>WSSedB1CaDRAFT_10000902_pt1 | contig 12024 bp, 11 predicted proteins | sample WetSurSB1Cattail_FD_9460 | JGI IMG/M metagenome (IMG submission 9460)
TAAATCCAATCCCCTCCATCCGGCCTCCGCACTTCGCAAAAGCATGATTTCATGCGGAATCCGGTTACCGTCTCTACTCCGCATACCATCGAAATCCCTCCGCACTGCAGCGGGTTACCCTTGTATCCTGGTCACATTGAGCCCAAATAGCATTTGTCATGTCCAGACCTTTGCGGAGACGGCTCACTATCCATGAATCAGTAAAACATATTTTGATGCCCTCGCAAATTCTATTGCCCTGCTTGCATGGTTAATTGGCTGGTCCGGCGGCAATTTATTGCAACGCCAAGGATGATGCCTTTAAAATAGCCATACATATAACGAAGCTGCTCTTTGATAGCGCCCAAAAGTCCATCTTGCGAGGGATCTGTCTCGAGTTTTTCCGTTTTTCGCCTTTTGAGGCGATTTTTGAACGTCGTCGAGCGCCGGATATTTAACCCCGTCGCTTTCAGGGTGGCTGCCAGCTTGACTTGTGGCATCCCTCTGACACGGAGATGCTTGAGTCCGGTCATTCGATCAAGATCAGACATGGTCCCCTCTATGCCGGAGCGATATCGATATTTTTCTGTGAAGGCCTCTTCTTTCTCCCGCTTTCTGCGCCTGGAGAGACGGAGAGACTTGGCATCGTAGCTGATGCTACTGCTCTTTTTATCTCGCTTGACCGGGCATTCTGACTGGAGGTGGCATTTGTCGCAGACGGACTTGTCGAAGAAAGCTGTTGTACCGCCCTGCTTGCCGCTCTTTGTTTTTATGGGAACATGCTGTTCAGGACAGGCAATGATCTGGTCCGTATTGCTGAACGTGAAATCAGCCAGAGCCGTGGGACTTTCCTTTGCTCCCATAACAGGCGCGATAACAGTTATTCCCAGCTCTTTGGCTTTTTCTACATTGTCGTCGCTGCCATACAGAGTGTCCGCCAGCAGTTCCGTTGGAGCAAGATCTCGTTTCTCTGCATCCTCTATGGCAGGAAGCAGGGCATTGGCATCGCTCTCGTTGGAAGCTTCCACCTTGATGTGGGTGATCAGATTCGGCTGGCTCTTGTCCTCGGAATACGTCTCCATGACCTGCATCTGGTAGCCTTTGCCTTTGTGCCCGCAGTAGCCGGCGTCGGGGTCCGATGGATTCTGGAGTGAGTCGGAGGGCACGTCCTTATTGGCTTTGATAACAGCCCTGGCGCCGTTGTCATCTTTTTCAACGATGCACTGTTCGGTAAACATGCGTACCAGTTGTTTATAGCTGTCCATCGTGCAGACGGTTTTCTTGCTTTTGAACCGCTCCACCAGATAAAAGCAGTCATCGCCCAGTTCAACCAGTTTCTTTGCCGATTCGGTAGGTTTGACGGCAAAGGCGCCATCGCTCTTTTTGTCATAGCGCAGGACGAGATCACCAAGAGCGTCGTACCCTTTTGCATGGTGACGCTTCAGGTTTGTGAGAAAGGTGCGGATTGTTCTGGCAAACAGACGAATCCGTCCCAGATGCGCCATATTGGAAAAGATATGAACCGAATCAAGGCGCTGCTTTGATGGATCAAGAGCAAACAGTTTTTTAAGAGCAGCGGTAACATTCTCAAAAAGCGCATCATCCAATCCATGCTGAGCTACGATGTCTCGTAAATTCCACAGGGTTCTGGGTGATACATATGATGCAACATCGGATTCATCGGTTATGTTAAGGGCGTACTGCCACATAATATTAAAAGCAAACTGTTGAATCGCCTGTTCGTCATTACAGTCTTCCATCTGTTGGATAAGAACAAGACCGAGCATGGCGTAGAGCTCTTTGGTCTTGCGACCCTGGAATTCATCATAAAGCGGAAACAGCTTCTCTACCGGAAGATTGTGCAGTATCTCTTCCCGAAAGAGATGTGCCCACGATGATTCCAGAAGGGCAAGGCGTTTCGTGCCGAGGCGAGCAAATGGACTGAACATGTCGCGCTGTTTGTGGTCTTTTACGTAGATCATGCGGTTTCCTTGCAACATATTTAAATTGCAAGGATTTTGTATCACAAAAGACCATTAAAAGCAAGTTAAATATAGCATTTTATCAAATAATATCATGTAGTTAACTGCGAGCCAGCTTTTGCACCTTCATCATATTTTTATTGACATCATAATGTCCAGATCGACATAATCAGCGCAACACATTGTTTTACTTGACTTTTTTTTACATACGCACTATACACACTCAAAACAATTTAATCACCAAAGGGAGAGTATCATCATGAAACTCAGCGCAAGAAACGTCTTAACCGGAACCGTGGCAAGCATCAAAAAGGGCGCAGTCAATGCGGAAGTCGTCCTCAACCTGAAGGGTGGGCCCGCCATCGTAGCGATCATCACCAATTCCAGCGTCGATAGCCTTGCCCTGAAAGAAGGTGCTGCAGCCTGCGCCGTCATCAAGGCCAGCAACATCATCGTCGGGAAGGATCTTCACGACGCCAAGATAAGCGCCCGCAACATTATCTGCGGCACAGTAACGAACGTCATCGATGGACCGGTCAGCGCCGAAGTGGGCGTTGATATCGGTAACGGCAACATCCTGACCGCCGTTATAACCGAAGCAAGCGCTAAAAATCTGGCCCTCAAAACGGGAGATCATGCTTGTCTCATTATTAAGGCATCTGGCGTTATTCTAGGAGTGTAGTCCATAGCAATCTCCCGAAGATGGATATCTATTCCGCCTTCGGGAGATTGCTCCCCCTTCTATCTCCCCCACGTGGCACCCAAAGTCAATGCGCCCACCGCAAGTTTTTTGCCGATTCCATCGATATTCCCAAAAAACCAGGAAGATATCGGTAAGTTTGTTTTTGCGAAATTCGACGCGCCCCTTTTCAGTGTTTGGGTGATATGATATAAACTATGTAATTTATTACTCACAAAAGAGAAGTGGCTCCAATGAAATCAAACAAAAAAAACCTCAGCCTTTCCGGCAATCTGTGGATCAACAGCGATGATCATAATTTTCTGGGAGGAAACAGGATCAAACTGCTTGAGAAAATAGATGAACTTGGATCAATCACCAAGGCAGCCAAGGCGGTCGGAATTTCCTATAAGACTGCCTGGGATACGATTAGCGCAATCAATAACCTGGCGGAGAAATCGCTTGTGGACAGCCTGACCGGTGGAAAGGGGGGGGGCGGCACCTGCCTGACGCCGGAGGGAAAACTGATCGTGGCTCAGTTCAATACTATCCAGCAAGAGCTACGCTGCTGCTTGGACAACCTGCAGGAGAAATTTGGTAACATCACAAGCCTGAGCAAGTTTCTGCTCAGAAATTCGATAAAGGTCAGTGCACGTAATACATTTGTAGGCACTGTCACCGATATTACCAAAGGTGCTGTCAACACTGAAGTAATCCTGCAATTGAGAGGTGGTATCAGGTTGACATCCATTATCACCAACAGCGATGTTGAAAAGCTGGAACTTGCAATCGGTATGGATGCCTATGCCATCGTCAAAGCCAGNTCGATCATCATNGGAACAGACCTGGGCAACAGCAGGATCAGTGCCAGCAACATTTTCAACGGTACTGTCGCAAGAGTCATCAAGGGGGCGGTCAACGCCGAAGTGGATGTAAAAATCGATGACAACACCATGATCAGCGCCATAATTACCCTCGGCAGCGCCACGGAACTCGGTTTGAAGGAGGGCGACCACGCCAGCGTATTGTTCAAGGCTTCAGACGTGATGCTGGGCGTGAATTAAAAAGGACCTATAAATCGGTTCTTTTTTTGTGTTTGTCATGTATCTGCAACCTAAAAAACCGAATTCAGACAAGCTGATTCACCAATGGGTGTCCCTGACACCCTGTTTCTATTTGTTGGCTGGCCATGGCGCATAGTGCGGGAATTGGGCGGCCAGTGCCTCGGCCTCGGCTTTACAGTCACGTGTCGGCTTGAGCCTTTTGAAGCGGGCTGCTTCAAGTTCGGTCCGGGCTGCATCCAGGTCTGATCTAAACAGCGGATCTGCATGCAGCCGAGCCACCGTGGCAGCACCAATGAAACGCCCCTCAACCACATCGCTCTGCCAGTGAACATTGCATATCACGCGGCTCTGTCCGAACGCCCTTCCCCTGGCAAGGATCGCATTCGTCTGCTCGGGGGAAATCTCACTCAGAATGAGCGCCCAGGCCCAGCCGGCGGCGCTATGCCCGGAGGGATAGGAACCATCCTTCATCATGATCTTTTCGTAATCCGGCGAGCAGGTAGGCTGCTTGTTCACGACGAATGGCCGTGCGCGCATATACCGTTTTTTTGCCTTTAAGACGGAATGGCCCACATCCGAAAGAACGCGACGCATCAGTTTGTAGAGGTGCGGAGTGTCCTGCTCGGTGATTTGAGCGTCCAGAGCGCAGGAAAAGGTCTGAGCCGTTTCCGGAAACGCCAGATCGGCATCTTCAGCAGCCTGGGTCCAACGCAAAGAACCTCGCAACGTAAGGCTGTTCCGGCTGATATCTTCGTCAAGTGCAAATGCTGCCGAGCCTGCGGAAGGTGGAGCAGGAAGAAGTGTCTCGCTATCGGGAAGCATGGCGGAAGTCAGATACCCCGGAAGCCTGTTGTGGGCAGAGGATAATTCACCCTGTTTTTCACGGTTCGCGCACCCAACGGTAATCGCCAGGCACGATAGAACAATCAATATTTTTTTCATCATACTACCCCCCCTGTCCTTCGGGTTTTTCATCGATCTGCCCAAAGGTTAAATTCTTGGTCACATCCTGCTTCCCGAAACACGCCGCCCATACCATCATGGCAAACAGGTTGGAACCGCGTTGCACTCCATTCCCCTATCGTCCCGCTCGATTTCCCGGTTAACGCAACGCCCACCAACCAACTCCATCAGGTTGCATTCGAACTTGTCCCCAAAAATGGCAATCAGCGGGTGCCCCAGGGCGAAATACACCGCTGGCCGTTCCACACCGACGGTACGTTCCGTTACCGGGGAGACATGATGTTCAATGTACTTCCGTAGTCGCTTTGCCTCCGCGGTTCTATTGGCAAGCCCGGCGTAGTGAGCCACTACCTGTACGCTGCCATCCCTTTCCAGCGATCCGGCAAAGGGTGGCCTGAAGCCGCATGCGCAGACGCCGTGGTTCCGCTGCTCAGTCACATGGGCGCACATGGGGCCGTTGACCCCCCTGGTAACGACAGTCGCACCGCATTCCGGGCAACGGGTATGCAACTGCTCTGTTCCCGGCGAGTTAAACAGGTAAACGTAGTTGAGCAGGCCTCCAGGTTTCTGAAGACAGGCGCCACTGACCGGACGCCGAAGCGGGAGTAGGTTTCATCGGTGCATCCCTTGATCCTGATATTGATGAAATCGATGTGTCGCAGCAAATCCCTGAACGCTGGTTCCGTAATTTCGGACGGCACGACAACGAGACACTGGTCAGGATATTTTTCCATCAATTCATCGCCGTTATTCGTATACATCCCGCAGACACCGGTCCCGTTTTCCGGAATCCGGCATGTGTTCTCGCAGATGGCGCATTGCACATCAGCTCTTTCCCCTATCCTGGTTGCCGTATTACTATTTCTCATAACCTCTTGATGTTGAAACAAGATATCTTTTTATTTCTTTGTTTGACTCTTCGTGAATTATTGTGTCTTCAACTCTTCCCTTATTCTTTTCAATAATTTTACTGGATCCAATATTGTCACTATCACAACATGCCCTGACTTCAATAAGTCCTTTTTTATATGCTTCAATCAAGGTAAGCCTCAGTATTTCAGTACCATAACCTTGCCTTCTATATGATTGTCTGACACTATAACCAATATGCCCGTTATATTTTAGCAACTTAATATCAGGGTTAGTACATACAACACTTGTTCCAACGATCTCATCACCATCAGACATGGCCCAATAGGTATAGAGCTTTATTTTACTATCCTGAATTATGCCTAAGGCTGTTTCCATATCTTTTCTGATTTTAGCCCTTGTATCGTCAATTGTTCTTATATTGCGGTAAAAAGAGCCGTTTTCCGCTGACAGTTCATTGCAAAGAGCAAAATACTCTTCAGCTCTTTCAATCACCGGTTCCATAAGCCTCATGACTTATCCACTCCGTGTATATCCGGGATCATTTAGCTCCGCCAAAGTCCCCTGCGCGCACGATACTCAGCTTGGCAGGGTCGATATGTCTGCGCAACGCTGAAACAATTTGTTCGCTGGTGAGCGCGGCGACCTTCCACTCCAGATCGGCATCCCAAGCTAGAGTCCGCTTTAAAAACAGATCGCTAATAAGTTCATTCGCCAATGCCCTGTCATCCGACCTGGTTAATTGACGGGATTGCAGCCACCCCTTTTTCGCCTGTTCCAGTTCCTCGGCGCTGAAACCGTCCTTGAGAGCGCGCTCCAACTCCTCCCGCATCGCACGCTCGAGCCGACCGGTGTTCTGGGGCGCATGAATGGCATAGACGGAAAACCTGCCGTAATTATCAAGTGTACCTACCATCAGCCCCGAAGAAACATGATAACTGAGCCCTTCCCTCTGGCGAATGCGCGTTGCCAGCCTCGAGTTCAAAAAACCACCGCCCAGCATGTAATTTCCCAGCACCAGGGCAGGATAATCCTCGTCCGTATCGCGGAGTTTGAGATTCTGGCAGGCGATAAATACGGCATTTAGCTTGTCCGGTGTTTCAATTTTTTCCTGAATCGGAGCAACCGCCTGAAACGTATCGGGTATAAAGGAATACGGTTGTTTCGCCGTCCAGCCTGCGAACATTTCGGTGACCAGCTTCTGCGTCTCCATCACATCGAAATCACCTACAATGGCCACTTCCACTTTTGCCGCGCCCACGAACCGGTCATAAAAATCCCTTACCTGTTCCCGCGTGACGCTCCGGTATTCAGCTATGGCCTCATCCGGTTCAGGAGTATAACGTGGATCACCCTTGGGATATGACTGCAAATGCCGGTTTATCAGAATGTTTGCCGCTGCCTTGGGCTGGTTGCGGTTTGCCTCGATATCGGCAATATGTTCTTGTCTGAGTTGTTCCAGTTCATCAGCGGGAAACGCGGGCTCACGTACTATTTCCTTGAGCAGCTTCAAGGTTTCAGCTACATTTTTCTTCTCAGTTTTGACGAATGCGCGAAGCTCACCGCGCTCACTGCCGATGCCTCCCTGCACCCGCAGGCGGTCGAATTGGTCTTTCAACTGTTGCCTCGTATGTCCGCGTGAGCCGCGCATAAGCATTTCAATGGCCAGCTTACTGACCGCGCTTTTGTCTTTCAGGCTCTCCGCGTCCCCGAAATGAAGCTCAAGCGAGACACTCACCATATCACCGCGCGTCTTTTTGGGAAGCAGCGCCAGGCTGACACCGCCCAGTGACAAACGTTGAATGCGTGTTTCGATATGTAACGGCGAAGGATCAAAGGCCTCGCCTTGCGAAAGAGCATTGTTGCCTTTATAGCCGGCCAGAAGCCGCTGAAGATCCGGCGCCTCGGGAATTTCCACCCGATCCGGATTCGATGTGGGAATGAACTCGGCAAGGGTACGGTTGGATGGTTTAAGATACTGTTGCGCCACCCGGTTCAGATCGGCCGCGGTCACCTTTTTCAATTGGTCGCGGCGCAGGAAAAACAAGCGCCAATCGCCCTTGGCAATGTCTTCGGACAATTGCAACCCCAGCACATCGGATTTGCTTATGGCCAATGATATTTCCTTCAGCGCGCCGAGGCGAGCCCGCTCCACCTCCTCTTCGATCACCGGCTTGGTCTTCAAATCGTCGATTGTAAGGAGCAGGGCCTTCCTGGCTTCTTCGATCGACTGTTCCTTGCGAAGACCGGCATACGCCGCGATTAATCCCGGCTCGGCGAAAGAAGCAAAGTATGAACCGGCGGTTGTGGCCTTGCTTGTTTCCACCAGCGTTCTATGAAGACGTCCTGAGGGTACACTGCCGAGAACTTCGTCGAGCAACAGCGCCGCCGCCGCATCGGGATGGACACCGGAAGGCATGTGATAAGCTACTGCAACGATCTGGGTGTCGCCGACGCGACGGACGGTTACCGTGCGTTCTCCATCCTGTACCGGTTCGCGCGTATACGTGGGAATAAGCTTGCGCTCGGGGCGTGGGATGGAACCAAATGTTTTCCGGACCAAGGCCAGCGTTTTTGTTTCATCGATTTTGCCCGCGATTGTCAGCACGGCATTGTCCGGCTGGTAATAGCGCCGGTAAAAAGCCTGGAGCCGCTCTATGGGAACGTTTTCAATATCCGAGCGCGCACCTATGGGAGAATGGCCATAGCCGTGGAAGTCGAACATCAGAGCAAGCACCCGTTTCCTGAGCACCTGCTCCGGTGAATTTTCTCCAGACTCGAATTCATTGCGAACAACAGTCATTTCGCTATCCAAATCCTTCTTCCATATATGCGAGTTCACCATCCGATCCGCTTCGAGGCCGAGCGCCCATTGAAGATTTTCATCGCTTGCCGGGAAAGTTTCAAAGTAGTTAGTGCGATCGAAAGACGTGGTGCCGTTCGGGCGCGCTCCACGCGAGCTGAGTTCTTGCGGAATGTTCCGGTGTTTGTCGGTTCCCTTGAACATCAGGTGTTCAAGCAGATGCGCCATTCCGGTTTCGCCATATCCCTCGTGCCGCGAGCCCACAAGGTAGGTGATGTTCACGGTCATGGTCTCTTGTGTTGCGTCCGGGAAAAGCAACACACGCAAGCCGTTGGAAAGGCGATATTCAGTAATGCCCTCGACACTGGTAATCTTTTCCGGCTCAACCGCAAATACCTGAGTAGTGACAATGCAAATACTCAGGAAGGCGGCAAGAAACAGGGGCAAAAATGAACAGTAAAAATACATTCGTTTCATCTGTCATCTCCATTTTGGATTTTTCGTTTACAGAAACAACCCATTGGCAAGAAAATCGGCAAAAGACTCGATCCGGGATGCGGCGGGATGGCTTTGGAATCCTCGCGCATCCCGGCACGAACAAGCACTCCCAAGAATAGATTGGATGTGCTCATGAAGCCTTCCTTCCCCATGGTGGCAAATGTATCAGAACCGTGCCGAGAAGCCCCACATAGGGTAAGTTGCTGGCGATCGTGGCGATCAGATGGAGCTTGTCGGTAAGCTTCATCTCCAGGTTTTATTATCCTCATAGTCATACAGGCTGATTCGCTTGTGGGTCCCATAATCCACAATGTTTTTAAGCCATTCCATTGGGGTTTGTTTCTCCTCTCTATAAAAATACGGGAATCGGAGCCTCGCCGTCCCCTCACTTCTTGAACCTGGTGATTGACTGGATCCCGCCAATATCACGGAACAGCTTGACCCCCTGCGTCAGGCTCAAAAAGAGCCTTTCCGGGTCCACGACCCGTACACCGGCGATAACCGTGGCGCCGAAATCAAACAGCACATCGCTCATGGGTGTGCAGGGACCAAGGACAACGCAGGTTTTGCCGCGGGACAATTCCAATAGCCGTTGCAGAGACTTATTGATCAGAGTGGTGCTGTTTATGACTACAAGGTCCGACTTGGGAATCACTTCTTCGGCGGCACAGGTGGGTAACTCCCGTGGTTTGGGATTCATTTCCAAGAGATACGACCATTTGGCCACACGCTGAATCTTCGGGTAAAAGGAAAACCTGCCGACACAAGTCACTACCTTTCCAGGAGCACTGCTCAGGATATAGTCATTCACGTTGACCTGATCTCCAACAGGCTCGATCAGGGAACAAAGCGCCGCCAGACCGAGACAGGCATCCAGGGTTACCCAGCTTCTCAAACGCGCGGCAATCTCCTGGGTATTTCTCCCTAATAGATTGCCTGCGTCTTTCAGCGCGAGCCCCTCCCCCCCTTTTACGATATGGGCCATTCCAGTAGCAAATCGGCTTTCCACACCGATCCAGTGCAGCCCCACCAAGACATTCCTGACCGTCTCATCGCGGGCAGCCACACTTTCCAGTAATGTATCGACCAGTTGCATACGCCCTATTCCCCCGTTTCCTAATTAATGGTCGTGATAGTCGATACAACACTGCAGAACATCACGAACATTGGTAATTTAATAAACATGCATTCATGTTTTTTAAACACAGATCATCGGATTAAAAAAACCAACGGGATCGGATACACGTTGGTCTTGAGTAACATCAGATATTCATTCCTTACCATGCAAGGGAGGCGACGCTGCTTCTCGCAGCGCCCATTGCCCGTTACCCATGGCAACAATTAGATATCATATTTATGCTTGCATCAGACAGGATACTGTCATAAAAACAATAATTATGTCATAATATTATCAGCAATCGCCATCTTTCGGCAGAATACTGTCATAGGCTAGATTATCATGTCAAGAGAAGAAACACCGCTTAACAACCATATCAAACAGTTACGTGAAGAACGGGGTTGGTCCCAGCAGGAACTGGCCGAGCGGGCCGGGCTGTCCCGCGCCGGTATCAGTGCCATCGAAACCGGGAAACTGGTGCCCTCCACCGTGGCGGCCCTGGCTCTGGCCAAGGTATTCGGCTGCACGGTTGAAGACCTTTTTCAACTGGGCGGTCACGGGGAGATCCACTGGGCCTGGCCTCCAGCACAGACACCCTGCCGCTGCTGGCGCGCCGTGATCAGCGGCAAACTGCTACTATTCCCGGTGGAAAATTCACCGCTCGGCATGGTGCCCCACGACGGTGTATTTCGAGATGGCAGGCTGTTTGAAAGCCCCTTCAGTGACCCATTCAGGACGCTGGTTATGGCTTGTTGCGACCCTGCAGTGGGACTTCTGGCAGCAGAATACGCCCGGGCCACACCCTTCCGGTTGCTGGTGCTATCCAGGCCGAGCCGCCAGGCGCTCCAGCTTGTGCGGGATGGTCTGGTGCATGTAGCAGGACTGCATCTTGCTGGAAGCAATGCACCCGAGGAGAATAGCCGGGCGGTACGGGAGATCCTGGATGCCCCCTTCAGCCTTTTGCGTATGGCCGACTGGCAGGAGGGGCTAACCCTGGCCCCCGGACTGGGGCTGAACAGTGTGGATCAAGTTCTGGCATCCAAGGTGCGCTGGATCGGACGAGAAACGGGTTCAGGCGCCCGCCAGGTTCTTGATGAACTGTTGCAGGGGAATTTCTCCCCAACCATGATGGCTCGGGACCATAGGGGAGTGGTGGAGGCCATACGCGCCGGTTGGGCTGAGGCAGGTGTTTCCGTACGACTGGTGTCCGACGAGGCTGGTCTGGATTTTATCGCTCTGCGGGAGGAACCCTACGACCTGTGCATCCCGGAATCACAGGCGGATGACCCTCGTGTGCGGGCATTGGTGGAAGTGGTCCGCTCGGCATCCCTCAAGAACATGTTGCGGGAACTGCCGGGGTATGATGTCAAAGCTACCGGGGAATTGAGTTGAGCTGCACCAATTTAATGTAGAAAAAAGGAGAATGAACCATGAAGTATGTTTCAAGAATGTGTGTAACCGTCCTCTGCCTGCTATTCCTGGCTGTTCCGGCATTTGCCGGGACTGTCAGCCTCTCCGTCGCCGCCAGTCTGAAAGAGGTCATCAACGAACTGTCCGGCGCCTATGCCAAGAGCAACCCGAGCGTGAAGTTTCTCAAGAATTACGGCGGATCCGGAGCCCTGGCCAAGCAGATCGAAAACGGGGCGCCGGCCGATATCTTTATCTCAGCCAACCTGGAGTGGATGGACTATCTGAAGAATAAAAAAATGGCAGATGCCGCCACTATCAGTACCTTTGCCTACAATACGTTGGTCTTTGCCGGCACCACCACCAAGGTGTCATCGCTACAGGATCTTACAAAACTCAACAAGATTGCCATCGGCAGCCCCAAGAGCGTCCCTGCCGGCGAATACGCCACTGAGGCGCTGAAGAAAGCGGGGCTAGACAAGCAGCTGGATAAGAAACTGGTCATGGCCAGGGATGTGCGCGAGTGTCTGATGTATGCCGAGCGTGGCGAGGTCGATGGCGCTTTTGTCTACCGCACCGACGCGCTCCAGGCAAAACAGGCCAAAATCCTCTTCACGGTCCCCCAGAAGCTCTATCCGCGGGTAACCTATCCCATGGCGCTG
>WSSedB1CaDRAFT_10000903_pt1 | contig 12008 bp, 10 predicted proteins | sample WetSurSB1Cattail_FD_9460 | JGI IMG/M metagenome (IMG submission 9460)
GAACGGCGGGCTGCCGCAGGTATTTATGGGTATGCAGGTATACCACGAGAATATATTGACGCCGTAATCGGCTGGTATAAGGCAGAGCATGACTGGACCATACAACCCGCGTCCATCGTGTCGATTACAGGCATTGTACCGGCACTTCATGTGGCGGCGGCAGCTTTTACCCAGGCAGGAGAGTCGATTTTGCTGCAAACTCCGGTGTATCATCCTTTTTATCGTGTAGCGAAAAAGATGCATCGGAGCATTGTTGAAAATCCTATGCGGCGTGAAGAGAATAGCTATGAGATTGATTTTGCGGATTTGGAACATAAACTTAAAACAGAGCGTCCGAAGCTTATGTTCCTATGCAATCCCCAAAATCCTGTAGGAAAGACCTTTAGCAAAGAGGAGCTTACGCGCATCGGCCAGCTTTGCCTGGAGCACGGTGTGATTACGATTGTCGATGAAATACATTCGGACATTGTTTACAGTGATGCCTGCCATATACCCTACGGGACATTGGCACCGGAGCTGGTAAAAAATGCTGTTATCTGTACAGCGCCGAGCAAGACCTTCAATATTGCCGGGCTGCGAAATTCAAATATCGTGATTCCCTCACCAAAATTGAGGAAAGTCTTTGTAGAAGCCAAGGAGTATTTTGGTTATCCGGGAGTTGGTCCGTTTCCGCTCATTGCCTGTGAGGCTGCGTATCGCGAGGGAAAAAAATGGAAGGATGCGGCAATCCGCTATATCGAGGAAAACCGTGATGAGGCTGTAGCATTCTTCAAGCAGGATTTGCCAGAGGTTGTGGTACATAAGCCGCAGGGAACTTATTTTTTGTGGCTGGATTTTCGTCAGCTTGGTTTGGATAAGGAAGAACTGGAGCAGTTTTTACTCCATAAGGCGAAGGTATGGCTTAATCAGGGGTATATTTTTGGACATGAGGGTGAGGGCTTTGCCCGGATGAATATTGCTTGTCCGCGCAGCTTATTGCGGCAGGCGCTGCATCAAATAAAAACAGCAGTAGAAGAAAAATTAAAGAAATGAGGCGATTGGCATGAAAGATGGATTTAAGATCAGGAAGTTTATGGTTTTGGCTATGATAGTGGGATGGATGAGCGTGGTGCTGGCAGGGTGCGGCATGAGCAGCAATGTGGCATCGAATTCGCCGGGATCGGGCAGCGCAGCAGCCAATACTAAGCAGAAAACCTATGTTGTAGCGACACGTGGTACCTTTCGGCCGTTTACTTATACGGATGATCAGGGAAACCTTACGGGATATGATATTGAGATACTGCGTGAGGTGGAGAAACGAAATCCGGATATCCACTTTGAGTTTAAGGTCATGTCGGTGGATGCGGCTTTTCTTGCCATGGAATCCAAGCAGGTAGATGTTATTGCCAATCAGATTGTCTACAACGAAAAAAGAGCCGACAAAAGTATTTTTACCAAAGAGGTGAATAACTATACAAGCCGCAAGCTCGCTGTCCGCAGTGACCGCAATGACATCAACAGCATTGATGATCTGCGCGGAAAGAAGGTTGCCGTAACGAGCAGCAGTGAGGTAACGCGGCAGCTCCAGTCGTATAATGAAACGGCAAATCCGCCCATTGACCTCGTTTATACGGATAAAGGTGCCACGGAAACCATGAATCTGGTGGTTACCGGGCGGGTAGACGCTTCACCGCTCTATGAAGTCACAATCGATGATGCGGCGCAGACGCTTGGTCTCGCTATAAAATCGTCAGGGCCGGTCATAGCAAGCGATCCGACAAGGTATGCCCTGCGCAAGGATGATGATGAGCAGGCGCTCGCGGACAAAATTGATGCGACCATCCATGCGATGAGAGAAGATGGTACGCTGCAGGCTTTGTCGAAGAAATTCCTGGGCAAAGACTATACCGTACCGCAAATGTGAGTGATATACGATGAAGGATGAACTTATAAGCAAAGAAAAATTATTTTCCCTCATACAGGATATTTATCCACAGCTGACAGCTCTGCGCCATGAGCTCCATGAACAGCCGGAGCTTGGTGGACAGGAGGTGCGGACATCGCAACTCGTTTTGCATACGCTGCAGAAATGGGGTATAAGGGCGGAGCAGATTCCAGGCTCCACGGCTGTCATAGGAAGCATTATTGGAGAGCTGCCATCCGGTGTATGTATTGCACTGCGGGCGGAAATGGATGCCCTGCCCATTGAGGAGGCTTCCGGGGTGGCCTATACCTCCCAAATCCCCCATGTCATGCATGCCTGCGGGCATGATGTGAATACGTCAAATTTGTTGGGCACGGCCTGGATGTTGCAAAAACTCCGGCCATATTTCGGGGGAACGATAAAGTTGATTTTTCAGCCTGCAGAGGAAATTTGCGGAGGTGTAAAGGAAATTCTGGCCTATGGTGTATTAAGGGATGCGCCACAGCCATCGGCTATACTGGCGGCACATGTGAGTCCGCGTTATGCGCTGGGGCAGATTGCGGTCAGGGAAGGTTTTGCCAATATGGCAGCGAGCAGCTTTGCCATTACACTGCATGGCAGGGGTGGACACGCAGCTTCACCGCATCGTTCGGATGATCTCATATTGGCTGCGGCGGAACTTATTACACGCCTGCAGCAGATACAGGGACATCTGGTAAATCATATTGAGCCTGCGCTTGTTGTGGTTTCTGCCATTCAAAGTGATGGGCAGGGAAATGTTTTGCCGCGTACGGTGCGCTTTTCCGGAACTGTGCGAGCGCAGACAAGAGAAATCCATGATGTTTACCGGGTACAGATGAAGAAATTTTTGGAAGCGGAGGAAATGTGCCTGGGCATCAAAGCTGAACTCAATTTTCATTTCGGGACGCCTGCTATGTATAATTCGCCGGAGCTTACGAAGGCTTTCAAGCAGGCAGAGGGCGAGCTGCTGGGAGTACAGCAGGTAATAGCTGTTGACAGGCCGACGAATGGTTCGGAGAATTTTGCTGAGTTTTCCGAACGGCTTCCAGCGGTATATTTTCATATCGGCGGTGTACAGCCGGAGAATATAGGCAGGGTCGCCGTGCATAGTGCGGAGTTTTGTGTTGAGGATATGGCATTGCAAACAGGCGTGCCGGCTATGGCCTGGGCTGCACTGTGCATACTGCAGGGAAAACATGGGTTCGTACAGGTTTGATAGAAAGAGGGAATGAGGAATGGGGACTTACTTTAGTTTGGAGTATATGCTGGAATCCTTGCCGGTGCTGCTGTCTTATATGGATGTGACGATACTGGTTACGGTTATTTCGGAGATAGCGGCAATGGTTCTGGGCAGTGCGGTTGCCCTCATGCGTATCCACAGAATGCCTGCGCTCAACGGTCTCTGTATTGGGTATATTTCTTTTGTCCGCGGGACACCATTCCTTGTGCAGCTGTATTTGATCTGTTTTGGTGTGCCGCAGATTTTAGGGGCATTTGGCTATGCGGATATTCGTTCCCTGCCAGTGCTGCTCTTCGTACTTATGGTCATGACACTGCATTCGGGTGCTTATATTGCAGAAATCATGCGCGGCAGTATCCTGTCAATTGATGAGGGACAGCTGGAAGCTGCCTGCTCCATAGGAATGACAGCTGCGCAGGCGTACCGGAGAATTGTCTTGCCGCAGGCTTTTCGTACGGCGATACCCGCACTGAGCAATGAGATTATCTCAACTTTGAAGAATACATCGCTGGTTTTTAACGTTGGCGTTATTGATATGCTGAGCAAGGCTGAGCTTATGGGTTCGTTCAGTTATCGCAACCTGGAACTTTACCTTGATGTAGGCATTGTATATATTTTTTTATGCTTGGCGATTCATGCAGGAACTGTTTTTTTAGAACATGGAAGAGGGCGGCATAAGAATCAGGCGGCAATGGTAACGGTTGAATGAGAGGAGGAAGGATGATATGGGAAATGTTATTGATTTTTCATTCGCATTGGAAGTTTTTGGCAAACTGATAGGTTATGTGCCCGTTACGCTCGGACTTGCGTTGAGCAGCATGTTTTTCGCCAGTGTACTGGGGCTTGCCGTGATGTTTGTCCGTTGGCGCCGTATACCGGTTCTTGGGCAGCTGGCAACGTTCTATGTTATTATCGGACGGGCTTTACCGACGCTTATTGTTTTGTATCTCGTCTTCTTTGGTTTGCCGCTTTTGCTGTTGATTTTATCAGGAGGCAAAGTGAACAACGGGTTCAACCAGATATCACCCTTGGTCTTTGCCGTGCTGGGACTTACATTGCATTCGGGTGCGTATCTGGCGGAAATTTTCCGTACGGCTGTACAATCGGTGAATAAAGGGCAGATGGAGGCGGCACTCTCTGTAGGCATGACATCGTGGGAGAGCTTCCGCCGCATTGTTTTGCCGCAGGCGGCAGTACTGGCGCTTCCCTTAATGAGTAATCAGTTCCTCGGGCTGATAAAGGGAACCTCTATTGCTTTTATGATTACCGTCATGGAACTATTTGGTGCGGCGAATGTGATTTCATCCTTAAATAATCGCTATTTAGAGGTTTATATTGCGACAGCAATTCTATATTGGCTTGTGAGTATATGTTTTGAAAAAGCTTTTCAGATGCTTGAGGCCAAAATGTCATTTTTTAAGGAGAGGAAAATATGATTGCATTAAAAAATATCCAAAAATCCTATGGTGATAATCAAGTGCTTCGGGGAATTGACTGTACTATTCCGACGGGGTCTGTTACGGTTATCATTGGGCCGAGTGGTTCTGGCAAAACGACACTTTTGCGGGGCATCAATTTTTTGGAACGGGCGGATAAGGGAGAAATCATCCTGGATGATATGCAGGTGGATGTGGAAAAGGCTACAAAAAAAGAAATCCACGCGCTGCGACAACGTACGGCCATGGTTTTCCAGTCCTATAATCTTTTTCAGAACAAGACGGCTCTCGAAAATATCATGGAGGGACTGGTCGTTGTCAAAAAATTGACGCAGGCGCAGGCGAAGGAAAAGGCGGAAGTATATCTCGAAAAAGTCGGGCTTGTGGAGAAAGGTTCCTTTTATCCCACACAGCTTTCCGGTGGACAGCAGCAGCGTATCGGTATAGCCAGGGCTCTGGCACTCGACCCGAAGGTTATTCTTTTTGATGAACCAACCTCGGCACTGGATCCGGAACTGGTCGGGGAAGTGCTGGATACGATGAAACGGGCGGCTGAGGAAGTAAAGTGCACGATGTTGGTTGTCACGCATGAAATCGCTTTTGCCCGTGATGTGGCTGACCAAATGATTTTTATGGAGGGCGGCAACATCGTTGAAGAAGGCAGGCCGCGGGAAATGATACAGGCGCCGCAGGAGGAACGTACCAGAAAATTCTTGTCGCGTTTTACTCTGCAGCAGGCAGGAATATGTTAAAATAAGTGTTGAAAGTGGCATTGGTGAGTCAGATGCCGGATATTATATATTGGAAAGGAAGAATCGAATGATAGGGGATTGTGCAAACTGCAAAACGCATGTATGTGCGGAAAAGGGTATCAGTTGTGTTAAGTTGGATCAGGACAAGGTTCTGTCTCTTTATGATGACGAGGAGAAAAGAACGATGGAGGCTGCTGCTTATGTAGAGGCTACTTATTATAATCAGCTCACGCGTTTAGAAGAAACTGCGGAATTTGCCAAGCGCATGGGCTACAAAAAAATAGGTATTTCATTTTGTATTGGTTTGAACCAGGAAATAAAATACATCAGCAAATACTTTGCCAAATTTTTTGAGGTTTATTCCATATGCTGTAAAAATTGTGCGATACAAAAGGATGTTCTGGGGCTTAAAAAAGTCCATCCGGAAAATCCGGTGGAAAGCATGTGCAATCCAAAGCATCAGGCAGAATTTCTTAATGAAAAGGGCTGTGATCTTTTTGTTTCCTGCGGACTTTGTGTGGGGCATGATGCGCTTTTCAATAAAGCCTGCAACGGGCTGGTGACCAATCTGGTTGCCAAGGACCGGGTATTGGCGCATAATCCACTGGGGGCAGTGTATTCACGTTATTGGAAAAATAAGCTCGGTATTATGGACGACAATGAATTTTAAGGGGAAGAAAATATAAAGAGGGAGCTGTAGCATGGTGATTCGTGCTGCAACTCCCTTTTATATTGTCAAATACATTTTATACCATATAGAATGGCAGCAAAAGCGTACAGTTTTTTAGAGAAATTTCTTTGTACAGCCGGAAAAGTAAGGATATATTCCTTTTATAAAAACAGTTGACAATCCCTTGTGCATTGCGTATAATGAAACCTAAATCATACTAATCATATATGAAATATGATTACATGGGAGAGGTGTTGGAGGTGGCAGAGAAAGAAAGTCCTGGCAAGGGCATCGGTGCTGTGGCAATGGCAATGATTCTGCAGCTTCTTCAGGAGGTTTTCCATGGAGAGGTCACACTGGTAGTGCAGGACAGCTGCCTTATCCAGATTGAGCGGAGTGAGAAACTGCGTCCGTCCGAGCAGGCCAGATATGCGGCATATCATAAGGCTGCGAGTTATGCGGATTATACGCCTGTGAGCAGAAAAATACAGCAGGAATTTGCCGGACTGCAGTATGGGCATATTGTAATCGTAGTTAAGAATGGCCGTATCATTCAGGTGGAACGGGCGGAAAAGCATCGTGTTCAGGGAGCATTTGGTTTTGATGGTGAAGGTATTTAAAGCTTATCGCAATTATTTTTATTATTATAGTATCGGCTGATTAGAAAACTAAAGGCCGGAGAATTTCCGCGGCAGGAATGCCGCAGGATTTCTTCGGCTTTTTTGTTGCCGGGCAATAGGAGCGAAGCGAATGTGAGACGATTCATCTATGTGAAGTGCCTCAACTCGCCAATTTGATTTTGGTATAGGTATTATTGATAGCAGTCTGTCCAATCTTGTTTTATGGATGAACTGCCGTACTAAATTCAGATTTTGGCTTCTGGTACATTGGATTATTGCTGGAAGACAGAAAATAGTAGGAGCTTATAACATGAAGAGTGGGTATATTTCCAGTATTATACTTCACTATTTTGCATAAAATTGATATAATGAGTAGCGTTATCAATTTTATGCAAATTTTTTTTAAGGGAGCACCATAGCATGTTATTAACTCGAAAATCAGTAGAATTACTGGCGCCGGCCGGTAACTGGGATGCACTTGAAGCCGCTGTCGAAGCTGGCGCGGATGCGGTATACCTCGGGGGTAAGCATTTTAATATGCGTATGCATCGTGGAGATACGAATTTTGACGATGCAATGCTCAAAAGAGCCATTGCATTTACGCATGGACATGGCGTGCGTCTTTATATTACATTGAATAATCTTATCAGTGATGAGGAAATTCCTGCGCTGAAGAAATATCTGGCTTATTTGGCTGAAATTAAGCCGGATGCCATTTTGGTGCAGGATTTTGCCGTGCTCGAATTGGTGCGTGAAATGGGCATACAGATTCCGCTGCATGCCTCTGTCATGATGAATACGCATAATGAGGATGCAATCCAAAAACTTAAGGAATACGGTATCACCCGCGTCGTGACCAGTCGGGAGATGACGCTTTCCGAGTTAAGCCTTTTCAAGGAACGCACAGGCATAGAACTGGAATATTTCATGCATGGTGATATGTGTATTTCGGAAAGCGGGCAGTGTATCCATTCTGGTGTCGTATTTGGCCAAAGCGGAAACCGTGGACGTTGTTTGAAGCCCTGTCGCTGGGCATACCAACTCATAGACGACGATACGCGGGAGGTGCTGGATGCAGATGGCCCGGGAGCGTATAAGCTTGCACTTAAGGACATGTGCATGTATCGCAGCATTCCGGAGCTCATACAGGCAGGGGTATATTCTTTTAAAATTGAAGGACGGATGCGCCCGGCGGATTTTATCCGCCGGATTGTGACTACTTATCGCCGCGCGATTGACAACTATATTGCGGATCCGTCTGGTTATTCGGTGGACGAGGAAGCATGGAAAAATCTTTTTGAGAATCGGGCTCGTGATTTTACGACTTCATTTGCACTGGGAAAGCCGGATGCGACTCTTATAGGCTTTGATGGCAAGCGTGAGCCACGTTTTTTCAGTGATCCGGTAAAGGAAGCGGGTTTTCAGGATGCGCTGCTTAAGCAGGAAGACTCAATTCAAAAAGAAAATCCGGCGCATCGTGTACTTTCTGTGCATGTGGCCGATATTGCCTCGGCCAGGGCAGCTGTAGAAAATGGTGCAGATGCAATCTATGTCGGTGGTGAGGTGTTTCGACCCCGCCGTCCATGGCGGCTACGGGATATTGAAGAGGCTGTGTGCCTGGCGCATGAGCATCATGTGCGCGTCATCGTAAGTACGCCGCGTACAGCGATGCATCGCGAATGCGGGGAACTTGAACAGCTGTTTAAATCTCTGGCAGACCTGCATCCGGACGGTCTTATGGTGGGCAATATCGGTACATTGAGACTGGCAGAGAAGCTCATGGATTTTCCGGTACAGGCGGATTTGTCGTTCAATCTTTTCAATCACCTCGCGGCAAAGTTCCTGCGCCAAAATGGACTGGTCATGGCTGCTTCGTCTATGGAGCTGTCCTTCGCGCAGCTGCGTGAAATCGTGGAGAATTCTGTGCTGCCAATCGAGACGGTTGTGCATGGTTCTTATACATCTATGATTTGCGACCACAATTTCCCGGCGATGTCCTTGAAAAATTATGATCCCCTCAGGAATCCGGAGTTCTGTGACCGTCATTATGCGTTTTTGGACAGTGCTGGTGAAAGCCATTCCCTGCGTATGGACCAGTATGGGCGTACGCATATACTTTTTGCCAAGGATATCTGTCTCTATCCATACCTGGAAAAATTTAACGGCATTGCGTCCTACCGCATTGAAGCACAGGATTATGCACCGGAGCTTACAGGTAAGCTTACCCGGCTTTATCGTACAGCACTTGACCGGCTTGCGGCCGGACAGGAGGGATTGCAGCCAGAGGCACTTGCTGAAGTGGAACGCATGAGCCCGCGAGCGCTTGGCATAGGTACGTATCGCTTTCGTGAATCACAAAATTCTATTGAATGAAAAGGAGCAGTTCCTCGTTTTGAAAAACTATATCGGTCCAGAAGCCATTATTGAAAAAAAGAAAAAATATATCATGCCTTGTCTGGCACATTTCTATAAAAAGCCGCGTGAGTTTGTCCGCGGTTCTATGCAGTATCTCTATGACAGCGAGGGAAGAAAATATCTCGATTGCTTTGCGGGGGTATCCGTCATCAACTGCGGACACTGCAATCCGGAGATTACCGATAAAATTTGCGAGCAGGTCAGGAGTTTGCAGCATGTCTGCAATATCTACCTTACGGAAAATTTTGTAAATCTTGCCGAAAGACTCGCGGAGGTTACGCCGGGAGCTTTGCAAAAATCTTTCTTCTGTTCTACAGGAACTGAAGCGAATGAAGGCGCGGCGCTGCTTGCTTCCATTTATACGGGCAGCAGTCAGTTCATTGCCTTGCGCAGCGGCCTGCATGGGCGTACGAAACTTACCATGAGCCTTACGGGCATTGGCATGTGGCGAACAGATCCAAATCCGGTGGGCGGTATCAGTTTTGCGCCGAATGCCTACTGCTACCGCTGTCCTTTGGATAAAAAATATCCGGAATGTGATCTGGCCTGTGCCAATGCCGTCGAGGATATTATCCGGACAGCGACTTCCGGACATCCGGCAGCACTTATTGCGGAGACAATCCAGGGGAATGCTGGCATCGTAGTTCCACCGAAGGGGTATTTTCAGCGGCTCAGGGAAATCCTTGCCGTGCATCATTCGCTGCTTATTATTGATGAGGTGCAGACAGGCTTTGCCCGCACCGGGAAAATGTTCGCTATTGAGAATTTCGATGTGGTACCGGATATTATGACCGTTGCCAAAGCACTGGGCAACGGTGTACCAATCAGTGCCTTTATCTCGACCGCAGAAATTGCCGATACCTACACCAAGCCCGGAGCCTCGACGCTTGGCGGCAATCCGGTATCGACCATTGCCGGACTTGCGGTGCTCGACTATATTGAACGGCACCAGCTTAAGGAAAATGCGCTTGCCCGGGGAAAACAACTGAAAGACGGGTTGCATGAGCTGCAACGAAAGCATCCGGTCATCGGAGATATACGCGGGCTCGGCCTTATGGTTGGGGCGGAATTCGTTCACGCTGACGGAACACCGGCAGCGGAGGTGCTGGACCTTGTACTTGAGGAAATGAAAGACCGTGGCTTCATCATTGGCAAGAATGGCATTGAACGAAATGTCATGGCCTTCCAGCCGCCGCTTGTCATTGGTGAGCAGGATATATCCGATGTGCTGAATGCATTGGAAATGGTTTTAACAAAATATGAAAAGTAAAGTCGAGCATGCAGAAACTGCTGCTTCCATGAACCTGCTGGATTGATGACAGAGTGAAGGCATCTGTGGGGCCTTAAAAAAGCTTCTTCCCTGTGCTGTGCGGTAAAATGTACAGCCCGCAGGGGAGAAGCTTTTTTGATTTGTTGTGTTCTTGTTTTATCGGCGCTTTCTTAAAACAGCTTTTTGTAAATAGACAGGACAGCTGCAGCATTTAATTCCGTATAGTTATTTGCCATGAGACGGCTCTGGCGGGTCATGACGATTTCTGTATATTTATCCAGGTCTTTTTCGGTTACACCGTAAGCAGGCAGCTTTTTCTTATCCAGGATATGCCCCAGAAGCTCTTCCAGCCGGGCAAACACCGCAGCTTCTTTACAGTCCAATAGAGCTGCCAGATGCAGGCACAGAGATTGGAGGCTGCCGTCATAGTGAAGGGCTCGATAAGCTTTGTAGACTTCGGTGAACATTACGTAATTGGCCTCGCCGTGCGGTACATGACAGGACGCGCCAAGGGGATAGCTCAGTGCATGAACGGCGGCACAGCCTGCATTGCCAAAGGCAATACCTGCATAAGTGCTCGCCAGCAGGAAATCCGGCAGCAGGGAGATACGTGCGGCTTCGCCCCTGACAGCGATTTCTTTGTAGCCACAGAGAATTCTGTCCATAGCCTGCAGGGAAAAAAGCTGTGTGCAGGCATTGGCCTTTGGCGAGGTATAAGATTCAATCGCATGGATCAGGGCATCAATAGAACTTGCGCCGAAGACCTTTGGTGGTAAATCCGCCAGAAGTTCCGGAATGAGCACCGCCTCATCCGCATAAAGTGCATCGCTGGCCAGACCTATTTTTGTGCCGCGTTTTGTAAGTGAAAGAATAGAAATGTTTGTGACCTCGCTGCCCGTACCACAGGTTGTTGGTACCAGAATCAGCGGACGGGCTTTTTCTGCAGGAAGCTCTCCCATAAAAAGACCATCGACAGGGGACAGCCGCTTCAGGGCAAAAAGCTTTGCCACGTCAAGGATCGTACCACCGCCAAGAGCGAAGACACGTCGGAAAGAGCGGCCAGTGAGTTCCGCGGCGATGTTTTCTACCATTTGGTCTGTAGGTTCGCCGCTGGCATAGTTTCGGTAATCAATCACCATGGCATTTTTCAGCCTGTCCGCAGGGAAGTGCTGCTGTGTTCTGCGGCTCGCAAAAACAAGGTCGCTGCTGCCAATATTGTAGCTTTGGAAAAAATCTGTTACCGATGCTGCAAAACGGATTTTTGGATGGATTGCAAAATCCTTCATCTGACAGCCTCCTCAGGCACCAATGTTCTTCTCACATTTTTCTTCATAGCCGATACATTTTTTGATAGCTTCTTCAAAAATATTCAGGCCGGCCTCTAACTGTTCATCCTGAATGACAAGCGGTGCGAGGAAACGGATGACATTACCGTGGACACCGGCATTTTCGCAGAGCAGGCCATGCTGTGCGGTTTCCCGGATGAGTTCGGCGACAAGCTGAGCATCGGGTTCTTTTGTTTCCCTGTCTTTGACGAATTCGATGCCGACCATGGCACCCAGACCACGTACATCACCGATAACCTTGTATTTTTCCATCCATTGGCCATAGCGTGCCATGATCTTCCGGCCAATTTCACAGGACCGTCCTGCCAGATTGTCCCGCTCCATGATTTCAATGG
>WSSedB1CaDRAFT_10000904_pt1 | contig 11978 bp, 4 predicted proteins | sample WetSurSB1Cattail_FD_9460 | JGI IMG/M metagenome (IMG submission 9460)
TGGGACGGCTTGGCGGTGACGAGTTTGCGGCACTGGTGACAGTGGCCCGCGGCCCCGCCGATGTGGAAGAGATTGCGCAGCGACTCGAACGTTGCTTTGACGCGCCGTTCACCATGAACGGCTATGTGCTGCGCGGCTCGGCCAGCGTGGGACTTGCGATCTATCCCACCGACGGCACCACGAGCGACAGCCTGCTGAGCGCTGCGGACGCAGCCATGTACCAGGCCAAGAACAATCGCCGTGCCGCGGGACAGTCGGGAACACGCAAGAGCGGCTAAGGGTCCGGGCAAGCAAGAAGAACAATCGTGCAGCAACGAGAAAGGCCCGGTATGCGCCGGGCCTTTCTGTTAGGGGATTGCCGCGAGTTCTACTCAGCCGCCATCTCTTCGGCTTCGCCTTCCTGGCGCATGAGCTCCAGTTCGCGCTCTGCCGCTTCAATCTCAGCGGAAACTTCCTGCTGCACACGAGCTGCCGCCTCTTCGAGTTCAGGCGAGAGCTGCACGTTGCGGTAGTATTCGAGGCCCGTGCCGGCGGGAATGAGGCGCCCGACGATCACGTTCTCCTTGAGACCGCGCAGGTTGTCCACCGCGCCGTTGATGCTGGCTTCGGTGAGCACACGCGTGGTCTCCTGGAAGCTGGCCGCGGAGATGAAGCTGTCGGTCGAGAGCGAGGCCTTGGTGATGCCGAGCAGCAGCGGACGCCCGATCGCCGGACGGCCTCCGTTGGCCAGTACACGCTCATTCTCCTCGCGGAAGCGAAAGCGATCCACCTGCTGCTCGAGCAGGAAATTGGTGTCGCCCACTTCGTCGATCCGCACCCAACGCAGCATCTGTCGGACAATCACTTCGATGTGCTTGTCCGAGATGGCGACGCCCTGCAGACGGTAGACTTCCTGGATTTCGTTCACCAGGTAAGCCTGCAGCTCCTTCTCACCGAGTACGGCAAGAATGTCGTGCGGGTTCAGCGGCCCATCCATCAGCGGATCGCCGGCGCGCAGATGCTCGCCTTCCTGCACGTTGACGTGAATGCCACGAGGCACCGAGTACTCGCGCTCGTCGCCGTTCTCAGCCGTGACGTAGATCTTGCGCTGACCCTTGGTAACCTCGCCAAAGCGGACCACACCATCGATCTCGCTGATGATGGCCGTCTCACGCGGCTTGCGCGCCTCGAACAGTTCCACCACGCGCGGTAGACCGCCAGTGATGTCCTTGGTGCGGGTGCTCTCCTTGGGAATCTTGGCCAGCACATCGCCCGGACCCACCTCGGCTCCGTCCTCGATCATCAAATGCGAGCCACGTGGCAGCAGGTAGCGCTTGTTGCCCTTGGCGCCCTTGACCACAAAGGTCGGTTGACGCTTTTCGTCCGGGGAGTCGGCTACCACCCAGCGCGAGAGGCCGGTGACTTCGTCCACTTCTTCGTTGAGCGTGATGCCTTCTTGCAGATCCTTGAACTGCACTGTACCACCGATTTCCGTAAGGATCGAGTAGGTGTACGGATCCCACTCGGCTAGCAGTTGGCCAAGCTTGACCTGCTCGCCGTCCTTCACACGGAGGCGCGCACCGTAGACCACCTGGTAGCGCTCCTTCTCACGGCCGCGATCGTCGATGACAGCCAGCGATCCGGAGCGGTTCATGGCCACCAGCGTGCCGTCCTTGCTCTCAACGAAGCTCAGGTTGATGAAGTGCACGGAACCGTTATTCTTGGCGTCGAGACGCGACTTGTCCTGAACGCGACTGGCCGTGCCACCCACGTGGAACGTACGCATAGTGAGCTGCGTTCCAGGCTCGCCGATGGACTGCGCTGCGATGACGCCGCAGGTTTCGCCGAGTTCAACCATGCGGCCGGAACCCAGGTTACGGCCGTAGCAGAGCGCGCAGACGCCGCGGCGCGACTCGCAGGTGAGCACGGAGCGGATCTTGACCTTCTCCACGCCCGCGCCCTGAATCGCCGAAGCAATTTCCTCGTCGATTTGCTGATTCACGTCGATCACGACGTTGCCGTCGTAGTCCTTGATGCGTTCGAGCGAGACGCGGCCGATGATACGGTCGCGCATGGGCTCGATGATGTCGCCCGACTCGACGATGGAGCCAACGTAGATGCCTTCGCTGGTGCCGCAGTCGAACTCGGTCACGATCACGTCCTGCGCCACGTCGACCAAGCGGCGGGTCAGGTAGCCCGAATCGGCAGTTTTGAGCGCCGTATCGGCCAGACCCTTACGCGCGCCGTGGGTCGAGATGAAGTATTCGAGCACCGTGAGGCCTTCGCGGAAGTTCGCGGTGATGGGTGTTTCTATAACTTCGCCGGAAGGCTTGGCCATCAGTCCGCGCATCCCGGAGAGCTGACGAATCTGCTGCTTCGAACCGCGGGCGCCAGAGTCGGCCATGATGTAGATAGGATTCATGGCGCCGTCGTCGTCGGCCTTCTTCATGTTGCCGAACATCTCGTCGGCCACCTGATCGGTCACAGCAGACCACATCTGGATAACCTTGTTCGAACGCTCGCCGTTGGTGATGGCGCCGTCCATGTACTGCTTCTGGACTTCGATCACCTTCTTGTCGGCTTCGTCGACCACGGTGTACTTGCTGGCGGGGATCACCATGTCGTCCAGACCCACGGAGAGGCCGGAGCGAGTGGCGTACTGGAAGCCGAGCTGCTTGATGCGGTCCAGCATGCGCACGGTGGTCTCAAGGCCGAGGTTCTGGTTGCAATAGTTCACCAGCTGGCCGATGCCCTTCTTCTTGAGCAGGCCGTTGATGTACGGCATGCCCGCAGGCAGCGAATCGTTCAGGATGACGCGACCAACGGTGGTAGAGATGTACTCCTTGTTGAAATCCACCGCCTCGGTGTGCGTCAGATCCTGGTCGTCATAGGCCGTGGTCATGTCGAGCACCTTGCCGGTGTAGCGCAGACGGATAGGCGTTAGCGTCTCGACTTCCTTGGCTTCGAGCGCCATCAGGATCTCTTCGGTATTGGAGAAGACGCGGCCTTCACCGACGCCACCCTTCTTGGCCTTGGTCAGGTAGTAGAGACCAAGCACCATGTCCTGCGTGGGCACGGTGATGGGTTGGCCCGACGCGGGCGACAGAATGTTGTGCGAAGCGAGCATGAGCACGCTGGCTTCAATCTGCGCCTCAGGCGACAGCGGAATGTGCACGGCCATCTGGTCGCCGTCGAAGTCAGCGTTGAAGGCAGTGCATACCAGCGGGTGGATCTTGATGGCCTTGCCTTCGACCAGTACCGGCTCAAATGCCTGAATGCCGAGACGGTGAAGCGTAGGAGCGCGGTTCAAAAGCACCGGATGGTCCTTGATGACTTCTTCAAGGATGTCCCACACCACCGGTTCCTGCATCTCCACCATTTCCTTGGCCTGCTTGATGGTAGTGCAATGGCCGGTCTGCTCAAGGCGGTGATAGATGAACGGCTTGAACAGCTCGAGGGCCATCTTCTTGGGCAGGCCGCACTGGTGCAGCTTGAGCTCGGGGCCCACGACAATGACCGAACGGCCGGAGTAGTCCACGCGCTTGCCGAGCAGGTTCTGGCGGAAGCGGCCCTGCTTCCCCTTGAGCGTGTCCGACAGCGACTTGAGCGGACGGTTGTTGGCGCCGCGCAGCACACGGCCACGGCGGCCGTTGTCGAACAGCGCGTCCACAGCCTCCTGCAGCATGCGCTTTTCGTTGCGCACAATGACCTCAGGCGCGTGCAAGTCCATCAGCTTCTTCAACCGGTTGTTGCGGTTGATGACGCGGCGATAGAGGTCGTTCAAATCGGACGTGGCAAAGCGGCCGCCATCCAGCGGCACCAGCGGGCGCAGTTCGGGAGGAATGACCGGCAGCACGTCGAGAATCATCCACTGCGGCTTGTTGTTCGACTTGCGGAAGGCTTCGACAACCTTGAGGCGCTTGGCGTACTTGATTTTCTTCTGCGCGGAGGTCTCGGCCTTCATCTTCTCGCGCAGTTCAATGGCGAGTTCGTCCACTTGAACGCGCTTGAGCAGTTCCTTGATAGCTTCTGCGCCCATCATGGCCTTGAAGCCAGTGGGGCGATACTGCTGATCGAGTTCGCGGTAGCGATTCTCGTCCTTGATGATCTCGCGTTCCTTCACCGGCGCGTCGCCCGGATCGACCACGACATACGACTCGAAGTACAGGATGCTTTCGAGGTCGCGTAGCGAAATATCGAGCAGGTGGCCGATGCGCGAAGGCAGGCCCTTGAAGAACCACACGTGCGAGCAGGGGGAAGCTAGCTCAATGTGGCCCATGCGCTCGCGGCGCACCTTGCTGACCGTGACTTCGACGCCGCACTTGTCGCAGATGACGCCGCGGTGCTTCATGCGCTTGTACTTGCCGCAGAGGCACTCCCAGTCGGTGACGGGTCCGAAGATGCGCGCGCAGAACAGGCCGTCGCGCTCCGGCTTGAAGGTACGGTAGTTGATGGTTTCAGGCTTGGTGACCTCACCATGCGACCAGCTGCGGATCTTCTCCGGCGATGCCAGCATGATGCGGATAGCGTCGAAATCGGTAATCGGACTGGTGAGCTCAAACGGGTTCGAACGGAACAAGGCGACCCTCCTTGGCGGGCTTGTTGGCCCTGCCGCGGCTTCTCCCGGGATTACTCTGGAGTCCTTCCTTCCCGGGTGGCGGCGCTTTTGCCGCTTTCAAGAAGGACCCTGAAAACTCTTTACGACTGGCTACGCTTCGTCTTTCCCGGGTCTCGCTTCCGAGACCCGGGAAAGCTCGCAGGCTTAGTCAGCAACGGCCGCTACTTCCGGCACAGGTGCCTTTTTCAGAAGGTCGGCGCGCTTGATCAGCTCCACATCCAGGCACAGCGACTGCAGTTCGCGAATCAGCACGTTGAACGACTCCGGCACGCCCGGCTCGATGGCCGCTTCGCCCTTGACGATGGCCTCGTAAATCTTCGTACGGCCGTAGACGTCGTCGGACTTCGCGGTGAGCAGCTCCTGCAGGATGTATGCGGCGCCGTAAGCTTCCAGCGCCCACACTTCCATTTCGCCAAAGCGCTGTCCACCGAACTGCGCCTTGCCGCCCAGCGGCTGCTGGGTGATAAGCGAGTACGGTCCGATGGAGCGCGCATGGATCTTGTCGTCCACCAGGTGCGACAGCTTCAGCATGTAGATGTAGCCCACCGTGACGGGCTGCTCGAACTGATCGCCTGTCATGCCGTCAAAGAGCTTGGTCTTGCCCGAGGTCGGCAGTCCTGCGGCGGTCAGCAGTGCCTTGATTTCGCCCTCCTGCGCACCGTCGAACACGTTGGTCCCAAACCAGATGCCGCGCTCCATGCCTGCAGCCACGCGAATCAGCATCTCGTCATCGAGTTCGAGAAGCTGACGCAGCGCCGCGGTTCCGGCAAACTCCTTCTTCATCTCTTCGCGGATGAAGGTGGCATCGCTGTTGCCTTTCACCAGAGCGGCGATCTTCTTGCCGAGTCCGGCTGCGGCCCAGCCCAGGTGCGTTTCCAGAATCTGACCCACGTTCATACGAGAAGGCACGCCGAGAGGGTTGAGAACGATCTCAACCGGGGTGCCATCTGGCAGATACGGCATGTCTTCTTCGGGAAGAATGCGCGCGATCACACCCTTGTTGCCATGGCGGCCGGCCATCTTGTCGCCCACTGAGAGCTTGCGCTTCATGGCTACGTAAACCTTGACCAGCTTGATGACGCCTGGAGGCAGTTCATCGCCCTTCTGGAGCTTGGCCACCTTCTCGTTGGTGATTTTGCGCAGAACTTCGATCTGGCGCGAGGTCATCTCCTCGATCTCGTCAATCTGCTCGTTCACCCGCGGGTCCTTGTCGGCATAGCGGATGCGCTTGAGGTTCTTGGTCGAGATGCGCTCGATGGTCTCGCGATCGAGAATGGCGCCCTTGGTGAGGAGGCGCTTATTGGTGCGCTCGTCGTGCAAATCGGCCAGCACTTCCTTGCCGCCGAGGATGCCTTCGAGTCGTTTCAAGCGCTCGTCCGTCAAAATACGGATTTCGTCGCCCAGGTTCTTTTCGAGCTTGGCCACGTACTCGGTTTCAATCTGCTTGGCACGCTCGTCCTTCTCCTGGCCCTTGCGGCTAAAGATGCGCACGTCCACCACCGTACCCTCGATACCCGGAGGGCACGTGAGCGAAGCGTCGCGTACGTCGCCGGCCTTCTCACCGAAGATGGCGCGCAGCAGCTTCTCTTCCGGCGTCAGCTGGGTTTCGCCCTTGGGCGTCACCTTGCCTACCAGGATGTCGCCGTGGCCGATCTGGGCGCCAATGCGGATCACGCCGCTCTCGTCAAGGTCGCGCAGCGCATGCTCGCTGACGTTGGGGATGTCGCGGGTGATTTCCTCGGGGCCAAGCTTGGTGTCGCGGGCCTCGATTTCGAACTCCTCAATGTGCACGGAGGTGTAATAGTCCTCGCGCACCAGCTTTTCGCTGATGAGGATGGCATCCTCGAAGTTGTATCCGCGCCACGGCATGAAGGCCACCAGCACGTTGCGGCCGAGCGCCAGCTCTCCCTGCTCGGTGCAAGGACCATCGGCAATGACCTGCCCCTTGAGTACGCGCTCGCCCTCGCGAACAACTGGCTTCTGGTTGATGCACGTATTCTGGTTGGAGCGCTTGAACTTGATGAGCTGGTAGATGTCCGAGCCTACTTCACGCGACAGCTGCATTGGATGGTGCTCGCCCTCGACGCGCACGATGATGCGCTCGGAGTCCACCGAATCAACGATGCCGTTACGCTTGGCCAGGATCACGGCGCCGGAGTCGCGCGCGGTGACGCCTTCCATACCCGTGCCCACCAGCGGCGCTTCGGCCACCAACAGCGGCACCGACTGGCGCTGCATGTTGGCGCCCATCAGCGCGCGGTTGGCGTCATCGTGCTCGAGGAAGGGCACCAGCGAAGCGGCCACGGAGACCAGCTGCTTCGGCGAGACGTCGATGTAATCGACTTCATCGCGGCTTACGAGCACAAAGTTGCCCTGACGGCGCGCATTCACAAGGTCTTCGGTAATGCGGCCGGTCTCATCGAACTCGATGTTGGCCTGCGCGATGGTGTGCTTGTCCTCTTCCCATGCCGATAGATAGAAGCTGAACGGAATGTGGTCGATCTGCCGCTTGCCCGCCTTCTTCAGCGAAGCATTCAGCTTGTGCGCCTCTTCCTGCTCAATGTGGTCGCCCACACGCAGACCGCTTTCGCCGGCGTTGGTGATCTCAACAAAGTCGAGGATGCGGGCATCCTTCACCTTGCGGTAGGGCGACTCGATGAAACCGTACTCGTTGATGCGCGCAAAGCACGAAAGCGAGCTGATGAGGCCAATGTTCGGACCTTCCGGCGTCTCGATCGGGCAGATACGGCCGTAGTGCGTGGTGTGCACGTCGCGGACTTCGAAGCCAGCGCGCTCACGCGACAGACCGCCCGGCCCAAGGGCGGAGAGGCGACGCTTGTGCGTGATCTCCGACAGCGGGTTGGTCTGGTCCATGAACTGCGAGAGCTGCGAGGAACCGAAGAACTCGCGGATGGCGGCCATCACGGGCTTGGCGTTGATCAGGTCGTGCGGCATGGCCGTATTCAGTTCCTGATAGACGCTCATCTTTTCCTTGATGGCGCGTTCCATGCGAACCAGGCCGATGCGGAACTGGTTCTCCATCAGTTCACCCACGGCGCGCACACGGCGGTTGCCCAGATGATCAATGTCATCGACCGCGCCGATGTTCTTGCGCAGCTTGAGCAGATAGCGGATGGTGGCGTAGAAGTCCTCGGGCGTCAGCGTGCGGTGATCGAGCGGCGTAGCGTCCTGGTTCTCGTACAGCTTGATGTTGAACTTGAGGCGGCCCACGCGCGAGAAGTCGTACTTGCGCGCGTCGAAGAACATGCCTTCAAACAGGGCCGTGGCCGTGTCCAGCGTCGGCGGATCGCCCGGGCGCAGCTTGCGGTAGATCTCGATCAGTGCCTCTTCCGGCTTGTGCACGGAATCGCGCTTCAACGTGTTGGAGATGATGTTGCCTACGTCGTCGCGCTCAGGGAAGAAGACCTCAAAGCTCACGGCGCCCGACGACAGCACCTTGTGCAGGCGGTCGGCGGTCAGTTCCACGTTGGCCTCGACGATTACTTCGCCGGTGGCCAGATCGATGACGTCTGACGCGGTCAGCGCACCATCCAGCTCGGCCGCTTCTACTTCCACCTTCTCAACGCCCGCAGCGCGAATGGCCTTGAGCGTGTGCGCGGTGATCTTGCGGCCAGCGTGAGCGATTTCCTCGCCCTTATTGGTCACTGCGTGAGCAGGCTTGACGCCCTGCAGATGGGTGCCGGTGCCTTCCTGCGCAACCGCCCACTGCAGCTTGCCGTCGGCGACGTGGATATGGTCGACGGTGTAAAAGGTCTTGAGAATCTCCTCGTCCGAACGCAGACCGAGGGCGCGCAGAAAGATGGTGCCAAGGAACTTGCGCTTGCGGTCGATGCGGACGTACAGGGTGTTCTTCTGGTCGTACTCGAACTCAACCCACGAGCCGCGATAGGGGATGATCTTACCCAGGAAGTAGGTGCGGTTGTTCGCCGTCTCAAAGAAGACGCCGGGCGAACGGTGCAGCTGCGAAACGATCACGCGCTCAGTACCGTTCACAATAAAGGTGCCGTTGGCCGTCATCAGCGGAATATCGCCGAAGAACACCTCCTGCTCCTTGATATCGCGAATGGTCTTGTTACCGGTCTCCGCGTCTTTGTCATAGATGGTAAGCCGGACGGTGACCTTGAGCGGCGCGGAGAAGGTCATGCCGCGCTCTTCGCACTCCTGCTGGTCATACTTCAGCTGCAGTCCAACCGGATCGCCGCACTTGTTGCAGAAGTCGGGAGTGTTCTTGTTATAGGTGCCGCACTTCTGGCAGAGCACGTCGCCGGAATGGAACGGATCGGTGATCACCATCGAGCCGCAGCTGACGCACGCGGTGCGCAGATGATGCAGCCCCTTCAGGTGGCCGCACTTGCACTCCCAGTTACCAATCGAGAAATCAACGAAATCCAACTGCGAGATCCCTCGGAAGTCGGTGATGGGAAAAACCGAGACGAAAACCGACTGCAGGCCCGAATCATCGCGCTCGTTGGGCAGCTTGTCCATCTGCAAGAACCGCTCATAGGAACGGCGCTGCACTTCGATCAGGTTGGGGATCTGCGTTGCGGTTGGAATCTTGGAAAAATCGAGCCGGCTGCGAATCGCGCGCTTCTCGTTGGACATGCTTCACTCCTAAGGCTCGTCACTCCGGGGCCGCTCGTATGCGACACCCGTCCAGCGCCTGAGTCCCCTGGGCGCCAGCAGATTACGGTCAATCAATCGAAAGTCCCGGACCGGCTTACCGAGGCCGGCCCCACCCGGCACGCTTACGTCGGCCTCACCCAAGGCCGCCGCCGCACCGGTCAATCACCCACGCCTGGCTCGACGCCAGACCACTTGCCATGCACGTGCACCTGGGAGGTGCGCTGCGGGCCGGACTGCGGGCATTGCCGCGGATTGGGTCCATGCGCTAGACTGCGCACAATCAGAGGGGCTGGCGTGCAGGTGAACAACTTATTAATACTTCCCTGCACCCGAGGTAGATTTTGCCGGAAAAGGCTCTATCTGCCAAGATAGAGAGACACGAAAAGCCCGTAAGGACGCAATGCCTCACGAGCGCGGCCTACTGCCTGTGCCCCCATCCGAATTCTGCTGCCCACTCTCGCCGATCCCAAAGCTCGCTTCTGCGCTCGCCCGCCAGCCGCTCGCCACCGTCAACAGGAACTCCGCCTATCCTATTGACCCTTAAGCACTTACTTCCATGCGTCAAGCCGGAACTGGAGTGCTTGGCACTTCTCCAGTCCGCGGACGCTTTTGTGCCCTGTCGCTCATCCCAAGACGCGTCTACCCGTTCCGCCCCAATTCCCAACAAAAGCCAAAAGGGACGGAAAGACGCGCAACGACTATCGTAGCGCGTCTCGGGCCGTCTTGCAACTTTCGTGCCGAACTACTTGATTTCGACGGTGGCAACGCCGTCGAACTTCTTCTTGATGGCCTCAGCCTCATCCTTGGTCGCCGACTCCTTCAGCGCCTTGGGAGCGCCATCGACCAGATCCTTGGCTTCCTTCAGGCCGAGCGAAGTGACTTCGCGAACAGCCTTAATGGTGTTGATCTTGTTTGCGCCGGCATCCTTCAGGATGACCTGAAACTCGGTCTTCTCCTCAGCCGCCGGAGCCGCCGCGCCTGCAGCGCCACCCGCCACGACTACCGGGGCTGCCGCAGCCGCCGAAACGCCAAGCCGCTCTTCCAACTTCTTCACCAGAGCCGCCGCTTCCAGCAGGCTCAGGCCAACAATCTGCTCTTCCAACTGTGCGAGATCCGCCATTTTTCTTCTCCAATCAGAACCGTTTGAATTGATGTACCCGGCAGCAACCTCAGACTGAGAGTTTCCGATGCGCCAGACCTGCGCACTTTCCGCCTGCTTTACCGCCAAAACTTGTCTTGGAAGCCCGCCCTACGCTGCGACGAACTTTTCCTTCTCGACACCCTGCCCGAGCACCACAGCCAAGTCGCGGCCGGTGGCATTGATCACCGTTGCCAGACGCTGCGCCGGCGCATTGATCAGGAACAGCAGCTTCGAGAAAATCTCTTCCCTGCCCGGCATGGTGGCCAGAGCCCTGACGTCTTCAACCGTCAGCAGCTTGCCATCCACAATGCCCAGCTTGAACTGGAACTCAGCATTCTCGCCGACCCACTTGGCAAAGCCCTTGGCCAGCGCCACCGGATCGCCCGAGGTGAACGCCACGGCGCTCACGCCTTTCAGGCCCTTCAGAGCCTCTTCGACCTCGGTACCCCTGCTTGAGATCGCCGCCAACTTGTTCTTGACCACGCGATACTTGCCGCCGGACTCACGCACTACCTTGCGCAGCGCAAAATCCTGCGCCACGGTCAGCTTGGCAAACGTGCCAATAATCGCAGTCGTGGAGCCTTCGAGCTCCTTGGCCAGCAGCTGAACCTTCTCTGCCTTTTTCGCTTTTGAAATCGCCATTTTCCTGCTCCCCTCAACGGGTCGCGCCCATCGGCGCCGTTCAAATCCTGTTCTGCAATCGCTCTAGCTGCCAGAGAAAACTGGCTGCCGGCACTGGCTTAGTGCTTGCCCGCTGCGTCCACAACAGCCGAATCCAGCGGCACGCCGGGGCCCATCGTCGAACTCAGCGTGATGCTCTTGACATACTTACCCTTGGCCGCCGAAGGCTTGGCGCGCACAATCGAAGAGATCACAGTGGAGGCGTTCTCGATCAGCTTCTCCGGGGCGAAGCTCAGCTTGCCCACAGGTACATGCACCAGGCTGGTCTTGTCAGCACGAAATTCCACCTTACCGGCCTTAATTTCCTTGACTGCCGCAGCCACGTCGAGCGTAACGGTGCCGGTCTTGGGGTTCGGCATCAGGCCTTTGGGGCCAAGCACCTTACCCAGACGACCTACCACCTTCATCATGTCCGGAGTGGCAATCAGCGCGTCGAAGTCGGTCCAGTTTTCCTTCTGGATCTTCTCGACCATCTCCTCGCCGCCCACGAAATCAGCGCCCGCTTCCTGCGCTTCCTTCTGGCGGTCGCCGGTGGCAATTACAGCCACGGTCTTGGTCTTGCCCAGTCCATGAGGCAGAACCACCGTGCCGCGGACCATCTGGTCGGCATGACGGGTATCGACACCCAGACGCAGGGTCAGATCCACAGTCTCGTCGAACTTGGCGTACTTGACCTGCTTGAGCAGATCGACCGCTTCAGGCAGCGGATACGCCGGCTTGGTAACAGCGGCGCGCGCCTTCGCAATATTTTTGCTGACTTTTGCCATTCGTCCCTCGTCTCCCACCGCCTCTGCCAGCCCCGCATGGCGGGGAGCCTGGAACCCATACAACCGGCAAATTACTTCCCCGCCGCAGGTTCGAACAGACCCAGAAACCGTGGTCGTATTGACGGCCCGGAAGACACTTCCGCGCACA
>WSSedB1CaDRAFT_10000905_pt1 | contig 11965 bp, 12 predicted proteins | sample WetSurSB1Cattail_FD_9460 | JGI IMG/M metagenome (IMG submission 9460)
CGGATTGTACTGGAGTAACCATGGACTTCCCTGAAGAACTTAAATATTCCAAGGAACATATCTGGGTACGTGTTGAAAATGGAACGGCCGTCATTGGTGTAACGGATTTTGCCCAGGAGGATCTTGGGCTGATTGCCTCTGTCGAACTCCCCGAAGAAGGAGATGATATCGAACAGGACGACTCTTTTGGTTCCATCGAGGGGAGAAAAACGGTGGCTGAATTGTACGCCCCATTCAGTGGTACCGTGGAGGCGGTTAATCAGGAGGTGGTGGACAATCCGGGGCTGATCAACGATGACCCCTATGACAGCGGTTGGTTGATCGAGGTATCGCTTGCCGACCCCGATGACCTGAAAGGTCTTATGTCGGCGGATGATTATGCCGATTATGTGGAAACCAGAGATTAACCATACCATGTAATATCGGGGCGAGATACACCAAATCTCGCCCCGTTTTTTCTTTAAAGGAACCTGGCGTGAGAACGTTGATAGTTTTTTTTGCCATTTTTTTCTGCTGGAGCAGCAGTACTTTTGCAGCAGACCAGCCGATACGGCTTTCTCTTGGTGAGGCAATTCGAATGGCCGCCGAGAAAAATCTGGATGTTCGGGCTGAACTGTATAATCCTGCCCAATTCGAAGCTGAAATCAATCGAAACAAGGCAATTTACGATCCTCTCCTGAATATCCAGATAAACTACAACGATACAACGAGTCCTGTTTCCGACACAACGACTACATTTTCCAGCAGAGGTCACTCATTTCAGCTGAACACGTCCATAAGCCAGCTCTTCTGGACCGGAGCCACCGCATCACTTGGTTTTAACAACAATTACAGCAGTGCCAACTCATTCACAATTCTGAACGATTTTTGGCAGTCAAGTCTGGGTGTTACTCTCAGTCAACCTCTTTTAAAAAATGCGGGCCGTGAGAATACTGAAATCAATATTTTGATTTCACGATTTTCCAAATTTGCTTCGCTGGAGCATTTCAAAAACGTCCTGCTGAATACCATAACTCAGGTCAGAATTGAATATTTCAAGCTTTATAGCCTACGGGAGCAGCTCGAAGTAAGAAAGGTGTCTCTGGCGCTGGCCCGCAAGATTCTCAGCGAGACCAAAGCCAGGGTTGCCGCCGGGGTTTTGCCCGCCATGGAGATCCTCAATGCCGAATTCGGGGTGACATCGCGGGAGAAAGATCTGATCGATGCCGAGAAGAGTGTCAGTGATCAGGTGGATGTTCTGCGATTACTCCTACAGATCAACAGCAAGGATGATATTATTATCATTGACCTTCCGAGAAAGGAATTATACCAGCCTGATCAGGGCGAAGCCATACAGCATGCTTTGTCCCGCCCGGACATCAAGGAGTTGAAACGGAGCCTGGATATCAGCGAGCTTCAGACGCGTGTTTTCAACAACAATCTCAAACCCGATCTTTCGTTCAATATTACCGGTTCTTTGGTTGGTCAGGATCGTACTTATGACCGTGACTTGGACAGAATTGGCCGTATCGATTACCCGGCCTGGAGCGTCGGACTTGTCCTCAACTACCCACTCGGAAATCATGCTGCGGAAAACGATTACCGCAAGAGTCGCCTCAAGAATGCGCAGGCCGCCTTACAGATACAGAGCCTGGAACAGAGTGCCATAAATGATGTATTGAACTCCATTCGGGCCGTCACTAGTGCTTACAAACAGATTGAGGTGGCTGATCGAGGAAGGGCTTTTGCGGAGGAACGGTTGCGTGCCTTTATGCGCAGGAACGCGGTTGGATTGGCAACCACCAAGGATGTCATGGATGTGGAAAACGATCTGGTCACAGCCAAGAATAATCAGATAACGGCGGCTGTTGCGTATGATAATGCCATTACCCGGCATATGCAAGTTACCGGTGTACTTCTCGAAAAAGAGGGTGTCCGAGTCGTTGAGGGTGATGCGGACAAACTCTATACAAACACCCGCTGATGCTACGAATCGGACGTATAGAATATGCTAATTGCACTCCTGTTTTTTATGCGCTGCATGAATTGTATCCGGCAAGCGACTATCAGTATGCCGGTGGTGTTCCGGCCTGTTTAAACAGTCTGTTGGCGTCTGGCGACATTGATGTCTGCCCCTCCTCTTCAATCACCTTTTCAACCCACGCAGAGCAGTTTCTGATTATTCCTGATATTTCAATCAGTAGCAAAGGTCCGGTCCTGAGTGTTCTGCTCTTTTCGACTATACCTATAGAGGAGTTGGATAGTAAAACCGTTCTGCTTAGTTCTGAGTCGGCTACTTCAGTCAACCTGCTGAAAATACTACTTAAAATTCGCTATGATTGTGATTGTTCCTATCAGGTGACCAGTCAGGTTGATCCGGGTGATTTGCACGGGGCTTCAGCGCTGCTGTTGATTGGTGACTCTGCATTGCGGGCAGTCCGGACGCAGTCCAACATGTTTGTGTATGATTTGGGGGAACTCTGGTATGGCTGGACTGGCGAACCGTTTGTTTTTGCGCTCTGGTTAACCACGCGAACGGCGTTCAAGAACCATGGAGATGAACTGAAACGCCTCTTTCACCAGTTATGTCGCGCTAAAGTGTACACTAGGGAACATCTCGAACAGATTGTCGAGGTGTCGCCTGAAAGAAATTGGATGGGGCCGGAACGGCTGCTGGAATATTGGCGAAACAATATTTGCTACGACTTGACTGAACATCATTTGGCTGGATTGAAACGTTATTTTAGGCTTGCCGTGGAAGCTGGGTTGATTGCCAATGTTCCCGAGTTAGCATTTCTTCCAACGGACTGAACCGTCATACGTAGAATGTAACCTATCTCATCTACATAGGTTGTGAGCAGTGAGTACGTTACTTTATATGCCGGACTTCGGTCACAAAAAAAAGGGGGATATCACAATCCCCCTTCTCTATAATGAAAACATGCAGTTAATTATTTTTTCTTACCGCCACCGGAGGCTTTCTTGGAAGCCTTGAGCGGGTTAACCTTGAGATCATCAACCTTGATCTCAATCTTGACATGGGATGCAAAATTGCAAATTCCGTTCAGCCATTTTTTTGCAGGTGCGGGGTAGGCTGAACAGACTTGTCCGATAGTACCGGTTACAATCCGATCACAGCCTTCACAGTTTTCAACAATAATCTGGCAAGAACCGTCCGTAAAAATACAACCCTGCTTGCCCCAAAAGGTACATTCGGTACCTGGAAGTACTGTCTGACACTGCATGCTTCTTCCTCCTGTTTTGCGTTCGTAATTAGACTTTTAATGTAACAAGTATGAGATCACAAAGTCAATAAGAAAAATCCTGTGTTTATACGCCTCTTTGACTTGACGGAAGGCTTAGGGATGTATTACTCTAATACGACAAAAGATGTCTTTTTTAAAGGATGGTGATTATGACGCGCATTTCCTTCGGAACATCCGGTTGGCGTGGGATTCTTGGTGAAGATTTTATTTTTGATAATGTCAAGGTAGTCATCAAGGCCATTGCAGACAATCTCAAAGCTGCGGGAGAAGATCACAAAGGTGTCGTTGTCAGCTGCGATACACGTTTTATGGGACAGCGCTTTGTGCAAGAGGCTTCGCGAGTGCTGGCCGGAGAGGGTATTACGGCTTTTTTGTGTGAACGCGATACTCCAACACCGGTCATTTCCTTTGAAATATTGCGCCGGAGAACCGCTGGCGGCATCAACTTCACGGCCAGTCACAACCCCCCAGAATATAACGGTGTCAAGTTTTCGCCCTCATGGGGAGGACCCGCACTTCCTGCGACAACCAGTGATATTGAACGCAGGGCAAATGAGATGCTCGGAACGGTGTGTTATCAGCAGCCATCATTGGCGGATGCCGAACAGGGTGGTCTGCTGGTTACGATCGATCCGCGGGAAGAATACCTGAAGGCTCTGGAACAGAAGGTTGATTTTGACGCCATCAAACACTTGGGAAAAGTGGCATTAAACCCGCTTTACGGTACCGGACGCGGCTATCTGGATACGCCGTTGCAACGCCACGGCGTGCCATTTCAGATGATCAATGCCCATCTTGACCCATATTTCGGCGGCCACCCTCCCGAACCATCGGAAAGTCATATCCCGGATTTTATTTCACTCGTGAAGAGCGATCCTGAAATTCTGCTTGGTCTGGCTACCGATGGTGACGCCGATCGTTTTGGCATTTTGGATGCTGACGGCACTTTTATCGAGCCCAATTATATCATTGCTCTCCTGCTGGACTATCTGATCCGTATTCGCGGGATGGAGGGGGGAGCTGCTCGAAGCGTGGCAACTTCGCATCTGGTGGACGCTGTTGCAAAGAAGCATGGTGTCCCGCTTTATGAGACACCGGTCGGGTTCAAATATATCGGAGAGCTGATCAGCCAGGATAAAATTGTTATTGGCGGTGAGGAAAGCGCCGGTCTCTCTATCAAGGGGCATGTACCCGAGAAGGACGGTATTCTGGCCTGCTTCCTGGTGGCTGAAATGGTAGCACGCGAGGGCAAATCCGTACGTGAGTTGCTTGAACGGCTCTATGGTGAAGTGGGGCGTTTTGTCACCCGCCGGGTCAACCTCCGATTGTCGCCCGAGTTGGAAAACGCTTATGCCGCCAAAATGAATTCGCTTCCCGCCAAAGTCGCCGGGACGAAAGTTACGGATGTAATCAGAATTGACGGCACCAAATTGCTGCTGGAAGACGGCAGTTGGATGCTTTTCCGCAAATCCGGGACCGAGCCGGTCGTACGTCTTTATGGAGAGGCTGCATCCGATGCTCGCCTGGCGGAAGTGATGGCCGCGGGGCGGGCCTTTATAGGTAATTAGCACGTTGTTTACATTTTCTGGAGGATACACTAATGTGGGATTATACGCCGATTGTTAAAGATCATTTTTTGAACCCCCGTAATGTCGGGGATATACCTGATGCCGATGCAGTTGGCGAAGTGGGCAGCCTGGCCTGCGGTGATGCGCTCAAACTGTACCTCAAGCTGGATGAAAACAAAGACAAGATCGTGGACGCCAAGTTCCAGACGTTTGGTTGTGCCAGTGCAATTGCATCTTCATCGGCCTTGACGGAAATGCTCAAGGGCAAAACCCTGGATGAGGCTTTGTCCATTAGCAATAAGGAAATTGCCGAGTTTCTAGGTGGCCTTCCGGAAGAGAAGATGCACTGTTCGGTGATGGGGCAGGAGGCGTTGGAGGTTGCCATCGCCAAGTTTCGTGGAGAACCGATCCCCATTCACGATAGCGAACATGATCATGGTCACGCCTATCCCGACTTTGAAGGCGAGCTGGTCTGCAAATGTTTTGGTCTTACCGATACCTTTCTCAAAAAGGTTATTGAAACCAACAAACTGACCACTGCCGAGCAGGTGACTCACTTTACAAAAGCCGGCGGAGGGTGTGGCGGCTGTATACCCAAGATCAAGGAACTGATCGCGCAAGTGTCGGGAAAAACCCAGGAAAAGCCGCGCAAACGTCCTGAGAAGCTTTCAAATATGAAAAAGATGCAGATGATCCAGGAAGTTCTTGAACGTGACATTCGGCCGCTTTTGTGGGCCGATGGCGGAGATCTGGAGTTGATCGACATCGATGGTTCCAAGGTCCAGGTGGCATTTCGCAAGGCGTGTGCAGGTTGCGCCTCTTCCGGAAACACCGCCCGTATGGTCGAGCTGAAACTTCGTGATTTGGTGGCAGAGGATATCGTTGTCGAGGAGGTGGCCGCGTGAAAGAGATCTATCTTGACAACAATGCCACCACCAAGGTCGATGAAGCGGTCTTTGAAGAGATGCGCCCCTATTTTTGCGAGCTGTACGGCAATCCAAGTTCGATGCACTTTTTCGGCGGACAGGTGCAGGAAAAAGTGGTTGAAGCCAGAAACTGTGTGGCCAACCTGCTTGGCGCTTTTCCCGAGGAAATTATTTTCACCGCTTGCGGCACCGAGAGCGATAATACCGCTATCCGCTCTGCCCTGGAGGTTTTTCCCGATCGTCGTCACGTGATTACTTCGCGTGTTGAACATCCCGCAGTCCTGACCCAGTGCCGTAATCTGGCCCAGAAAGGGTATCGCGTTTCGGAAATCGGCGTGGATGGAGAAGGGCGTTTGAACATGGAGGAGTACAAGGCCGCCGTGGACAACAATACCGCCATTGTTTCGCTGATGTGGGCCAACAATGAAACCGGAGTAATCTTTCCGATTGAGGAGGCTGCAGCCATTGCAAAGGCCAAAGGTGCGCTCTTTCATACCGATGCGGTCCAGGCTGTTGGTAAAATTCCGATTAACATGGCAACTTCCGACGTCGATATGCTGTCGATTTCTGGCCATAAATTGCACGCTCCCAAGGGAATCGGCGTACTGTATGTGCGCCGCGGCACGCCGTTTCGTCCATTTATGGTGGGCGGTCATCAGGAAAAGAGCCGCCGCGCCGGTACTGAAAATACTGCTGCCATTATTGCGCTCGGCAAGGCCTGTGAATTGGCTGCAACGCATATGGAGTTCGAGAATACCCAGGTCAAGGCCATGCGGGACCGTTTGCAGAATGCTCTGATGACATCCATTCCCCACGCACGTATCAACGGCGGTTTGGCCGATCGTCTGCCCAATACCATTTCAATCGCTTTCGAGTTTGTGGAAGGGGAATCGATCCTGATGCTGTTATCCGAATTGGGCATTTGTGCGTCATCCGGCAGTGCTTGCACCTCAGGATCTCTTGAACCGTCACATGTTTTGCGCGCTATGGGTGTGCCCTTTACGTGTGCTCACGGCTCCGTACGTTTCTCCCTTTCCCGTTACACCACCAATGCCGAAATAGATTGCGTGATTCGCGAAATGCCTCCCATTATTGAGCGACTGCGGCAAATGTCCCCCTTTGGCAGGGAATTTCTCAAAGGCAAGGCGTAACTTTGTTTGGTGCATACGTGGTATCTGTGAGGGCGGCCTTTTGGCCGCCTTTTGTTTTTGGCTGGAGAATTGGGTGAAATGATATAAACTGTGCGAACATGTGAACGCCATATTTCAATGACTAATCGATGATGTTTGTGGAGTGAACCATGGAAATCAAAATCCCGGAAGTCGGTGAATCCGTACATGAAGCCCTGGTTGCCAAGTGGCTGAAAAATGATGGTGACGTTGTTGCCAAGGATGAGCCGCTCTGCGAAGTTGAAACCGACAAGATCACTCTTGACCTGAATGCCGATGTGGCCGGAGCGCTAACCATTCTGGTTGCCCAGGGCATGACTGTTCCGGTCGGAACAGTCATTGGAGAGATCGCAGAGCAGGCAGATGCAATTCCTGCTTCATCATCCGTTTCTGTGGCTGAAATTGCTCCAATACAGCGGGAGCAAGCCATCAGGACCGCGGTGTCATCCCCTTCGGCCCGGCGTGAGATGCGTACGGCGGGTATACATCCCGAGTCAGTCGCGGCATCGGGGAAGGATGGGCGAATCATGCCGGATGATGTGATCGGGCACATTCGGGAAAAGCTGTGCTGGGAGCCGGAACCAGTTTCGCCATCTTTCTCAAATATCGTATCCTCTTCAGCTCCACCAATGGAGCCCGTTGCAGAAACTGTCGCAGGCCCCTTCGAGCCTGCATTTTCAACCTCTACCGAGGATGTACCATCCTTTCCTGTTGATCGCACCGAGGAGCGCACACCGATGTCCCCCATCCGCAGAAGAATTGCGGAACGGCTCCTGGTTGCCCGTCAGCAAACAGCCATGCTGACTTCTTTTAATGAAGCGGATTTGGGCCAAGTCAACCACCTCCGTGAAAAATATCGGGAACACTTTCTCGAACGACACGGTGTCAAGCTGGGGTTGATGCCATTTTTTGTCAAGGCCTGTGTTCAGGCTCTCAAGGATTTTCCGGTGGTTAATGCTCGCATTGACGGCAACGATATCGTCTATCACAATTATTACGATATCGGAATTGCCATCGGTGCAGAAAAAGGGTTGGTCGTTCCTATCCTGCGCAATGCCGATCAAATGCGAGTGTTTGAAATCGATCAGGCCATTGCGGGATTTGTCGATAAAATTCGACACAACCAGTTATCCATCAGTGAACTGGAGGGCGGCACCTTTACTATCTCCAACGGTGGTGTGTATGGTTCGCTGTTGTCCACGCCGATTCTTAACCCGCCCCAGAGCGGCGTGCTTGGTATGCATGCCATTCAGGAGCGTCCGGTTGTCCGCGACGGCCAGATCGTAATCCGTCCCATGATGTATCTGGCGCTTTCCTATGATCACCGCATCATCGACGGTCGCGAGGCGGTCGGTTTCCTGCGCCGGGTTAGGGAGTATGTGGAAGAGCCGGAAGAACTGTTGTTGGAGGGGTGAAGACCTCATGCTGAACTACCTGACAAAACGCATACTGTTGATGATACCGCTCATGGTGGGCATAACACTGATTACGTTCTCCGTCATCCATCTGGCGCCGGGTGAACCGGTGGAGATGCAGATGGCCATGAACCCCAAGGTGGGTAAAGAGGCACGCGACCGATTAAGGCAGTTTTATGGCCTGGATCGACCGTTGCACATCCAGTATTTTTCCTGGGTCGGCAAGCTGGCGCGACTCGATCTTGGGCGCTCATTTTCCTCTGACAACCGTCCGGTGGTTGACAAGATCAAGGAACGTCTGCCGGTAACCATCTCCCTGAATATCATTGCCTTGCTGTTGGAGTTTGGTCTGGCCATTCCCATCGGCATTCTGGCCGCTACTCATCGCGATACACTGCTTGATAAGGGGATAACCGTTTTTGTCTTCCTCGGTTTTGCCGTTCCAACGTTCTGGTTGGCGCTGCTGCTGATGTACTTTCTTGGCGTGAAACTGAACTGGCTGCCGATTTCTGGCTTGCATACCTTGGGGAGTGACAACTATGGGACCATGCGCTATGTGTGGGATATGGCCAAACACCTGATTATGCCGATCATGGTGGCATCTTTCGGCAGTTTGGCCGGGTTGTCGCGGTACATGCGCTCCTCCATGCTTAACGTCATTGGGCAGGATTATATTACCACCGCCCGCGCCAAGGGGCTTCCCGAACGAGTGGTAATTTATAAGCACGCTCTGCGTAACGCTTTGCTGCCACTAATTACACTGGCCGGTTTTTCCATTCCCGGCCTGATCGGTGGCAGCGTGATCTTCGAGACCATCTTTGCCATCCCCGGCATGGGGCAGCTTTTTTACCAGGGGGTTATGTCCCGCGACTATCCGGTTGTCATGGGTATCCTGGTGATCGGCGCCTTTCTGACCTTGATCGGCAATCTGGTGGCTGACATCAGTTATGCACTTGCTGATCCGCGTATCCGGCAGAGGGCATAGGTAGCAATAATGACAAACTTTACCAATTCATACGTTTACGCCGTCTTCTGGCAACGTATAAAATGTAACCGTTTGGCCTTGGCCGGTGGTTTCGTTGTCGTGCTTCTTTTTGCAGTGTCATTACTGGCTCCGCTGATAGCCCCGAATGACCCCAATAGCATCAACGCCTGGCAGGTCCTGTCTCCTCCTTCATGGCAGCATTGGTTTGGTACGGATGAACTGGGACGCGATGTGCTCAGTCGCGTGATTTTCGGCGCGCGCATCTCGCTCAAGGTCGGTTTCGTAGCAGTCGGAATTGCTATAGCCATCGGAACAGTGGTAGGGCTGCTTTCCGGCTATTACAGTGGTATTGTCGATACTTTTCTGATGAGGATAGTTGACATCATGCTCTGCTTTCCCGCATTTTTTCTGATCCTGGCGGTGATAACCTTTCTGGAACCTTCCATCTGGTACATCATGATGGTCATCGGCCTTACCAGCTGGATGGGAGTGGCCAGGTTGGTGCGGGCGGAAACTCTCTCCATCCGCGAGATGGACTACATCACGGCTGCCCGCTGTATCGGCTGTTCCGATTTGCGAATCATCTTCCGTCACATCCTCCCCAATGCCATGTCGCCGGTACTGGTATCGGCAACCCTGGGTATCGCCGGCGCTATCCTAACAGAGTCGGCTCTCTCGTTTCTCGGCATCGGCGTGCAGCCTCCTACCCCCAGTTGGGGCAATATCCTGACTTCGGGCAAGGATTATATCGAATTTGCCTGGTGGCTCTCGCTTTTTCCGGGACTGGCGATTCTAATCACAGTGCTGGCTTACAACCTGTTGGGTGAGGGTATTCGTGACGCCCTTGACCCTCGCGTGAACCGCTGATCAAATTTACAGATATCTTGACCCTCTCACACGTATCCCGAGCAGGGGTGATTCTGAGAATCAACGTATTACGCGAGCGCCAAAAAACCAGAAATACAAATTATGCAACTATTGAAATTATATGTAAAAAGCTACTGTTTGTTTGACAAAAGCACAAGAACTTGGTTAATATTTGCAGCTATTGATAGATTACGTAGCGGCCGCTCGCACAGCTTTCGCTTTGAAAAAGGACTCTTCACGGTTAACCCTGAAAGATGAACCATCTTATAGACCCATACCTGCCGGAAAACTAACTAGCTTCCATAAAACGCGTACGAAAATGGATTCCTGCCAAAGGAGGCCGATGAGTATTTTTGCATAAACTCCAAGACTATTATCAACTATCCTGCAGACACCCTGTGTCGCGATGAATACAATGCACTAACCTGTAGTGGAGACCACCCCCCTTGCATGGTGATGGTATCCTAATTGATACTCTCATCATGTATCTGCGCCGGAACACCCAAAAGAAGAGTGGAGCAAATTATGAGTGCTGGACTCTGGTGGAGTCGGTGCGAACCTCCAGAGGCCCCCGGGCAGCGTATAGTCGCCATGATCGGCAAGTTACCCGGCCTTGATCGCAAGGAGCGCATCGTCTGGGACTAGATTGGCCGCATATTTTCCGGTAAACCCCGTCTCGAACCGGAACTGTTTCATAAACCTGAAGAGCCTCCCTCCTGGGCTACGATCAATGTCAGCGGTGTCAGCGTCGAAAGACTGCGGCACTTCGGCGACATATATCTCGGGTTTTTGTTATGGAGCTGCTTTGATCTGGCCTCCTTCTGTCGGGAGACACTGCCGACCGGACGGGAGGATATCCCTTGGCCGATCATGGCAGCCATTCTGGTTCTGGCCAGATTCTGTTCCCCTTCGTCTGAATTGCGGATTGCCGAGTCCTGGTATGACAAAACCGCCCTGGACGATCTGTTGGGGGTCCCCATGCGACAAGATCAACGACGACCGTCTCTATCGCACCCTGGACTTCTTACTACAGCTGCTGCTTATAATCAAAGGGGCTATATGCCATGAGAATAAACATTATTCAACCTACTCACTATAAGGATCCTGTCAGCCGGCGACTCTTCAAGATAGACAAGCTTAAGGTCTCGCCTCTTACTCTTCCGTATCTTGCTGCCCTTATGCCAAAAGGGATCGATTTAAGACTGATGGATGAAAGGACAGGTGGACTGGATATCAATGCCGAGTGTGACGCCGTATTTATAACGACTTGGACCCTCAACTCGATCAGATCTTATGAACTGGCCCGTATTTATCGGGACCGCGGAGTAAAGGTCGTAATGGGCGGGCCTCACTGTTATTTTTATACTGACGAGGTGTTGCAGCATGCTGATGCAGTTGTTGTAGGAGAAGGGGAACTGCTGATCGACTATATTATTAATGACCTTGGGCGAGGCAGGCTGCAGCAGGTCTATCGTGCAGAGAAGCTGCATGATCTTAGGGGGCTGCCTTTTCCAAGGCGCGATCTCATCGGCACTGCCAATCTGAAGAGATTCCATGCCGTGGCTGTTCAGACATCCCGCGGCTGCCCGAATTCGTGCGACTTTTGTTCTGAACGCCTGTATCTGGGCTCAAAGTATCGCATGAGGCCTGTTGATGAGGTTATAGAGGAGATCAAATTCACGAGAGGCAAACAGATCTTCTTTGCTGACAGCACACTTGCCGGCAGCAGGTCACGGACTATGGAGCTGATGGAAAAGCTGATCCCGCTCAAGATCAGATGGTCGGCATTA
>WSSedB1CaDRAFT_10000906_pt1 | contig 11961 bp, 13 predicted proteins | sample WetSurSB1Cattail_FD_9460 | JGI IMG/M metagenome (IMG submission 9460)
GTATTTCTTCAGGCCGGGGTAACCGTGGGCCGGAAGCATCTCGCCGTGGGTGTAGATGTTGATGCCCTTTCCTTCGGTCTGCTTGAGGAGTTCTTCCAGCATCTTCAGGTCGTGACCGGAAACCAGGATGGCCTTGCCGGCCTTGGTGCCCAGCTGAACCGGTGTGGGTACCGGGTGGCCGTAGGTGTCGGTGTGGGCGCTGTTCAAAAGACCCATGACGGTCAGGTTGTGTTTGCCGCATTCCATGGCCAGGCCGACAAAGTCCATCAGTCCCAGGTTGGGATCGGTGGTGGCGGCCAGCGCCTTCTGGAAGAAGGCCATGACGTCGTCATTGCTTCTACCCAGGATCATGGCGTGATCCATATAGGCGGCCATTCCTTTCAAACCGTACATCAGGATTTCGATGACTGAACGGATGTCTTCGTTGCTGTGCTGTGCGTTGATGCCGTATGCTTCGCCCTGCTTGATCTGTCCTTGCAGATCAGCGGCGGGCTGCCAGGCAGCCACGTCACCCGGGATGGTTACACCGGCAAGTGCCTTGGCTTTTTCCTTCAGCTCGTAACAGCGCTTGATCTCTTTGCTGATACGGGCGGCGTCNAAGTCCACGTTGGTGACNGTGGTAAAGAGNCCNTCGATGGTGAAACGGTCGATCTCGGCGTTTCTGCCGATCTTGCCGGCATACAGCGCCAGGCTCTTCAGTCCGTAGAGGAGGTGGTCCTGCAGGGTTGCCACTTCAGGTTTTTTGCCGCATACGCCGGAGATGTTGCACCCGGTTCCATTTGCCGCTTGTTCGCATTGATTACAGAACATTCTTTGATCCTCCCTCTGTTAGTGTATTAACCAATACTGTACCAGCTTTGAAAATCCCCAGATTTGTTGTGTGAAAAGTATACCATTCTCCGCTGTCATTGTTTGACCCTTGTCAAAAAACGCGGGTACTCTTTTAGAAACGATTCTGAACACCACTTGGATCAGGGAGTTCCAGTTCCTTACGAAATTTCAGTTTACCAGCCCCCCTGTCATTCAGGTACTTGGCCAGTTCAAGATCAACCTTGAACGGGACCTTTACCCCGGCCTGGGCCAGCGCCTGGCGCAGAAGCCCTTCCGCCTTGGTGGCAAAGGCAATCGAGTCACCCAGAACCCGCATGGATTCGCTGGGATTGTGGAAACCAATCGAGTTCTCGGCGCCGACAAAGGTACAACGGTAGAAGGCCTCTTCGTAGTATTCCTTGGCCTTGTCGTAGAGCGCCTTGTCAATGGTCTTGCCGGCGGCCTGGGCGGCATGGGTCATCTCGAAAAGCTTGGCCACGGTTGCGGGCGCGTAACCGGAACGAATCTGTAAGGACACTGTTCTGTCCTGAATGGCGATAACCTGGTTCTTGAGCCATTCCGGGCTCTCGGCATGGCACTGGATACAGCCTTTCATGCCATTTTTCAACGGGCTGGTTATGCGATGGTCAGATGCCTTGTGAGCACCGACCTTGGTGTAGGGCATGTGACAATCGGCGCAGGAGGCTCCCGCCTTCCAGTGAACGCTGTTGTTGGAGAAGAGTTCGTATTCGGGGTGACGGAGGAAGCCCAGTTTAAAACCGGTAACGGCCTGTTTCCACTCCAGGAAAGAAACATCGCTCTTGATCTTGGTGATAATATTTTCAATGGTAATATTGCCCGGTTTGCTCCCCTGCCAAGGAAAGAATACGCCTACTGACTTCATGTCCTTGTCCTTGGGAATCACGTAGGTCACATGACACTGGGCACAGACCAAGGTCCTTGTCAAAAATGGTCCACTTTCGGGAAAACACAAAAAGAAAGGGGGTTTGGCTGACCATCAGCTACCCCCCCTTTTCCTGCCCTTCCCCTGATGTAAAGAAACACCAGGCTCTCAATAATCCCGATAGGCCATGGCCTTGAGCACCCGTTCCCGCGCCAGGGCATCCGCGGTAGCACGCGGCAGAAGTCTGGTCCCTGCAGCGGCTGCCTTCTCGAGAATCAGGCGACTGTTGTTTCTGATCCGCTCGCCGATGGCCGCGAAAGCCTCCTGCTCGCTCCTGCCGGCATATTCGATGGCTGCCATGATGACCCCGCCGGCATTGGCGATAAAATCGGGCATGACCAGGACACCCCGTTCATGCAGCATCTCCTCGGCTCGCCGGGTAACTGGTATGTTGGCCGCTTCCAGAATCAGACGGGCCTTGACGTCTGCAACATTGCCCTCGTGGATCACATCCGCTGTTGCCGCCGGAATGAGGATATCACATTTCACGCCGAACAATTCTTCCCCGGTTATGCGGCTGCCCTGGCCGGAGTTGATCACACTGCCGGTGCGCCGTTTTACCTCGATCAGATCTGCAAATCCGATACCTGCCGGGTTGTACAGCCCGCCCTTGGAGTCGGACACTGCCACCAGAATCGCCCTTTTTGCGGTCAGAAAACGTGCGGCGGCCTTGCCGACACTGCCGAACCCCTCAATGGCCACCCGCGCTCCGGCCAGTTCCATACCGGCAAACTGAGCAGCCACGACAGCGCATTCTGCCACTCCGAAACCGGTTGCTCCCAGCTTGTCCAGCGGAAGACCGCCCAGCTCTTCGGGCAACCCCACCGACCGGCCGGTTTCGTCATGGATCCAGGCCATGGCCGTCTCGTCGCACCCCATATCCGGACCGGGAATGAATTCCTTAAGGTCACGGATCATGCGGGCAAAAACGCGAAACAACCGTTCCTTATCCGTCCGGGACGGATCGGCCACAATCCCCGCCTTGGCCCCGCCGTGGGGCAGCCCGGCAATGGAATTTTTAAGGGTCATGGTCCGCGCCAGACGCAGGACCTCGTCCACCGTCACGGCTGGAGAAACCCTGACGCCGCCGACGGACGGTCCCAGGGCGCAATTGTCGATCACCACTACTGCCTGCAATCCTTCCTTGGCCGAATAAAGGCGGATTACCTTGGCAGGTCCTATATTGTCATGGATTATCTCGCTCATGATTCAAGCATAACAGACATTGAAAATGTGGCAATCAAACCTGATCATTATCGCCTTTTATACGTTCCCATAAGCTGCCCGGCGGCAAGAATATGTCCTTGCATGGCGCGCTCCAGGTCGGTCTTGGTGGCCGACGCCCCCAAGGTCAGAGTCGTGTCGAGCGCATAGATCTTGAAAAAATATCGGTGCGTCCCCGAGGGAGGACAGGGACCACCGTAGCTGTGCGCCTCCAGTCGTTCCGTCCCTGCTTCACACCGGCAGGCAGCTTATTTTCGTGGATTTCCCGCGTCTGGAGCGGGATGTTCCACACCAACCAGTGCACCCACATGCCGCCCGGCGCATCCGGATCATCCATAATCAAAGCCAGCGACCTGGTTCCCGCCGGTACGGCTCCGATGGCCAGGGGCGGACTCACATCATCGCCGTCACAGGTATATATCGCCGCCATGGCCGCGCCTTCCACAAATGCCGGACTGGTGATCGTCAGTTTTTCCATCTTGCGCACCTCCTTGCCAAACGCCATTGTTGAAAGAAACCCAGCCTGCATTACAAGCAGCACCGCTATCCATCGTTTCATGCCGCACCTCCTGTCGTCTGATAGTATACCCCTGAATTATTATTAATACTAAAGCAGCACTACGATTGGGCTTCCAAGTTGACAAGATATCGGCTTAGTGTATCATCCCGGCATGGCATGCAAACCACGATACATATTAAAATGATGCACAAAATACGGAGAAGTAATTATGGGACTGTTTTCCGGAACATCAAAAGGGACAGCTTCGGCTGAACTGAAGAAGTTACATTTAGAATACAAGGAGTTGCTTATTGACGGCGAAATCATTGAAGTTGGATTCGCCATTAATCGTGACACCTTTCTCTTCACAAACAAGAGACTGATCCTGGTCACTATTCAAGGACTTTCCGGCAGGAAAATAGAATACCTTTCAATACCATACAACAAAATCACCAAATTCAGCATTGAGGCGGGAGCCAGTTTCGATCTTGATGCTGAATTGATGATGTGGATTGGTGGAGAAACGATACCAATTGAGAAAAAGTTCAACAAGGATGTGAATATCTATGAACTACAGAAGGTATTGGCAAGCCATGTGCTGAATACATCTTCATAGGACGAGCCATTGGTATTCATAATGTAAAAAGAAAGGATTGTTATGAGATTGATCATTGCATTGACAATAACAGTGATTGCCTCTCTGCCGGCATATGCCGCAGACAGGTGCCCCCCAATCAAACAGTCAACGCTGCTGCTTCCAAGTGAGCAGCTTTTTGCGCGGAAAATTTTCATTGATAGAGCAAAACGACTGAATGATTCCGGCAGATGTGTTGTTGCGGGTGGTTTTGACAGGCTAGGGAATGCCTTTTATTACAAGGTAACCGATACAGACAACCCCAATGAAATAACGGTCTTGAGATTCACTTTCAAAGAATTGAGCAATCTGAACATCGCTATGTAACCGCATCAGGTAACGTGCAAAGAGTGATCAACTCCGCCAGTCTGTGGCGGCGAATATCAATAGAACACCCTGCGGGAATAGCGGTTAAGGAACTGACTCTCCGCGACATACCGCACCGCCAGCGGAACAAGTACCGCCAGAAAAATCATGGCGCACCCCAGCCATTCCAGAGGTAACAAACGTTCTCCAAGGACAAAAAAACCGGCCAGCAGGCTCCAGACCGGATCAAGCGTATACACCAGTCCGGCCCTGGTGGGTGTAACATACCGTTGAAAGTTGTTCTGCAGGGTAAAGCAGATTACCGTGGGAAAGATAGCGCAGTAGATAACCGCAAACAACGCCATGGGCGTGACAACGACCGGCGCGGTTGAGGTCGCCAGCACCGCCGTCCCGGACATGACCGCAACCATGGCGAACTGCACCATGGATACGAGATAGACATCATCGTCCCGCAGCACCTTGGAGACGGTGATGATGTGGCCGGCGATAAACAAGGCACACATCGTGGAGACCAGGTCGCCACGGTTAAATCCCACACCGCCGCTGGAAGCCAAAAGCCAGATCCCGGCCCCCGCCAAGGCAAGACCGGCCAGATTGATCCTCCCGATGCGCTCCTTCCAGACCAGTTTGGTAATCAACGGAATAAACAACACGAACAGGTTGTTCAGCACCCCGGCCCGCGAGATACTGGTATCCTTGACGCCAAATACAAAGGTGATGTTCGTCAGGCCCAAAGCAACCCCCACAATAGCGCCACGCTTCAGGATATGGCGATCCAGCATCCGCAGCCGCCGGGCAAACACCACCATCATAATCAGCGTCGCCAGGGCAAAACGACTGAAAACGAACAGCAGCGGCGGTATCTCGCGCAGCCCGATCTTACTGAACAAAAAACTGCCGCCCCAGAAAAAGGTTGTCAGGATCAAAAATAAATAGACTCGCCCTCTTGAGGGGCGCTCCTGTATCACCATAACCCAGACGCCCCTCGTCGAGTGGTCCAGGCAATGCGCATCCCGTAGAAATAGTGCTCTGTTCGTAAAAGAATCATCATGTTATCCATGGTACCAGTTCCTCCAGCGTTATCACCGGAAGATCCGTAAACTCGGGCCAATTGAAGCCGCCGGTTGTGTCAACATGTACTGTCAGGGCGCCGGCCTGACGACCGGCTTGCAAATCGTAGAGATAATCCCCCACCATGACGGCGTCTGACGGGAGAGACCCCCAGTGCTCTGCCAGACGCAAAATGCCATCCGGGTCAGGTTTGGGAAGCGCTTGATCCCTGCCAAGAATGTCGCGGATTTCGAAGTAGCCCCCCAAACCGATCAGATCCAGCGTCCGCAATGCATTTTCCCGGGTATTGCGGGTCAGTATCCCCAAACGCGACCCATTGTCGCGCAACTGCCGAAGCAACTCCGGCGCCCCGGCAGCTGCCACTGTCACTCGAGTCAACTCCAACTCGATCTGTTGCAGACGATTGTGTAACACAAGCGCATCCTGCTCGCCCAGCGATGCCAGGAAGTCAAGAATATCGGAACCATCCGGCACCCCCAGTTCGCTGCGGATGACGGCAAAATCATGCACAGCCACGGTCAGGGTGCCGTCGAGATCAAAAACCCAGTGGCGCCGCTCACGCAAAGCCTGTTCTGACTGTTGGTTCATCACGTTGATCCCCCTGGAAAATGAACCGCCAGCCAGACGGTTTTTGCCTGCTGATCGGTCCAGGCCACCCGATGCCGGCAATGCGACGGAATCAAGACGAAATCGCCTGCTTCGAGTCTCCTGGGAGCATCTTCTCCTTCAAAGAGAAGGCCGGCGCTGCCGGTCAACAGTAGCACCCATTCGTCACGTTCCTGATCATACCATTCCCCATCCGCCGTGGCGTGGCCAAGAGAAATGATCCGCTCAATGCGGACCACGTCGGACTCTGCCAGGACTTCGAACAGCTCCTCCGGCAGGCTCTCCGGAAGAGTCGAAAAAATATTGGCGATCATCTTACCGGACAGCATAATTCCTCGCTCCTACCCACGGTAGCATTGTACGGTTCATGATTATCACTTGGCCATCCGGCTGATTGCTGATACAGTGCAAACGCATGCACATGCGGCTTTCACAGTCAAAATACGGATGGGTTGATATGTCGATGGATGCATTTCTCAGGATGTAAATTGGTCGGCAGTTCTGTATACTATGGATAGATTAATCGTTTTTGTTTCTACTGGAGGTCGGTCATGCCACCGTTCGTGGAATTTATTGTCATTACCTTCACAATGCTGGGTGCGTTTTTTTTGATGTTTTTGCTCATGTACTTGATTGCCGTGGTGCTTTTTCCCATTGAGCGCAGCATCTCGAACATGATCTGGAGTCACCACTCACCGCCACCGGTTCTGAAAAAAACAACCTTCAAGGATTTCAGCAAGAAACATGGGTCCTGAAGCAACAACTCCCCTTCCTCCGGCATGCCAAGCATGTACGGCGGGTTTCAAATCCGACAGAACAGTTTATCAAGTATAGAGCAGTGCGCCGGGGGAGTAAATCAGAATCTCCGGGAATATCCAAGGGGATACCACGTGCATTGTCGCATCATCAATAGTGCGAAAGGAGCGTAACATGAAAAGATTCATGATGTTGTCCCGTTTCTCGGCTTTCATCGCAACCCTGGCCATCCTGGCATGTGGGCTCACGTCTCCGGCCCTGGCCACCTCCAAATCCATTATCCTTGCCACCACCACCAGCACCCAGGACTCCGGTCTGTTGGACGTCCTCATTCCGCTGTTCGAAAAAGAGAGCGGCTATTTCGTCAAAACCATTGCGGTCGGCTCGGGTCAGGCCATGGCCATGGGACAGAAGGGTGAGGCCGACGTGCTGCTGGTCCACTCCCCGGATGCCGAGAAAAAATTCATGACAGAGAAGGCCGGCAGTTCCCGCCAACTGGTAATGCACAATGATTTTGTCGTGGTCGGCCCTGCCGCGGATCCTGCAAAACTGCGCGGCTCCAAAACCAGCGCCGAGGCATTCAAGAAAATCGCTGCCAGCCAGTCCCTATTTCTCTCCCGCGGCGACAATTCCGGCACCCACGCCAAGGAAAAAGGGCTCTGGAAATCAGCCGGCGTGACCCCCGATAATCAGAAATGGTACCATCAGACCGGCCTCGGCATGGGTCAAACCCTTTCCGTCGCGGATGAGAAAAAAGGCTATACCCTCACCGACCGTGCCACCTATCTGGCACTGAAGAAGAACCTCAAACTTGCCATCGTATTGGAGCGTGATCCCAAACTGCTCAACATCTACCATGTGATTGAGGTAAATGCCGTCAAGTGGCCCAAAGTGAACTCGGCCGGAGCCAAGGCCTTTGCTGATTTCATGGTTTCCAAGAAAACGCAGAAGGTAATCGGCGGATTCGGTGTTGCAAAATTTGGTGCGCCACTTTTCTTCCCGGATGCCGGCAGAAAACCGCAGGAACTGGGCCTGTAATTGATAATTCATCTAAATAAAACTACATAAACATGCGAGGAAGAGTGGTACAAAAACCTATCCAAGAACAAAAGTAATCCCTGGAGTACCCTGGGTGGAGGACATTCTTTTTGTTATGTGAGGTATATTGAATGCAGCGGAGACGTTTTCTTCTTCAGATGGCGTTCCTGTTCCTTCCTTAACCGCCCTTGCGATGCCGACCATTAACGTAAATTTCGCGGGGAACAGTTCCTATATGGTCAGCGGTACCGACCTGGAAAATGTGGGACGAATTGAGCTGGCGGTGTCATATGACTCCCTGCTGTTGACCAACCCAGGACTGCAATCGCGCAGTTCCTTTCCCAACGCAGAGGTAGCGCTTGATACCGACTACTCCGGGAACCTGAGCCTTACCGTTATATCGAGCAAACCGATGCAGGGACGTGGCGCCTTTGCGGTCGTCACTTTCGGCCCAATCGGCACTTCCACCGGCTGCATCAACAACTTAACCGGGAGATTGTACACCACAAACGGCTCCCAGATCCCCACCGCAATATTTTCAGTCACCAATCCTACCCCGCTGCTCGATGCGAGCGATCCGGACGATATCCCGATGATCAAAGAGAGAGAAGCGAAGGGACAGACTTTGATGGGAGGGGATGTCGCTTATTTTCCGCCAGAGGTGAAGGAAATCGTCGACCAGTCAGAGAAGCTGTCGAAGGAGCAGGATACAGAAACCGAGAGCCTTGTGGCGAAGGAGGAGAATGCCGGTGCCCCCACGGGCAAAGGGAGGTCAGAAGGCAAAAAAGAGGGGGTATCGAGCGCTGAGATCATCATTTTTATCGACGGAAATGCGCGCCGGGTTCCGATCACCGTCACTCCTGCGGCCAAGGTCGATCTCCTTTCACCGGGGAAAGTTACCGAGGCCGATTTTGACCTCTTCCTGAAAGAACGTGGCACAGAGAAAGCCCCCCGCTTCGACCTGAACGGGGATGGCAGGCGCGACTATGTTGACGACTACATCTTTACCGCGAACTACCTTCTGGCGCGAAAGAAAGAGGCGGGGAAGGGAGATATCCCTCAAACTGCGACTTCTGCCGGTCGAAACGGCGCGAACCCGATCGTCGCCAGGGAAAAAGTGAAGAGTTGATCAGGGAGGCGATACAGCCTCATCCCAATTTCAACTTTTGCTCGAATCATTGGCTGGTCCTAGTTTGTTTGGCACACAAACCTTGAAATTCCCTCTCAAGGAATGTATGTCGATATCCCTGCCGTACAATTCAAAAAGATTCTCACTCGTGATAGTTTCATCCGATCTGCCGTTGGCGAGAATGCTCCCCTGTTTCATCATAATCACCCTGTCCGACACCCAGAGGGCATGGTCCGGAAAATGAGTCGATTTTATGAATGTGTATCCTTCCCGGCTCAGATTGATCAACTCCTCAAGAAGCCTGATCTGGTTTCCGTAATCCAGGCCATTTGCGGGCTCATCAAAGATGAACGTATGTGCGCCCTGGGTCATCGCCCTTGCGATAAGCGTCAATTGCCGCTCACCTCCGCTGATCTTCGTATAAGGCCTGTCTTGAAGATGCAGTATGGAAAGCTTTTCCAGCGCATTTTTCGCTAAATCCACGTCATTTCGGCTGTAGCGCTGGAAAAACGACTTGTGCGGCATCCTCCCCATCAGGACAATATCGAGCACTGGGTAGGCGAATGAAGCCCGATGGAATTGGGGGACATAAGCGATGCTCTGCGCTAGTTTTTTTTTAGGCGTGGATGACACGTCACGCCCTTCAAAACGGACAACCCCACCGTTATTCAGTTGATAAAGACCGAGGAGTATCTTCAAAAGTGTGGTCTTTCCGCAACCATTGGGGCCGAGAAGCGAAACGATTTCACCTTTATTTATGGAGAGTGAAACATCGTGAAGGACTGTTTTGCTGGAATAACCGAAGGTAATGTGTTCAGCCTGAAGCAACATCTTTCACCCCCACCCTTTACGCGCATTTTTCAGTACCAGCGCCAAAAAGGGTATACCAACCAGTGATGTAACGATACCGAGAGGAATCTCGACGTTGAAGAGCAGCCGGGAAATATCGTCAACCACAACCAGATACAGGGCGCCCAGCAGCGCTCCCACCGGTATCAGCAGCCGGTTATCCGGCCCGACCAGCATGCGCGACACATGCGGAATAATCAGCCCTACCCAGCCGATCATTCCACCGATCACCACGGTCAGCGCACTTATCAAGGTGGCAAAAAAAATCAGGGTCATACGAACCAGGCCCACATTCACTCCCATGGATTTAGCCTCATCGTCGCCCATGCTCAGGATATTGAGATAGGGAGAAAGAAGTACGATGCCGAACAATCCGAGTCCGATGGGTAGGGAGGCAAACAATACCGTCCTTCCGTCCGCCATGCTAAGGCCCCCCATCAGCCAATACACAATGGCCGGAAGCTGGCTGTACGGATCCGCAAGGTACTTGACGATGGAAAGCAGTGAAGTAAACAGGGCGCCGCTGATAATGCCGCCCAGGAGCAACATCAGCAGCCGGTCACCGCGATACAGTCTGGCCACTGTCACGGAAAGCAGCACCGCAAGCAGCCCGAATGTGAAGGAACTGGCCTGAACCACAATCCATCTGCCGGAGATAAGCATGCCCAGAGCGGCGCCAAAGGATGCCCCGGACAACACCCCCAGCAGGCTGGGTGAAACCAGGGGGTTGATGAACATGGATTGGAACGCGGCTCCGGAAACGGAAAGCGCGGCCCCGATCAGAGCGGCGGCGAGAATACGCGGCATGCGGATGTTCAGCAGGATGTTGCGCAGAATGGCCGCCCTCTCGCTGTCCATTAAACCGCAACCGCAGGACGAGGTGATATACAAGCATATCTCCGCCAGGGAGATCGGGTATTTACCCAGGGTCAGGGATACCAGAATGATTAAACAAAGTAAAAACAGCAGACATACAATCCAGATTGTTTTTTTCATTGAACCCCAAAACGGTAGTTAACCACGGATGATTACAGACAAAGTGAGGGGGATTTGCCTTTGATGTCAACGCCGGCAAATCCCCCTCGGCCCTCGCCCCCCTTTTCAAAGGGGGGCGCGTTCATCAGATCACTTAATAAGTCCTTGTACGATGTTCTGAATGATCGTCACGTCTTCCATGTCGATAACTCCGTCACCCACGGAAACGCCGTTAACCATGGGCGCTACGTCCAGCTTGCGGATCTGCGCCGCCGTCGGCTTGACGCTTCCCAGCGCTATCCGTTTGGCGAGGTTAACGGCGGAGCTGGTGTAGGAGGAGGCGGGAGTGTGCAGGAAGTTGCGCCGGACCGTCTGGCTGCCTCCGTTCTGATCGACGGCGGTGACCACCGCCTGGTACAGCTTGGCGGAGCCGAAGGTTACCTGTTGCGTGAAGCTTCCGTCGCCGGTGACCGCCGGGGTGTAGGTTTTACCGTTAAAGCCGACCGTTACCGTGACGGGCGTGCTGTTGCCGGAGACTTTGCCCGCGAGGATGTAGGTCTTTTTGACGGTTCTGACATCAATTGCGGGGTCAGTGACCGAAAGCGAGAACGGTTGCTGGGAGTAGACGGTCCGTTTGATCCGGGACTCGCTTCCGGAGGTAGTGGCGGCGGTGATCAGGATGGTGTTCATGCCGCTTTCCAGGCCGGCGGTAAAGGTGTAGGCGCTGTCCGTGAGGGCAGCGGACTGAGCAGGGGCGCCGTTGACCGACCAGGTGACCGTGGCGGTGGGATCAACTTCGCCGCTGGCGGTGGTGACGGTTCCGGTGACTGTTACGTAATTGCCGGAGGAGGTAGCGTCGTCCGGGAGGGAGTCCGCGGTCAATTTGAGTGATGAAGCGTTCAGGGTGATGGAGCGGGTGTCGCTGGCGTTTTCTCCCAGTTTGTTGGAGGCGGTTATAGTGATGCCGTTGCTGCCGGCGATCAGTTGCAGCGGATAGGTGAAGAAGCCGTCCGTGTCCGGTTTGACGGTGGTTCCGTTGACCTTGAGGGTCTTGAAACGGGCCGGATTGGTGACCGAGC
>WSSedB1CaDRAFT_10000907_pt1 | contig 11954 bp, 8 predicted proteins | sample WetSurSB1Cattail_FD_9460 | JGI IMG/M metagenome (IMG submission 9460)
ACAGCATGATGATCGGCAGGTTGTCATCAAATCGACGGACAGCATTGATGACCTCCAGGCCGTCCATGTGTGGCATGTGAAGGTCGGTGATGACAACATCCGGCTTGTGCGAACGGATAAGTTCCAGTCCCTCGTGCCCGTCACAAGCCTCGATAACCTTGAAACCACAGTCCTCGAAAAAAGCTGTTATACAGTTGCGCATCAACTCCTCATCGTCGATGGTCAATAGGGTCGGTTTAGACGATACGGACATTTATGAAACTCCTGTGAGTGATACCATCCATAATTGCTGAGGCAATCACGGATTATCGTGTCGCCATTGACGATCAAAACGCTGCCCTGATGCTTCATGCGGTCTTCCCTTTGATCGGCAGTCTGATGGTGAAACGGGTGCCTTCGTCAGGTTGCGAACTGACCTCGATGCTCCCCTTGTGGTTATTTGTGATGATGGCGTATGAGACCGACAGCCCCAGACCGGTGCCCATACCGACCGGCTTGGTGGTGAAAAACGGCTCGAATATCCGGTGCTGAAGCGTTTCTTCCAAACCGGGCCCATTGTCCTCGATCTCGATCAGCGCCATTTCTCCATCACGCCGTATGCGCACGGTAATCCGTGCCGCAGGCCGCGGACACTTTTCCGCCATTGCCTGGGCCGCATTCCTGATGATGTTCAGGAACACATGCTCAATCTCAAGGACTGTCATGGTAACCGGCGGCACGGCTGGATCGCACTCCCGCACGATCTCTATATTTTTGAAGTTGCATTTTTTATTCAAGTCATAGTCATTTGCTGCCAGCTCCAGGGCCTGATCGAAAACCGCGGCAATATCAGCTGACTCCGTGAACGGTTCGCTCCTGCGGCTGAAATGGAGCATGGCGGTAATGATCCGGGAAGCACGTGCACCGGCCTCCCTGATATGGCCGATAAATCCGGGAATGCCGCGTTTCTCCAGGTATGCCCGCACATCATCCAGGCTGATACCCAGTTCGCGGGCTGCCTCCAGATTGGCAGTAATGTTGGGCGAGATACGCCGCTCAATGTTTTGGGAGTGCTGCATGATTACTCCCAGCGGATCGTTAATTTCCTGGGCCAGGCCCGCTGCCAGACCTCCTGCCATCATCATCTTTTCCGTCTGCATCATGATCTCTTCGATGCGAACATGCTCGCTTATGTCGTCAATGCGAATGACTGCCATCCCGGAGGGCTCCTCGTTGAGCGGATAGATCTGGAGCGAGTAGTATCGCGGATCCTTTCCGTTGCGGAGTTTGATCTTCTCGATGTTGACAGGTTCACCCAGCTCGATTGCTTCAGTGATCCGCTGCAGTTGTCCGCTAAACCGCGGAATCAAGGATTCAATCAACATCCCCTGAGCGTTTGCCGCGGAAACACCGCTGAACTGCTCGAAACGACGGTTAACCAGGTCAACCCTACCATCGCGGTCAACCATCGCTATAATCGAGGGGAGCGTATCAAGAATATCCACCAGCGATTTATCAGGCTGTTCATAGTCCGCCAAAAGGTTATGTGCCTCTTCCCGGCGCAGGACATCTTGTGTTTGACGGTCCATCACAGCTCCTTTTACATGATTCGAGTATCTGCCCGATCACTAATTGATCCGTTCAAAAATCTGCTGTAAAGCGACGCCGGAGCCCGATGCTCCTTTCAGCGACGACTTTTCTATCACGAATAAACGCGCAATTCGTCTCATTAAAGGCATGAACCATACCAAAACAGATTTCGAGTAATAACGGTAAGTTGGATGGTTGGCGGTTCGGCAAGGGGTGCGATACGTGTTGCTCGGCCAGGACAGCAGGAACGCTGAAACTCTGTTTCACGGCTATCTACGTACGAGCAACACATGAAGGGCAGGCAACGAATGTCGCAGGGGGCCGGCTGGTTGTCTTGGTGAAGTACGGAGGAAGAGGGACTGTTGGTTATTCCTTATTATCCATTCATGTCAGTTCGTCCAGTTCTGCGGAAGAAAAGATCCTGTCAATATCCAGAATCATTACAAAGTGGTCATCGATCTTGCCCATGCCTTTGATGAAGCTGGTGTCCAGTCTGATGCCAATGTGCGGAGCCGGCTCAATGCTGTCCGGTTCCATCTCGACAACCTCCTGAACCGAATCGGCCAAAGCACCAAGTACGATGGCATTTCCATCCAGAATAACTTCCACCACGATGATGCAGGTATTGACGGTCTGTTCGGTCATGCTCATGCCGAATTTGAGCCTCATGTCCACGACCGGCACCACACTGCCGCGCAGGTTGATCACTCCCCGCATGAAATCAGGGGTCTGGGGAACCTTGGTAATGGTCGTAAGTTCAAGAATTTCTCGCACCTTGGCAACATCAGCGGCGAATATCTCGTTCGATAATTTAAATGTCAGGTATTGCAGGGTTTCCGTAATTGCTGTTACCGCCATTTGGATACTCCTTAGTACTTTTCAAAGTCATCATCCGTATGGTCATACTCTCCCATGTGCAGATTTATCCCGGCATTCGCGGCCATTCCTGCCATTTTCGCTTTGCTCTGAGGTTCTTTGCGATAGCCGTTGGATTTGGTTTTAACCGGCAACTGATTACCGCGAGCCTTGCCCGCTGGTAGAGACCGTTGCCCGGAAGATCCGTTAACCTTGAAAAACGCTATGATACTTTGGAGTTGCTCGGCCTGTGAAGAAAGCTCTTCGGAGGTTGCGGCCATTTCTTCGGATGCTGAGGCATTCTGCTGGATGACGTTGTCCAACTGCTGAATTGCCGTATTGATCTGATCGGCGCCGGCATCCTGTTCTTTGCTGGAAGCGCTGATCTCCTGAACCAGGTCGGCGGTCCTCTGGATATCGGGCAGGATGCTGGTCAGCATGGCGCCAGCCTTCTCGGCAACTTCCACGCTTGTGGAGGACAGATTCCCGATTTCTCCGGCTGCTTTCTGACTGCGTTCAGCCAGTTTGCGAACCTCGGCTGCAACAACGGCAAACCCCTTGCCGTGCTCGCCGGCGCGGGCAGCTTCGATAGCGGCATTGAGAGCCAGAAGATTGGTCTGCCGTGCAATCTCCTCGATAATGCTGATCCTGGTGGCAATCTCTTTCATGGCACTGGCGGTTTCTGCAACGGCTTTACCGCCCTCCATGGCCTCGGCTGCGGATTTGACGGCCATCTTCTCGGTTTGGGAGGAGTTATCGGCATTCTGCCTGATGCTGGAAGACATTTCCTCCATTGAACTGGAAACCTCTTCGGCACTGGCAGCCTGTTCGGTGGCGCCCTGGGACATCTGCTGGGCGGTGGCGGAGAGTTCCTGGCTTCCGGAGGCAACATTGTCTGCCGCTGCCTTAACGTTTTCTACAACTTCCACCAGTTTCTCAACCATGTCGGAAAGCGCATGCATCAGATCGTCTTCCGGGGAGCGTTCCTTCAGTTCAACCATCAGATTGCCGCCGGCCACTTCCTTTGCAGCGGCGGTGATCTTGTTGGTGGCGTCGATAAGAATGTTGAGGTTGTGCTTGATGGCGTTGAAATCACCGTTGTAGTTGTCGCTGATAAGGGGCGGCATGTTCCCCTTGGAAATCCGGTCAACATATTCGGCAGCCATATTCAGCGGCCCGATGACGGCATCTAATGTATCGTTTACACCTACTATGATGGTCCGGAAGTCGCCCTGATGTGTGGAGGCATCGGCACGAGTGGCTAGCTTGCCCGCCACGGCGGCGTTGGAAAGCATGGTGGCGTCCTTGATCAGGGCGCTGATAGCCTCCACCATCTTCTGCATGGCTACCTGGAGGATACCGGTTTCATCCTTGCTGCTTGAATCAAGCTGTACATCCGTATTACCGGCGGCAATCCTGTTGGCAGCCTCAACACAGGCATTGACGGGGCGGGTAATGGAACGGGTAATCATAACCCCCAGCGTAACGCCCAGAATCATGGCAATGATCAGCAGGCTCGATTCTATGATCAGGGCTTGCCTGGCTTCGGTACTTGCCTCTCTGCCGGCCTCATGTGTCAGCTCGGTCTGGTACTTGATCAGCTCATCGGCTGCCTCCAAATATATCTTCTGGCTGGCCCGGATGTCGGTCAGCAGCATCCCCTTGGCCTTGTCGGCTTTGCCGGCCTTGACCAGATCGATGTAAGTATCCATCTGTTTGATGTAGGCGGGACGTATTGCCTCAATCTTGCCCAGGATTTCTTTACCCTTGTCGGTCTTGACCGTGCTTTTCAATTTTTCAAGGATTTCACTGATGTTCTTCCGGGATTCAGCAATCCGTTTCGGCTCGGCATCCTGTGTTGCCTTGCTGCCGTCGATTACCATGTTGCGCAGAGCCCTGGCAACGACGTTAACATTTTGAATTAATTCGTTGGCCTGAATCGTCTTGGGAAAACGATCGTTAACGATCTTGTCCATAAGCCCGTTCATTGCATTGATCCTGACAATGGAGAATCCGCCCACGATTATCATCAGCGCCATGATGATGCCAAACCCGAACCCCAGACGCGGTCCGATTTTCATGTTCTTCAACATTACCAATCTCCTTTATGTGACTACGTTCGCCGGGATAAGCAAAAACCTTAATTTTTCCCGGTCTTCCATCCCCAAATTTTCAGCCCAGCACTTTCTTGACGACGGCGATGAGTTGTTCGGGCTTGAATGGTTTGACGATCCAGCCGGTGGCGCCGGCGGCTTTGCCTTCGGCTTTTCTGGAGTCCTGCGATTCGGTGGTAAGCATGACTATGGGGACGAATTTATTCAGAGCAGAGGACCGGACGCCCTTGATAAGACCAATTCCGTCCAGGTTGGGCATGTTCAGGTCGGTGAGCAGCATGTCGACTTTCTGCGAGTTGAGTTTGTTCAAAGCATCGCGGCCGTCTACCGCTTCAACGACGGTATAGCCGTTCTGCTTGAGGGTGAATGCCACCATCTGGCGGACACTGGCCGAGTCATCGGCTGTCATGATTACTTTTGCCATTACTGTGCTCCTCCAAACCAGAGACAATTCGAATCTTGTGTCTTACATAAAGCAGGGGACATGCCAAAAAATAAATCGCATGATAACGTATGGTTGGGTGGTTAACAGTTTGGCAAGGGATGCGACACATGTTGCTCGGGCAGCACAGCAGGGACGCTCAACTCCTGTTGAACGGGCTGTTGGCGCACCAGCAACGTATGGAAGACAGGCAACGGATGTCGCAGAGGTTCAGCGGGATGCTTTTGAGGGAAATGAAAAAAAAGGGGCTGCCGGTTACTCTTTTGACCGGTTGAGTTTCTTATTGAGTCCCTGGCGTGTAATGCCAAGATAGCGCGCGGCCAATCCCTGGTTGCCATCCGAGAGCTTCAATGCCTGATCAATAAGGACCTTTTCCGCATCCTTAAGAGTGGGAATGCTGCCGTCCGGGAAACGCAAGACCGCCTCGCCGGGCCGGTCCGCGACCTTCGGAGGGGTCGCAGGGGTGGCGCCCATTGCCTTGATAAAGCTGTCCATGGAGAGCACTCCACGGGAATGCAGCGCCACGGCATCATAGACCATGGCACGCAATTCCCGGACATTTCCGGGAAAGGAGTAGGATTCAAGATAACGGACAAGTTCGGGCGGCGGGGTTGGCTTCTCCTTCTTCATTGAATGGGCAGCCTCGGCCAGCAGATGTGCCAGCAGCAGGGGGATGTCCTCGCGCCGTTCCGCGAGAGTCGGGAGATGAACCGGGTGGGTACACAGGCGGTAATAGAGATCGGAACGGAATGCTCCCTCCTGCTGAAGCCTGTTCAGGTCACGATGGCTGGCAGCCACGAAGCGGGTATCGCTGCGGCGGGGAATGTCGGAACCGAGTGGAAAATATTCCCCCTCCTGAAGCAGGCGCAGCAGCTTGACTTGCGAGGCTGCCTCCAGGTCGCCGATCTCGTCCAGGAAGAGCGTTCCTCCTGCTGCCTGGGCGATCAATCCTTCGCGCTTCTGGTCTGCGCCGGTGAAGGAGCCGCGCAGGTGTCCAAAGAGCGTATCAGCGAATATCTGGTCATCCAGCCCAGCCACATTGACAGCCACAAATGCGCCTTTGCGGCCGCTGGCAGTATGGATGGCACGGGCAATAAGTTCCTTGCCGGTGCCGGTTTCTCCCGCGATCATTACCGGTTGAGAGCTGAGGGCCACGGCCTCAAGGTACTGGAAAATACGGCGCATACGTTCGGAGCGGGTGATGATGCCTGCAAAAGCACTCTCGTTGCGCAGCTCACCTTTCAGGAATGTGTCCCTGAGCACATCGAACTGGGCGCGCAGGTCATGCGCCTCACGAGCGCGGCGGGCGCTTGCGATCAGCCGGCTCTTTTCCACCGGCTTGACAAAGTAATCCATGGCGCCGGCCTTCATGCAGGCAACTGCCATCTCAACCTCGTTGGCCGCCGTCACGATAATGACCGGTACCTGCGGGTAGTTCTCCCGTATCCGGGTCAGCAACTCATAGCCGCCCAAGTAAGGCATCTGCAGGTCGAGAATCGCCAGGTCGATCTGCGTTGTCTCCATCAGTGGCTGTACGGCCCGGCTGTCGGCTTCGGTCAGAATGTGTGTAAAACCGGCCCCGCGGAACATGACCGAGTAGCTGAAGAGGACATCCTGTTCGTCATCCACCAGCAGGATCGTGAAAGGGGTGTTGGTATTCTTGTCCATGGAGTGCCTTGTCTCTTAGTCACATTCAAAGGCAAATCCCCCTCAGTCCCCCTTTGTTAAAGGGGAGTAGAGGGGGATTTGCCGTTAGGTGGTAATCATACCGCCACCGGCAGACGGACCGTCGCGGTTGTGCCCCGGCCCGGTTCGGAAACAAACGACAACGTGCCGCCGTGATCGCGGATGATCGAGTTGCAGATGGAGAGTCCCAGGCCGGTCCCCCCTTCAGCGACGCGCGTCGAGAAGAACGGTTCTGTCAGCTTGGCAAGAATATCGGGTGCCATGCCCGCGCCATCGTCGATGACCGAAAACAGCACATCGTCTGTTGCTGGATCATGGCCAGCCACAATACGTACACAGTGGTTTCTGTCCGGCAGGGCCTGCAGGGCATTGGTCAGCAGGTTGATCAGTACCTGTTCGATCTGCTGATGATTTCCCCGTATGATCGGGAGCCTATCCGGGCAGCAGACCTGGAACCGATCGGTTCCGGCCTGTATCAGGTGGTCAAGAATCATGCGGACATCGACGATCACCCGGCAGATGTCGACGTTGCCGTCGAGCCCGGCGGTATCGGCGCGGGAGAAATCCTTGAGCCCCTTCACCACCGCGCTGATCCGTTCAGAGCCCCGGGCGATGCCGTCTATCAGCCGCGCCCCGGTTTCCGCCGCATCGCTCAGGGCGAGACCGCCCAGGGTAATGCCGTCATCCTGAGCAGCCAGCGCCTCCAGCACGGGGCGCGTATCCCGCCAAATGTCGTCCAGCAGAGCAGCATTGACCCTGATGAAATTGTTGGGGTTGTTGATCTCGTGGGCCATGCCGGATACCAGAAACCCCAGGGAAGACATCTTGTTGGCCTGGATCAGGCGCGTGTGGTTGGCCCGCGACTCCTCCTCGGCACTGATCTTTTCACTCATATCCCTTATGGAACAGTAGTACATGGCGCTGTTATCGAATAGGATCCGCCACCCTTTGAAGGAAATAACCAATTCGGAACCGTCCCGGGTCATTGCCGCCACGCGTTCCCGCAGGAACGCGGCGTCATCCGGCGCCTCCGTAAGCCCCAAAGAAACCAGGGGCAACTCCTCGGGAGAGATAATCAGGCCGAGCCCTCCCTGCGCCAAGTCCTGGGCAGAGTAGCCGAACATGGCACATGCTGCCGGATTTATGTCGAATATCTCCAGATCGGCGCCGCGGCAAAGCACAATGGCATCCTCGTGTTGCAGGAAGAGCTGGTGGAAACGCTGCTCGCTTTCTCCGAGTTGCCGGGTGCGCTGGTCCACCTGTTCCTCCAGGTGCTGCCGATACAGCCGGTTTTCCTGCAACAATCGTGTGCGCTCCAGTACCCGCCGGGCGGTAATCTCCAGCTCATCCATATCCTCAACCGGCTTGGTGAGGTAATCCCATGCCCCAAGATGAATTGCACGAATGGCCTCGCTGATACTTCCGATACCCGATACAACGATGACCGGGGTCTCGGGAGCCTCACGCGTCAGACGTTCGACAACGGCAAAACCGTCAAGGACCGGCATGCGCAAATCGGTGAGAACAAGGTCGGGGCGCTCCCGGAAAAAGACTTCCAGTCCCTCATTGCCATTGGCCGCCTGAAGCACCTGACAACCGATGTCTTCGAGGTAGGCTGTCAGGGATGCACAGACCATCTCTTCATCATCGATGACAAGCACGCGTGTTCCGTTCATACCCGAGAAGCTCCCTTGTTACCGGCTTGAGTAAGTATTCGCCACCCCTGCGAGCAGCGGATTGCCATTAATTATGAACCCTGAATCCGGCTTTTCGTTTCATCATCCATTCTGCCGGAAGGGCGGTTCCGGTTTCGCGACGGCTGCAAGTATAGGCAAAGAAACAGATGGTTGTCCATGAATTGTTGCGGAACAATTTGGTGGAAAGTCATGCGGTAATCACAATTTGGATTTGCTCCTTGTTAGAACTCCCCTGAAACTCACCAAAGAATCACCGGCAAAACAATAACCCTAGACAAGCTTGACATGATTAAATTTTTATATAAAATTTAACAAAGATTAAAAATAATTCAAAAACAGGAATGCGCTGGTGACGTGGCAACCCAAAGTCATCTGTCCACCGCGCTACGGATAAAAGGGGGGCAAAGTGAGCCATGGTTTCCTTTCATCAAACCCGTCTTGCTTTTCAATGACGGGTCTTTTTTATCAGAATTGGCAATTCGCTTTCCAGTTTGTCCGAAAAAAACTGTGCGTCTACTGTTTGCCTGCACGGACCACCGCGCATCCGCAAAAGCGGGGACAGATCTGAATACCTGTATTTCCGGCTTTTCTTACTGATTATCGTTGTCCCGCCGCATGGCTTGAATCGTATAAAGGTTAGACAATCCATAAAGGAGAAACAAATATGGCGAAGGAAATTGTGAAACATGCCGAGAAACTGAATTTGTCAGAGCTCAAAAGCCTGATATTCGCAGCGGAAAACCACCACCTTCCGATTTACCCGGCGAAAGGACCGTGTGGCGGTTGTGACCTGGTAATAAAACCGATGGAGACGGCCAAAGGGCCGTGCGGCGGCTGCGACCTGGTCATTCCGCCAAAAGAGCAGGCACAGGGCCCGTGCGGTGGCTGTGACGTTTTAAAATAATTACCCGGAAACGACTAATGCTTTTTACCTGAAGGCGCGGCGGGACAACCTTGTCGCCAGTTGCCTAAACAAGCCCTTTTAAAGGATCCGCAATCCTTTTTCCGGCACCACGTTAAGCATGAATCGCAAAGCTCGGTTTTTATGCAATCGGTGAATTCCGTTCCGATCCTGGAGGCATCTCTCGATAGCTTTTGCAGCCAACTTTTTACAGGAGGATACTTGTTTATGCCCGAGCAAAAATTTTGGAACCACCCCCCGCAGATAATCCAGTGGGACACCACTTCACTGTGCAATCTGAACTGCCGGCATTGCCGGGCCAGCAACCTTGATCAGACGACGCACGCTCTTTCATATGACCAAGCCATCAACATGTTGCGCCAGGCAGATGAACTGGCCCCCGGGGCAGCGTTGGCCATGGCCGGCGGTGAGCCTTTGATGAGAGCTGACCTGCGCCAGGTTCTGGATTACATAAACGGAAAACTTACCTTGTCGGTCGAGTTGCTTACGAACGCAACACTTATTGACGACAGCAACATAGAGTGGCTGACCGAACTCGTGCACGGTTTCAATGTCAGCATGGAAGGCGCGTCGGCGAATATCCACGACCAAATTCGTGGTGACGGTTCTTTCAAAAGGACGCTATCGGCCCTGGATCTGCTGGTGAAGCACGATGTTTCCCTTGCTGTGCGAATGACCTATTTCGGGCAGGAGGAGGATGAGGTTGAACGTTTACTCAGGCTGATTCATGCACATGGGGTAAAAAACTTCAATTTCCGTTATGTGGTGCCGGTGGGAAATGCCTGCGGAGCTTCGATAAACCCCTTGCAGCACGAAAGATTGAGCAGGTTCCTCTGGGACCTTGGGCAACATCTGCAAATGACCATTGGTTTCAGTGATCCGTTTCCCGAATTGCTTGTCAACCCGAACAGGCGCCAGGAAGTGGAAGGAAATGACAAGTTGCATTCAGGCGTCGCCGTAACAGGATGCTCTGTTGCGTTTTCGCTGCTCTATATCAACCCCCAGGGCATGGTGCAGTTTTGCCCGTATTTTCCCGTGGAGGTTGAAAGCGTTTTGGACAAACCGCTTACTGACATCTGGTACGATAATGAAAAGTTTAACCTGTTTCGATATTCGAGGACGTTTCTCAAAGGGCGTTGCGGAAGTTGCGAATACAAGCATGCCTGCGGCGGTTGCCGTGGGGCCGCTTATGCGCTCGGCGACTACTTGGGGGAGGATCCTCGCTGCTGGATGAATCTTGGGGAAACGAACTTCCTGGAATCTCGTCCATTCGAGGGGACGTAGAAGGATATGAAGTGATGAAAATTAAAACGTTATTGCAGTAGAAACGCGTGGGCGTTTAGGTATTCCCGAAATAGCCAAGAAGGTTTACGAATCGGCATTGGTGTAACATGAAACGCTAACCAAATTATCCAATGTAAGCCACTGGTACAGACACGCCTACACAGCATCAAGCTTGCCGATGATCTCATCCACCCGCGCGCCATCCAATGTTTCCTCATCCTGCAGCGCCTGCGCCAGCTGATCCAGCTTGTCGCGGTTGGCGATCAACAACTCACCGGCCTTCTGTTCCGCCCTGGTGATGAAGGCCGCGATCTCTTGATCGATGCGCCAGGCCATGGCCTCGGAAAAGGTCTTTTCCTCGGCCAGCTTCATCCCCAGAAAGGGATGTTCCTCTCCCCGGCTGAAGGTCATGCCTCCCACCTTTTCGCTCATTCCCCATTGGCAAACCATCTTCTCGGCCAGGCTGGTGACAACCTTCAAATCGCTTTGGGCGCCGCTGGAAACCTCGCCGAACACCAGTCGTTCCGCTACCCGGCCACCCATGGCCACCACCAGCCGATTTTCCAGATAGCTTTTGGGATAGTGGTAACGGTCGTCCTCGGGAATCTGCTGGGTTACTCCCAGGGCCATGCCGTGGGGAATGATGGTTACCTTGTGGATCGGGTCTGAGCCGGGGATCAGCCTGGCCACCAGGGTATGACCTGCCTCATGGTAAGCGGTGATCCGCTTCTCCTCGGGAGAAATGATCATCTTCCGTTCGCTTCCCATCAGTATCTTGTCCTTGGCCTTTTCCAGATGTTCCATGGTGACCGCCAAGGCGTTCTCGCGCGAAGCGAGGATGGCTGCCTCGTTGACCAGATTTTCCAGGTCGGCGCCGGTCATGCCGGGAGTTCCCCGGGCAATGACCCCCAGATCAACTCGCCCATTCATGGTAATCTTGCGCACATGGACCTGAAGGATCTTTTCCCGGTCGCGCCAGTCGGGACGTTCTATCACCACATGCCGGTCAAAGCGGCCGGGACGCAGCAGGGCCGGATCGAGCACGTCGGGACGGTTGGTGGCTGCCAGGACAATGACTTCCTCGTGCTGGTCAAAGCCGTCCATTTCCGACAAAAGCTGATTCAGGGTCTGTTCCCTCTCGTCGTGGCCGCCGCCGAAACCGGCGCCCCGGCTGCGCCCGACAGCATCCAGCTCATCGATAAAGATAATACTGGGAGCGGCCTTCTTGGCATTGGCGAATAGGTCTCGCACACGGCTGGCCCCGACCCCGACAAACATCTCGATAAACTGGGAGGCGGAGATGCTGAAAAAGGCGACCCCGGCCTCACCGGCCACTGCCCGGGCCAGAAGTGTCTTGCCGGTTCCCGGCGGCCCCACCAGCAGCA
>WSSedB1CaDRAFT_10000908_pt1 | contig 11950 bp, 10 predicted proteins | sample WetSurSB1Cattail_FD_9460 | JGI IMG/M metagenome (IMG submission 9460)
GGGGTTGGTGAGCACTGCAATGAAGTCAGTCATTTCTGCTCGCTTGTTGCGCAGCACATAGCCGACCGGGCTCTGCATCCAGGCATTTGCAAGGATGATTACCAGTCCGGAGAGGTTGGTGGCGATGGCCACCAGCCAGATGGAGAGCAGATGTACCTTTTTGGTAACCTTATCCCAGCCGAATATCCACAGGCCGATGAAAACCGATTCTAGGAAGAATGCCACGGTGGCTTCGATGGCCAGGGGAGCGCCAAAGATGTCGCCCACGTAACGGGAATACTCCGCCCAGTTCATACCGAACTGGAACTCCATGGTGATACCGGTTACCACTCCCAGGGCAAAGTTGATCAGAAACAGTTTGCCCCAGAACTTTGTCATCCGGAGCCAGGTTTCATCCCCGGTCATGACATATCGTGTTTCCATCCAGGCAACCATGATGGAAAGCCCCAGGGTCAGCGGCACAAAAATGAAATGGAACATGCAGGTTACGGCGAACTGCAAACGACTGAGCAATAATGCATCCATGTCTCCTCCTCTACAAAGTGAATTGGTGGTGCGGTTTATTGATATGGTGAGTCGTAGTAACTTTGAATGTAATGTTTGATATAGCAGTTAAAGCCAAGGTCGAAAAAGACCTTAATTGTCTGGTATTGATGTAAATTTTTTTACGCCCTCTGTCAAACCGTTTTAAATACCGGCCAACTCCTTCAGGGTGACCTTGGCAAGCACATCACGCACTTGTGATTGTACCACAACCCAGACAGGATGAACGTTACAGGTGGAAGATCTGTTGCATTCACCCTCACCGGTGACGCAACGGTTGGGAATGATAGGGCCTTCCACCGCTTCCACGACCTCCAGAAGTGATATTTTATCCGGGCAGCGACCCAGCATGAAACCGCCGCCGGTTCCGCGATAGGATCGGACCAGGCCGATTTTACTGAACTGTTGAAATATTTTGGCGAGAAATGTTTGGGGAACGTCAACCGCGGCAGCAATTTCGCTCAAAAGACATACCTGATCAGCAGGGCGGGAGGCCAGGTAAACGATACCTCGTATTGCATATTCTCCCTTGCGGGTCAGTTCCATCATAATTAAAAAACCTCTAAAAGACTATTTAGGTCCTTTTTAGGGGTTTTTTGCGAAACTGTCAACAGGAAAATATTTTTTTTCCAAGAAATGCGGGATCAGCGTCCGAGCATGATTCCCAGATCCAGGGCCGTCCGTACGATTTCACCATCGGGATCGACAAGCTTCAGGTCACGGGTGGCGCTTTCGATGGGAACTGTTATGATGTTTCTGCCTCGCAGACACGCCATTTGGCCAAATTGTCCGTCGGCGATCATCTGCACCGCTTTGGCGCCGAAACGGCTTGCCAGTGTGCGGTCAAAGGTGGTGGGGGAACCGCCGCGCTGAAGGTGGCCGAGAACCGTGACGCGCACATCCATATCCAGGCACTGCTCGACCTGATTAGCCACATAGTGGCCGATGCCGCCAAGACGTTCGACGGTGCTGCAATCACCGGCTTGTTTGGCCACAACCCGGCTCCCTCCCTCCGGGAAGGCTCCCTCCGCCACCACGATGATGCTGAAGCGGCTGCCGCGGAGCGAACGTTTTTTGATGGCGGCACAGACGCGTTCGAACTTGTAGGGGATCTCGGGAATCAGGATTACGTCGGCGCCTCCGGCGATGCCGGATTCCAGGGCGATCCATCCGGCATACCGCCCCATTACCTCCAGAATCATTACCCGGTGATGGCTCTCGGCGGTTGAATGCAGTTTGTCGAGAGCGTCGGTTGCGGTTTCCAAGGCGGTATTATAGCCAAAGGTGAAGTCAGTCTCTTGCAGGTCGTTATCAATGGTTTTGGGAACACCCACCACCGCTATTCCCTTTTTTGAAAGTTCCAGAGCGATTTTGAGGGAACCATCGCCACCGACCGCAATCAACGCGTCGATGCCCATCGTGCGTATGTTTTTGATCACCATGCCGGAATAATCCACATTGACAATTTTGCCATTTTGCTCCACTGGATAGCAAAAAGGGTTGCCGTGGTTGGTTGTCCCCAGAATGGTGCCGCCGCGGGGAAGGATTCCCTGCACGCTCTTAAGGGTTAATTGTTTGCATTTGGCAAGATCCAGCAGGCCGTCAAAACCGTCCTCAATACCCATGACCTGCCAGCCATTACTGATGATTGCACTTTTGACAACGGCGCGAATAACGGCGTTCAGGCCCGGACAGTCTCCTCCTCCGGTGAGGATGCCGATTTTTTTGATCATGATGACCTCCTGCGAAGGAACAGATTGGATAGAGTACTTAATTATTGATTCTGTCAACCGGTTCGGTAACGTTACGGTACAGCCACTTCGCCTGAGACCGCAGGTTTTTTCTTGCCGAAGAACAGGGCCACCCAGACGCTGATTTCGTACATGAGATAAAGAGGCAGCATGATGACAAACATGGTGATCAGATCGGCATGGAAGGCGGCGACAATTGAACTGGCCAATAGAGCGTACTTGCGTTTGGAGGCCAGCAGGCCGTAGCTGACTATTCCGAAGCGGGCCAAGAGCAGGGTCAGGACAGGAAGTTCGAAAATCATGCCGAAGACGAGAATCAATCGCAGACAGAAGTTGACGTAGGCGCTGATATTGAACCAACTCTGAAGCCCTTCGGCCTCGTAGGAGAGGGAAAAGTTGATGATTACCGGCCAGATCACAACCAGGAAGAACATGGCGCCCAGACAGAAGGTGACTGTGGCGGCAATAACGAACGGGACCACCAGGCGCCGTTCCTTGCGGGTCAGGCCAGGGGCGACAAACATCCATATTTGGTGAAAAACAATCGGCAAAACCAGGATAAAACCGGCCAGCATGGAAATCTTGCACTGGATAAAAAATGGCTCCAACGGCGCGCTGTAGTTGAGCGGTCGTTTCTTTACATGAGAAGGAATGTCTTGTTCCAGCTTGTAGCGTGTATAGAGATCCGGAGCGCGGGACTTCACTTCGGCATAGATACGTTTTTTTATGTTGGTCAGGTACGTTGCGCCGGTCAGTGGTTTTTCAATGAAATTCAGAAGTTCAACCGAAACATTCCAAGCGACGCCCATGCCGATTATCACCGCAACAACGATGATAATCAGGCGTTTACGCAACTCGACCAAGTGTTCAATAAAGGGGAGTACTTTTTCGTTGCTCAATAGTTCTTCCTACCACAGCGCTATAGATTATTTACAACCCGCTTATTTCACGATCCTTCGGGTACTCAACCAGGATACCAAAGCGCAGCTCTTTCTTCTCACCCGATTTGAACGGCATTTTCCAAATGATTGAACCGTCAGGTTTTACCTGCTCCGGTTTCAGGGACGGCTCTTCCAGAGAAACCTTGATTTCTTCGTCGCCTGCCAGCGGCAGCTGATCAAGCAAGGTAACTGTCAAGGGCTGGCTGTGGAAATTGGCCATGGTTATGAGGTAACGGTAACTAACTCGGTTACTTCCGAACATTCCGGCTTCCTTGTGCTGTTTCAGTTCCTCGCGTTTGACGGTGACTTGATCATCTGTCCCGAAGAATAGATCGAATTTTTCTCCCGCCGCAACCTTTTTAATTTGCGAACTGCCGGTAAAAGTGGCGCCGACAAAGGTACTGACCTTACCTGGCAGGAGCGGGTATGCTGCCCGGTTGGTGATTTCCGATTTGAGAAACATATGTGGCGAGAGTTTTGGAATCGCCAGATACTCCATGCTGACCGGAAATTTCTCCATGGCAACGACGCTGGCGTGCTGGCTGTTGTCAGAAGGGATGTCGAGCGGACGGGGGATATGGAAAGCAACCGAGGATTGTTCTTCGCTGGTCAGGGCGGTCTCAATCGTTGCGGGAGCTTCTTCATCCATCGCTTCCTCGGGCATGGCGTTATCGGTTTGCATGCGGCGTGTTTTTTTTGCCCTGAGCGGCGCCGGCGCTGCGGGTGCTGCTCCGTACAGTTCCGATTTCATTACCGGTTGCGGGCGGTAGAGCGAGATATGCCAGGGTTGCAACTCCGGCGGGGCGCCTCCGCTGGCGGGGCGGGCGGTGGAAAGGGTCAGGTCCACATTGTTCCAGTCTTCGCCGGTCTGTTGGCGTACCATTGCCCGGAAAGTCAGCCCGGCTGTCGCAGCATCCACGGCCAGCCGGACATCATAGGCCGGCATCCAGCCGGCTTGTGGCACGACCGCGGCCAGCTCGAGCGTCAGTTGTCCCCCGCGAGTTACCTCCACCAGTACCTCGATGCTCTTGGTTTCTTTGCGTCCAGATCCGGTTACTTCATCCCTTTGTCGGCGCAGGGCATCGATCTTGTCCGTAATTTTCTTTTTTTCGACCTCGATGTCGCGTTTTTGTTCCTCGGCTTTGGTTACCTGTGTGCCGACAAAACCGGTGGCGTCCAACAGCTCAGCCGATGTGGGGCGCCCGATTGCCAGTTCCTTTGAAATACGGTCACCCCAGGCAACGCGAATTGATTCAATAAAGGCTTTTTGCGACGTCAGGCCGGCTTTTTTCGCGTCCAGCGATCCGGAACGGCGTTCCATCTCACGAATTTGTTCATCCAGTTCCTGAACCCGCTTTTCACCGCTCTGCACCAGGAAGGCGCGCTTGACCTCAAGTCCCGCGATTATAGCCGCGGCAGTACCCTTGCCCCTAACCTGCACCGAATCATCCTGCACGAGCGTGGGGAGGTTTTCAAAGGCGATCAGGTAATTGCCCGGTTTGAGGTTGAACGAGGCGGAACGGGAGGTCAGGGCGCGGTCGGGGTAGACGGTTACTGCGGTTATGCGCGCGGGGGCCACCAGCCGCCTCAGGTCGGCGGCACATAGGAGCGACGGTAGCAAAAGGAGAGCTAAAAATACAAAACAGCGCAGGTTTTTCATGGGGATGCTCCTTGTTACAGATTCTTTGTCACATACGCTTCATCAAACAGGTCAACTATAACACCAACTTCAAGCAATACTGCCAGATTTTTTGATCTATTTAGCTCTGCCTGGTCATCATATTGATATAAGATAATTCCTGGCAGAAGACAGAAGAAAAGCTTAAGCCGCTGATTGAGGAATGAATTGGTGTCGCAAGCGTTAAGCCATCCTTGCCCGTTTCATATTAGAAATATTGACATAGCCATCATTGCCTGCCATTAATTCTGGTCAATGACATACCAATTATTTCATAGCAGTATTGTCACTTGATAGGGTACGGCACGGGTAACCGTGTGTCGCAAAGCTACCATCCCGGAGCGGGGGGATCGAAGTGAGTGTGTGGATTTTTCCGGGGAAGGGGGCCACGCTTTTGGTTGATGAATGGTAGGCGTGGCTTTTTTTGCGTGTGGTAGGGGAAAGTCGTGGGCTGTGTTTTTTAATAGCAAAATAGCTGACAGCATCCACACCATGTAGCGGAGGAGATAAATGACTGACGCATCAGCTGTTAATGATACCGGAATAACAGCGGATCAAGAGTCTGAAAAAAATGCTCTCAGCAATTTAGTAGCCAACATTCTTGATGCATATCCGGACAAGACGCCGATTTATGTAAAAAACCAAGAGGGTAAATATATAGGGTGTTCAAAAGGTTTTTTGAAATTGCTTGGCGTAACTTCTGATGGAGTCCTTGGCAGATCCGCAAGGGAGGTGTTTCCGGAACATATTGCAAAAGAAGACGAAATGGGTGACAGGGCTCTGCAATGGGTAATCGGGCAAGAAAATATGGAAGTCTCAATTGATATAAAGGGCGAAAAACGGTTTCTATTGTTCAAAAAAAACGGATTTTGTAGTGGGCGAGGATCGTTGTCGGGAGGCGTCATCGGCGTTGTTACCGACATTACCGCATTGAAATGCAGGAACGTTCAAAACGAGATGATAGATGCTCTCGCTTCCGTTTCTCCCGGAGTCTACCATGATATAAATAATCTACTTACGCCGATAGGCTCTACATTAACCATGATTGAAGGGGATATTGCCAAGCATAAAATATCATTTAAGGTTGCGGAAGATAAGATAAACAGCTTAAAAAATCTGGCATCGCTATTACAAAAACATTTGAATGAAAAATTAACTGGCAAGGAGCTTACGGATTTACCTGACATAAAAAATTATATAACTTCAATAGAAAATTTTTTTAGCCAACTTCAAGTAAGCAGCGTAAAATATGAAAAATATTTAGTGGTTGGGAGTACAGCACTTAATCAAATAAAAAGCATTTTGGTCCAGTTGAGCAAACTTGCAAGGGTCAATTTAAACATTCCAGTTTCAGAATTTAACGTAAATAATATCGTCGTTGAAGCAACATCAATGATATTTCCCGGGTCTAAAATCGATAAAGAACTGTTTCTCTGCGAAAATCCATGGCCGTGAAAATCCATGGCCGATTAACCTGGACTACGTTTCTACTTTTCGCATACTGTTAAATCTTGTTATAAACTCCGTTCAAGCTATGCCAAATGGTGGAAACCTTACATGCAAAACTGAAAATGTGATCATCAATGGTAAAAGATATGTCAAATTTACTGTTGCCGATACCGGTGGCGGCATCCCGTTAGAAGTGTTGAACGAGATAGACCAGCCCCATGCGACCACAAAAACAGGCGGACATGGATACGGATTATGTGTAGTCAGTTCACTGATAAAAGATTGCGGAGGTGAAAAGGAAATCAAATCACATCCGGGTTATGGAACCGAATTTGAAGTTCTGATTCCGGTCTCAAAAGACCACGCAATTGAGATTAAGGATATATTGCATAAATGCGGTAACCCGGTTTCTTGAAGCACGCCCCCACCCAGACGCCTCAGATTGAATCCTTCAGCCTTGTCTTCAGCTATATCATTAGAAAGATTGACATGACCTTCATTGCCTGCCATTAATTCCAAGCGAAAATGTTTTAACGATTTTATAGCAGCATTGTCACTTGATAGGGCACAGCACGGGTAACCGTGTGTCGCAAAGCTACCATCCTGACAAGGGATAGAGGGGTTGTCGAAGTGAGTGTATGGATTTTAAACTATATGGGCCACGCTTCCGGTTGATGTATGGAAAGCGTGGTTTTTTTGTGTGTGTTGTGGGGATTACGCTTGATATATAAAGTAACTGGTCAAGGGCATTAGGAGCAGGCTTTGATGTTTTGATAACATTTAGTGTGGCACCAACCGCGCATGGGCACCATGTGGTATCGTAAGGAGCATGAATGCTTGGGGGAACATCCTTTCCCGTTAACAATGTTCGACGGAGAAAATGAATGGATTTCGACAAAGATAAAATAGACGAATTTACACTGGCGCTTTTTTTTCTGGTGGCCCATGAACGACATGAAGGGGTTGGAGCGAGAGCGTGGAAAGGCTTCGACTGGGACACGCTGAACAGGCTTTATGAAAAGGGATATATTTCGAACCCAGTCGGCAGGGCCAAATCCGTGGGAATGAGCGAAGAGGGGTTTGTCAAAGCCAGAGAGCTATTTGAACGGCATTTTGTCAAAAAAACGGATGTCGTACAGTTACCGCAATTCACCGCCGACGCAAGAAAACGCTGGGATCGGGTGCCAAAGGAATTCAGAGAGGTAATACTGAACTCAGTCTTCTGTTCACATTGCAGGGTAGGCACTGCCATGCAGCTTCGCGGAGGAAAGATGTCCGGAAGGTGTCTTGTGTTAGAGGGCACGTGTAAGAAGTGTGGCGGGGAAATGGCACGTGTGATCGAGCCTGAAGAGGATTAGATCCATTGGGTTGCGGATACGTTTACAGCGGATTTCAGTTCGGTCAAAATAAATAAACGGGGTAACTGGTTCGAGATGAAGTAATAAAGTTGGAGAGTCACCAGCAAATAAAGCTCAGATAATCAAAGACGAAAAAAAGGTCCGCCGAAGCGGACCTTTTTTATTTAGTAGAAAACCGCAACATCTTTACTGCCGGTTTTTTTATACCTAATTGCCAGAAAAGTCTTTGCAGAACAGGTTGTTAGAAGTGCTCACCGGGTCGCAGAGTTTCGACCTGTCGTCTGACGTTGCACAGCACATGGAGCAGGAAAATTCTTGCTCTCCCTTCATTAGTTCGTTGCGCTGTTGAACGTCGTCGATGCTACAAATCTTTCCATCTTCGAGTCTCATGTATCTCACCTCCAAGAGTGGCAAAGCTAGCAACACTCTTATTTATTAATAATAGTCACTTTAAGTAAAACAATCAAGTATTATTAGATTTAGGGGGCAATATTCACGACTAATGCTGTCGTCAATCTTCCAGCTCTGTGAGAAAATCAGATATGTTCTCCACATCCTGCATCTCCCGGAATTCCCTGTAGCCATCAATAAGGTCGTCATCAAAGCCGCGATAGTAGCGGGGTCTGGCGCTCTTCAGCCCTGAAAGGGCTTTACCGGTGGCATAGCTTGAATCCGCAAGCTTGTCCGCCCTGAACTTCAGGCCGAGTACTATGCTAAACCCCAGCTGGAACAAGCTTTTCAGATATTCACCACTAAGAATTTCCGCCCCTTTTGTTTCATCACCATGGCACAGGTACTCAAGGGCGATGTTCAAGTAGCCGTAAACCCTTTCCACTACCGACTTCATCTGTTCCGTGTCATCGAGATGGGCCTGGTCGGCCACAAGTGCGGTATTTATGAGATAATTCAGCTCCATGCGGAAACGTTCCGAGTCCATGAGGAGAATAACCCTCTCCAGGAACGTCTTTCCGGTCAAAAATGCCACGGGTAGAGTGGTCGTTTCACCCGTCTGCACGAACACTTTGTCGCGGCTGGGGGTAAAGGTGGCCGGGTTGATACGGGAGTAAATCTCAAGCGCCTCATCAAAGGGAGGAAAGCCCAGATCGGCAAGGCGTCCTGATTTCATGCGATAGCATTCCTCCTCTGATTCGATGTCAATTTCACCGCTGACACTTTCCATAAGCGCTGTGTACAGGGGGTTATCGAAACGGCAGATCAGCTCCAGGAAGGAGCAGATCACCTGTGAGTGTTCGGGGTTCTTGAATTTTATCAGGAACACATCATCAAAGGTGTGATCCCACTCGGTCTGACGTTCTTCATCGGTATTGAGATCGCCAATACCTCCCGCCACAATAAGCTCCCTCCCCAGAATAAGGGAGAGGAGATTGAAATCCAGGTGCGGGAGTAATTCCTGGAAATGCTCTTCACTCCCTTTCAGAATATACCCGAGATATTCAACCGCCTTATCATCCAAAAGCGTCCAACCTTTCCAGAGTTCCATATCCAGGATGAAAAGATACTGTTCCGGATTTGCAAGCCCCAGCAATTTCATGGCATCAGGAGCGCCGATTTCTTTGAAAAGCCAATATAACTCCTGGGGATGCATGGCCCATGTCAGCTTCTTTTCGTCCGGATCTCCCGGAATCAGCTCCACCCTCTCCTTGGGGAGAACCCCGCCAAGATAGATGCGTTTTTTGTCAAAAGAAAGGTTGCGGAATTCTTCAACATCAAGTCTTACACTGTTTGTAGCTGTCGTGCCTGTACATGTCTCAATTATGCGATTTTCCACTACAGTACTCTCCCTGTTCAATACGATTACTCTGCCCGGTTGCGCGCTCAGGATTGCCGTGTGATTTGTCTGTAAAATCAGATGATTTCAGTGTGATAGATAAAAATTAGGAGGTCGCAACAAAACTACTTGTATAAAATCTGCTCTTCAGTGTAATACGTTTTTTTTGAGGCAATTTGCTCGATAATAATGGGATGACCGGTAGACGAGTTTTTTGCTTTTGGATTGTGCACCGGCAGGAAGTCGCGCACTTCACCCGACATAATTCCTGAATGGTTTTCCCTAAGATGGTCAGTAGCGGCGCTCAGCACGGATTTAATGCTCGCTTTCAGATGGATGATCGCTTCTTGGGGGATCTTACCTACTTCCGATTTCGGTGAAATTCTTGCGTCCCATAAAATCTCGTCCGAATAGGCATTGCCGATGCCTGCTATCATTTTCTGGTCAAGCAGAAATGTTTTGACTGCCATCCTGGGTTTCTTTTTGAAAGCGCCTTCCAGGTAATCCGAAGTGACATCAAGGGCATCGATTGCCCAGCTTTTCAAATCCGGATCCAGTGCAATCCTGGCCAAAAACTTTGGGTCGAATATAACCAGTGACTCGCCATCATCAAAGCTAAAGGTCAATAGTGGAAACGACACCTTGGACTCTTTCCTGCATAGCCTGAAGCCCCCGGCGAGCATCAAATGCACCATGAATTGGGCGCCATTATCAAGGTTGAAGAGCAACTCCTTTCCGACTCTTGTGATTGTCCTGAATTTATGGTGTTTTAATGAACTTTCAAAGAGTTCAGGCGCTACGTTGAGGTTTTGTTTCTTGTGACAAAGAACCTCACTGATATCCTTGTTCAGCACAAGCTTCTGCAACGATTCCGCAAAAATAGTCAGATCCGGCAATTCAGGCATAATGCCCCTCCATACTGAAAGATTTTGTTTGCATCCGGCGGCATGGAAAGCGCGGGGACTATACGGACCGTTACTTGCGTGCACTCTCTTGCTTACTCGCATTACGTAAATGGTTCATTATCATCGAGCCAGACAAAGCTAAACAAATATGTGCACTAGCAGAGCTGCTGGAATGATTTGTTTGTGCCGTACGCCTTACCTCACTTTTTCTTTATCATCATCTGGTAACTTCCTTGTCATGCCGTAGTTTGTCCCGGATGACGTCGGCTTCGCTGCCGCGGAGAAACGCCATGGTGGTTTCGGGCAGCATCTCTTCCAGGAGCGAAAGGTTGTTAGCCGCCAGCGCCTCCCGAACCCGTGATGCGCTGATAACGCCGTTGGAGGCGGAATGTATGCGCTCGATCTCGGTCAGGGTTATGCCGTAGAGCGGAAGAATCCGCTTCATGGTTTCATTGTATTGATGTGTCAGCCCGCAGCATGGCTCGCTTCCCGCAAATCGCCGGGTGATACGGAAAAAGGGGGCGATGCGTGAACTGAACAGGATCAGGTCCAGTTCCATCTGGATGCGGGCGACCGGATCGTTCTTCTTGAGAAAGTAGGTCGGGAAAGTGGCGTTACTGACGGCATAGTGGGATGTGTCGAGGACCAGGACGTTGGGCAAGTCCGCCACACCCTCGCGCACCAGGCGCATGCGGACGGGGAAGGGGAACAGAGAACGCTCCGCGGCGACAACAAAGAGATAGAGGTTGTCCACCTGTCCGGCCACCTGCTCAATCAAGTGACGGTGCCCACGGGTAAACGGGTTGCAGTTCATGACAACGGCGCCGTTGGTACCGGTCCTGATCAAGGAACGGTGGGAAGAGAGCCAGCGCTCCAACCCCTTGCCGTATTCCAGCAGCGCTACCTTTTCCTGGCTGGCAAGCAGAGCGAAGTTGTACGCCTCGAAAGTGGTGATATATTCCGGTTTCGTGTAGACGAACAGCGAATCGAAACCGGCGGAGAGTCCGCGCCCGACCAGCTCGGTCACCATGTCGGCCAGCAGCGTCCCGCCCTGGTGAGACGGTTCCACGGCAAACATCTTCAGGATGTTGCCGGCTCGTGCGCCGACGGCCACGAGTGTGTCCATTTCATATATACCGACCATCTCATCGTAACCCTCCTCGAGGGAGAGGTCGCTTCGCTCGAGGAGACTCCGCGCTGCCCGTATGGCGGTGGGTGAGTATAGTTCCGTAATCATGTGCCCAATTCATCCTTTCCTCATTGATATAATTCGATTTTTGCATTTGAAAGCTTTGCACGCCATATGTCAATAAAATCTTTTGGAAAAACGGGGACAGTGCCTGATGGCGGCCGGTGACACCCTTCATCAATGTTCCGTTCACAGTGATTCTGTGCTAGAAGTGCTTTTGCCGTTCAACTTTTCATACCTACTATCATGGAAGAGGAGAATCCGTAACCTTGAAAACTATCGAAGTCAAATCGTGGGATCAACTTCAGGACGAACTCTTTGGCGACTCATGGAACGAGGACTTGCGG
>WSSedB1CaDRAFT_10000909_pt1 | contig 11949 bp, 10 predicted proteins | sample WetSurSB1Cattail_FD_9460 | JGI IMG/M metagenome (IMG submission 9460)
AATCTGCGCCGCTGAAAGCGGCCGCTCCGGCCAGCACCCAGCCCGCCGACACCGACAACCCGGACCGTGGCCGCGCCTACTATCACGCCGCTCTGGCCGGGATTTACGAAGAAGACGCGGTGAATTCCGGGCAATCAGAGTACGTGGCCCAGGCCATCGACCAGTACAAGAACGCGCTCGACGCCGACCCCACCTCGCCGGCCTTGAACGGAGCGCTGGCCGACCTCTATTTCCGCGTCGGCAAGGTACGCGAAGCTGAATCGACCGTGCGCAATCTGCTGAAGACTTCGCCTAACGATTTGTCGGCACATAAGCTGCTCGGGCGCATCTACCTGCGCCAACTGAGCGAAGCGCAAAACGCCGTGTCCTCTGCCTCGCCGAGCGGCAACGTACTCGATCAGGCCGTAGCGGAGTTTGAAAAGATCATTTCGCTTGAGCCAAGCGACGTGGAAGATCGCATGGTGCTCGGCCAGCTTTACTCCGTGCAGCACCAGCCTCAGAAGGCCGAAGAGCAGTTCAAGACTGCACAGTCCATCGACCCCGACTCGGAAGAGGTGGTGCTCAATCTGGCCCGCCTCTACGTGGAAGGCGGCGATATGCAGCACGCCGCAAAAATCATTGAGGCCGTTCCGCAGCAGGACCGCACCTCCAAGATGGAACTGGCGTTGGGCGCTGCCTATGACCAGATGAAACGCCCCAAAGACGCCATTGCCGCCTACCGCCGTGCTGTGGACATGGAACCCGGTGAACCGCGCGGCCTTGGAGCACTGGCCCAGGCTCTGCTCAGTGACGACCAGCTGAATGAGGCACTCAAGGTATACGCTGATCTCTCCCAGGCGGACCCTGAGGATGTGGGCACGCTGGTGCATATCGGCGAAATCCTGCGGCGACAGGGCAAGTATGAAGACGCTCTGTCCAGCATCAAGAATGCCCTCAAAAAGGACCCGGATAACCTTGAAGCGGGCTTCAACGAAGGTTTGCTCTTGGACGTGCTGAGCCGCTACGAAGAGGCCGCAAAGGTCTACGAGCACATGGTCGACCTGACCTCGCACGCCAACGGCGCGTATACAGCAGAGGAGAAGAACAACCGTGGCATCTTCCTGGAGAGGCTAGGCTCCGTCTACCACGAGCAGAACAAAGTAGACTTGGCCATTGCGGCCTACCAGAAGATGATTGACATGAGCGGCGACTCTGCGGTGCGAGGCTATCAGGGACAGGTGGATACCTGGCGCGACGCCAAGAGGTTCGACAAGGCTGCGGAGGTTGCGCGCAAGGCCTCTGAAGCTAATCCCAAGAACAACGAACTTAAGCTCATTCTGGCCGACCAACTGGTGGACCAGGGCAAAACCGATGAAGCCATCACTCTGGCCAAAGGCCTTCTGAACAACTCCGACAAGGACCGCGCCGTGTGGCTTGAGGTCGCGCAGATCAACACGCGCGTACACCGCTGGAAAGATGCGGAAGACGCTCTAAACAAGGCGCAGGCGCTGACCACCAAGGACGAGGACCGCGTCTACCTGCTCTTTTTGCGCGGTGCATTAGCCGAGCGGCAGAAGCGCTTTGACGCTGCCGAGCCGTACTTCCGCCAAGCCCTCGACATCGACCCCTCGAATGCCATGGTGCTCAACTACTTTGGCTATATGCTGGCCGACAAGGGCCTCAAGCTACCCGAAGCAGTCAAGCTGATCCGAAAGGCAGTGGATCAGGAGCCGATGAATGGTGCTTATCTCGACTCGCTGGGCTGGGCCTACTTCAAGCTAGGTCAGTATGAGCTGGCAGAAGAGAACTTACGCCAGGCCGTCGAACGTGACCAGACCGACCCGACCGTTCACGAGCACCTGGGCGACCTCTACGAAAAGACCGGGCGCATCCGCCTGGCCGCTGCGCAGTGGCAGCTCTCTCTCACGCAGTATGCTCAGTCGGCTGCGGCCGACGTGGAACCGGCCGACGTGGCCAAACTGCAGCGCAAGCTGGAGACTGCCCGCGTCAAGCTGGCCAAAGAAGACAATCTCACCGGCGCAGCTCGAACCAACTGAGCACTTTCACCCTGCACAAGACAACGGCCGCACCTCAAGGGTGCGGCCGTTGTCTTTTCAGCGTTCCTACTTGGCCTGCGCTGCGGAGGTGATGTATTGCTCTACATTGCTCTTGTCCACCAGGTCCGTGCCCGTGTCCACAAACATCGGGTACGGCGAGAATGGATCTGCTGCATAGTACTTGCCCATCTGTGATGGCGGTGCATGGAAGACCTCGTCCAACGCCTTCAGTCCGTAGTAGCCCATGGTAAACGGCTTCTGCACGATGGTCGAATCGATCACTCCCGCCTTGATGCCATCCAGGGTATCCGGATTGGCATCCCATGCAATCAGCACGCGGTCAGTCACATTGGCCCGTTTGAGTGCGTCAGAAACAGGCTTGCCACATGCAGACTCCACGCACACAAAAGCATCAATCTTCTTGGGTCCAGTGAGCGCGAGCAACTGCTGTGCCTGGTCAAAAGCCGTGCGCGGATCGGTCTTCGTGTCGATTGTGTCGACAATCTTGATGTCGGGCCGCGACTCAAGCACGTCCTTGAAGCCCTTCAGTCGCTCATCGATATTGCTCTGTCCCGTGAGAGCAAAGAATACGACGTTGCCCTTGCCGCCCATCCTGGCCAGCAGGCGCTTGCCACCCAGCCGTCCAGCCTCCAGGTTATTGGTTCCGATGTAAAAAAGCCGCCGGCTACCGGGCGCGTCTGCGTCCATGGTGATCACGGGAATCCCTGCCCCAATCGCTGCGTTGATCTCCGGCTGCAGAATCCCCACGTCTGTTACAGAAATCAGGATGCCGGCCGGCTTGGCTGCCAGAGCCTTCTCGAACTCGGCCAATTCGGCTTTTGGATCGAAGTTATCCGGGCCGACCACCTTTGCGGTGACCTTCAGTTGCTCCGCTGCGCGGTTAAAGCCCGCCGCCGCAGTCTGAAAATAGGGCAACTGCTGGTTGGCCACCACCAGGTAATACACTTCCTTGGTCGAATGCCGGCTGCAACCGGACATCAATCCAACTCCCAGCGCCAACAACGTGAGCGCCAGCCATTTCGTTGTGTTCATGGGTCCCTCCTGCTGCGTGGTCCGCGTGTGCATCCCCCCAGAATCCAACAACTGCTTCGCGCGTGCCTTTAGCGGCGGCAGGCGCACCCTCTTGCAAATCCGGGCAGGATAGTACTCCCGCCTTACGCGGCTTGTCTATCGTCAAGTCTCACCCCGCGTGAGGTATAACGACTGTGATGGCCGCCGCACCCTTTCAGCCGCCTGCTCTATCCGCCGCGCTCGCTGTGGACGAAACCGGCCCGCAAGCCGTGCGTGCCCATTCCGAGCCACTCCACCCCTACCGTGCGCCCTTTGCCCGCGACGCTGCGCGCATCCTCCACTCGCGTGCCTTCCGCCGTCTGGCTGGCAAGACCCAGGTCTTCGCCCGCCTCCCGGAAGATCCCCCCGGCGACCACTTCCGCAGCCGGCTGACGCACACGCTGGAAGTCACGCAGATCGCCCGCACGCTTGCCACAGTTCTCGGCCTGAACACTGGCCTCGCCGAGGCCCTCGCTCTCGCCCACGACATCGGCCACCCGCCCTTCGGTCACGCCGGAGAAAAGGCTCTGGACCGCGCGCTTCGAACCCATGGTCTGGGCTTCGACCACAATCTGCATGCGCTGCGCATCGTCACCTGGTTCGAGGAGCGTTCACCGGCGTTTCGCGGTCTCAACCTCACGCTCGCTGTCCGCGAGGGAATTATCAAGCACTCGCACGACTACACTGCCGCCACGCACCCTGAGTTGGCCGAGTACTTTCTCGACCAGTTTCCACCACTCGAGGCGCAGCTCATCGATCTGGCCGACGAAATCGCCTACCTAACAGCAGACATGGATGACGGCCTCGGCTCGGGCATCCTCGCACTGGCACAGATCCACGACGAAGTGCCGCTGTTTCGGCGCTTTTACGATCAGGTTTTCGCCGAGTTTCCAGCCGCACCGGTGAAGCTGACTGTAAATGAAACGCTGAATCGCATGCTGAACTCGCTGGTCACCGACCTGATGGAGTCTGTCAGCGCAGCCGTCCTGACTCTCGGAGCCGCCACGCTAGACGACATTCGCCGGGCCCCTGCGCGTCTGGCGGCGCTCAGTCCGGCTGCTGAAGCAGAACGCGCTCAGGCCAAGGCCTTTCTCTATGCAAATTTTTACAATTCGCCTGGCATGGAAGAGAGCCACCGCCACGCCGCTGCAGTGATTGAAAGCCTCTTCGCCTCGCTCGTCGCTGACCCCGGCCTTCTTCCCGCGGACCATCAGGCACAGATCCCCTCAGAGGGGCTGGCACGCACCGTCACCGACTACATTGCCGGCATGACGGACAGCTACATCGAACAGCTCTGGATGCGCTGCGGCGGGCGATAGCCTCGTTCTTTCGGAGTTCTACTGCACAGTCCCCTGCGGACGGAGGCGGCGCAAGTCCAGTGCGCATTCCACAGCGTTCTGCGCATAGAGGCGCAAGTTGTCGCTGGCCGCCCAGAGCCACACTCGGCTGGTCAGGGATGGGTTGCGCGGATCAGGCTCGGGCTTCAGCCGCACAACCACGTCGTTCTGGCCGGTAGCAGCCAGATTCGACGGCGAGTCCGTGTCTTCGAGCACGAGATCCAGATGATCGGAGCTGAGCGCCTCTTCCAGCACGGTTACCTCAACAGGCCTCTCCAGTTCCAAGGCGATCGAGAAGGCATGGCCGTGAAACACGGGTGCATGGATGGCCTGTAGGCTGAGTGCGGGCCAGCGATGGCCACCGAGCGCGGCAAAATGGCGGCGGATGCGCGCTTCGGCGGAGGCAAGGTTGACTGTGGAACTTTCGCCCAAGCCGGAGAGCAGGTTGTAGGCGGCCTGTGCGTCATAGGTGGCGCGCGGCAGCGTTTGAAAGCTGAGCAGGTTGATAGTCTGCTGGTGCAGCTCGTCCATAGCGGCACGGCCAAACTCACTGGCCGGCAGCAACACCGTGGCGAAAGCCGCACGCACTGGGACACTCTGCCCCAGCCGCTCCATCAGCAGGGCCAAGGCCAGTGACGCTGAGTGCGCCGGCACAATGGCGGGCGTGAACAGGTCTGCGCTGGCGTCATCGGCGCTCACCCACGGCGCGCGCACCAGCACGCCAGCCTCGCGATCGAGCGCGCCGGAGAGATCGAGCACAGTGGAGCCCGCTGCGAGCGCCTGTTTCCAGTGCTTGCGGGTCAACTGTTCCGGGCCACAAAAAAAGGTGAAGTCGACGCGGTCAAAGACGTCCGGGGAGATGGCCTGGACAAATGTTACCTCGTCGCCCACCTGGTCCAGTTGGCCGAGGGCCTGATCTTCGTCGAGCAGCACAAAGCTGGCCGCCGCCAGCGGCGAGTCAGAGAGTGCTTCCTTTAGTTCCTTGCCCAGCAGCGTTGACGCGCCTGCGATTGCAATCTTGTACACGAAATTCCTCTTGAACCTGTTCTTAAGAATGCGTGGCCGGATCCGGCTGCGACGAAACGCTCGGCTCCTCCGGGCGTCTGCGGCGACGCGACCACGAATATGCGGCCCGCGCCCAAATGCCAGAGAACATGTAGATCAGCGCAATAGTGAGCAGCACCACGTTAGAGAACCGCAGCATGACGTAGAGCACAATGGCCAACACCAGCAAGAGTTGGAACGGATGGCTGCGCGAGAGGTTGATCTCCTTGCCCGACCAGAATCGCCAAGTGCTCACCATCAGATAGCCGCTCAGACCCACCAACACGAGCCACGGAATCGACACCCACCACTCGCCCTCGCCGACCGGAATGCCACCGAAGAAGTGGACGGTGGCAGCCAATAAGCCCGCAGCAGCCGGGATCGGCATACCAACAAAGTACTTGCGGTCAGGCCGTCCGGGATTGCGGGGCTGCGCGTCGTGGCTGATGTTGAAGCGCGCCAGGCGCGAGGCTCCACCCATCAGATAGAGAAAGCAGACAAAGCCGCCAGCCTGCACCAGGTGTTGATGCAGCACAGGATTGATCGAATCCGGCAGGAAGTGGAAGCCCCAAACAAATGCAAGGAGGCTGGGCGCCACACCGAAAGTGATCACATCAGCCAGTGAATCCAGTTCCTTGCCAAAATCGCTGCAGGTGTTGGTCATGCGCGCGATGCGCCCATCGAGCGCATCGAACGGAATTGCAAACAGAATGGCAATGGCTGCCCAGTCCAAATGCATCACCGTGTCTCCGCTGATGGCGGCGATGGTCTGGACAATGGAAAAGTAGCCGGCGCCTATGTTGCCCGCAGTGAACAGCGAGGGCAGCAGAAACATGCCGCGGCGCAGCCGGGCCTGGGCCCGCGCGCGCGCCTCAGCCGGATCGCGATGGTTCATGCGCGCGCTCCCTGGGGCTCGTCGGGCAGTGCCTTGGCAGTGGCAGCGCGCCGCACAGTGGCAAGGTCAACCGCGGCGGCTGCTTCCGGCATAGCTGCGAGCACGCTGGCGCCCCCACGTACCCTCTGCCCCACCTTTACGTGGAGCACGGCACCGGCGGGCAGAATCACGTCTACACGCGAGCCGAACTTGATCAGGCCCACGCGCTGACCGCGCTCAACCGACGCACCCTCCGGCAGGTTGAAGACGATGCGACGCGCCAGCAAGCCGGCAATCTGTTTGAACGTGACCTCAATGCCCTCGCCGCGCACAGTAACGATGTTCTGCTCATTGCGGTCCGCCGAGGCGGGGTTCATTGCGTTCAGGTACTGACCCTTTTGATAGCGAACCTGAGTGAGGATACCGGCAATTGGCGAGCGGTTCACATGCACATCGAAGACGCTGAGAAAGATGCTGATGCGCTGGCGGGGGCCGTCAGGAGTGGAGATCTGAATGGTCTCGGTCACAAGACCGTCTCCGGGCGAGACGATCAGTCCGTTGCCGGCAGGAATTTGCCGCTCGGGATCACGGAAGAACCAAAGGAAAAACAGAGCGAGCAAGACGGGCAGCGATGCCCACGCCCAGCCGTGCGTGGCCCAAGAAACCGCCGCCGCCACCGCCAGAAGACTCAAACCGTATATGTAACCGTCACGAACCATAGTCCCCAACGATTATACGGTTCAATCTCCACGAGCGCGCAGCCGCTGCGCACACGATTCATCTTCGGTGCGGCATAGGCCGCCGGCTCACCAATCGCCCGTTCTCGCCAGAAGCTGTTGCTCTACGCCACCACCGCTGCGCGGTGTTCGAGGGCGTAGATCAGATCCTTGGCATGGAGTTTCAGTTTCTTCAAACGTACCTCTTCGAGCTGTTCGTCCTCGGAGAGGTAGGGCTTCTGAATCAACTCTTCCAGACGCTGAGCGTAGCGGTGATGTTCTGCCTGCAGGCGATTGATTTCTTCGCTCAGCGTTACGTCCTTTATCTCATCCATCGGGCACCTCCGTGGTTCACGGAACATTTACATATATATCGCCCACAGCGGGGACCGCAAGCGCCAAAAGGGCCAAAAGATGAGGCTCTTTGTGGATTTTCTGCAATTGGCCCAACAAGCGTGATGCGAGTCACACCCTGAAACCAAGGAACGGGCTTCGGTGGCAGCGGTGCAGCCTAGTGTAATTCCCGCTGAAGCAGGAGCGCATCTTCTGTCGGATCAGCGTAGTAGCCGGGACGGCGACCGATCGGGGCAAAGCCGAGCGCGTGGTAAAGCGCCCGGGCAGAGGCGTTTGAGGGCCGCACCTCCAGCAAGAGGACGGTGACTCCGGCGGCCCGGATTTCCGCTTCGATGGCCTGAATCAGCGCCAGTGCGATGCCCTGCCGCTGAAACTCAGGTGCCACGGCGACGGATTCGAGTTCGGCCTCGGGCGGCATCAGGCTGGCGATGGCGAACCCTGTAATGACGCCCGGAGCGGCCTCGGCCGAAAGCAGCACCCGCCGCGGGGCGACCGAACAAAGCAGTGTCTCCCAGGAAGCATGCGTCCAGTGCGGGGCATGTGGCAGAACAGCAGCCATTGCCCGCACGCCTTCTATGTCGGACGAAGTCATGGGCCGGATGCGCAGGTTTGGGGGCGTCATGCGCCCGGAACCGGCGCGCTGAAGATCTCCGCGTCTGATCGGCGCAGATAGTGCCCATCGAGCAGGGCGAGATCCACAAACGCGCCCGCGCGGACCAGTGGAGCCGTCAGCGCCAGCGCATCGGCCGCGGTGGGCGAAGCGGATTGCACCAACTTGGTTGCGGGCCAAGCGGCGGCCAGCAACGCAGCGGAGCCCGCGTCGCAGACCGCAATCCTTGTTGGGGGCGGAAGGAGTGCGGTCAGCTCTGCGGCGCCGGCAAGCAGTTCGCGCGGCCCAGTGCCGGGCATTTCTATGCGAAGAAAAATCTCATGCCGATGGGCATCGAGTGCCGCGAAAGCGATACAGGCCTTCGCTGCAAGGACGGCAAGGCGCGAAACGACGGCAACAGGTATCTGCGCTGGTTCAGCCAAGCCTTTCACGGCGGCCAGTCCCACGCGCACGCCGGTAAAGCTGCCGGGACCGTTTGTCACGACGATTGCATCAAGCTGCTCGATGCGTGCATGAGATTGGGACAGCAGCTCTTCCACCGCCGCAATGAGCGTGGCGGAGTAGCTGCGGCCAACCAACTCGATCTGGCCCAGCAGTTCGAGAGAGTCCGATGCAAGGCGCGCCAACGCAACTGAACCCGAAGGCCCGCATGTGTCTACGCCCAGCACCAGACCCACTGCTCTAAACCGCCGCCAGCGCCTGATCGAGATCGGCGATCAGATCTTCCTTGTCCTCGATGCCGACGGAGAGGCGGATGCGACCCTCGGTGATCCCCATCTGCGCGCGCGTCTCGGCGCTCACCGAAGCGTGCGTGGTGGTGGCCGAGTGCGATGCGAGCGACTCGACGCCGCCCAGCGACTCGGCGTTCAAGAAGATCTTGATCCCCGCCAGGAAGCGTGCTGCTTCTTCGCGCGAGGCCAACTCAAAGCTCAACATTGAGCCGAAGCCCTTCTGCTGGCGGACCGCCAGTTCGTACTGCGGATGGCTCGCGAGGCCCGGATAAGCCAGTTTGCTCACCTTGGGGTGCGAGGACAGGAACTCGGCCACGGCGCGGCCGTTCTCCTCGTGCTGCTTGATGCGCAGAGGCATGGTCTTGATGCCGCGCAGGGCCAGGTAGCATTCGAACGGCGAGAGGACGCCGCCGGAGGCCTTCTGCACCAGCAGGAAGCGGTCTTTGTGCTCGGGCTTGGAGCCGATGAGCGCACCGCCGATGCCGTCGGAATGGCCATTCAGATACTTCGTGGTCGAGTGCATCACGATGTCGGCACCGAGCGCGAGCGGGCTCTGCAGCGCGGGCGACATGAAGGTGTTGTCCACGCTAACCTCTGCGCCGCGCGCATGGGCGATCTCGCTGATGGCTGCGATATCTGACAGCACCATGAGCGGATTCGAAGGTGTCTCGATGTGGACCAGTTTGGTGTTCGCGCGCATGGCGGCTTCGACGGCCTTCAGGTCACTGGTGTCTACATACTCGATCTCGATGCCGTAGCCGGCGATGATCTGGTCGAACAGGCGCACCGTGCCCGCGTAGACGTCGCGCGAACAGATGAGATGGTCTCCCGTCTTGAGCATCGCCACGAGCGCGTGAATGGCCGCCATGCCGCTGGCAAAAGCATGGGCCGAGTGGCCGCCCTCGAGCGCGGCGAGCGCGGTCTCCAGCCGGTCGCGCGTGGGGTTGCCGGCGCGCGAGTAGTCCCAGCCGCGGTCGGTGCCGATGCCGGTCAGTTCAAACGTCGAGGAAAGATACACGGGCACATTCACGGCACCCGTCTGGGGATCGGGGTGCTGCCCAGCGTGCACAGCAAGCGTTGCGTATTTGTAGTCGGACATTGCTTGGTATCTGGCTCCTGTGGGTTCCAGGTTCCAGTCTATCGTGCGGGGCTTTAAGGGCTCCTTATCGCCCCGCAGCTCCTTTTTTGGGCACGCGCACACCGGGGAAATATCCCGTTCGGGTGCGCACTTCGAGCTTGCCCATCCCGGAGGCCTGCGCTATGACCTGCACGCGGCGGAAACCGGGCTCAGTGGTCGGCTTGGTGGAGTGATAGCCGATGGTGTACTGGCTGCGAATGTCCCGCGCCACCTCGGCGGCAATTTCGTCCACCTGCTCGATCGTCTTGGGAAAGAACGCCATGCCGCCAGTCTCGGTCGAAAGCATTTCCAGGGCCCGTCGCGCATGTCGTGCTTCGGAGCGCGACATGTCGTCGCCGAACAAGAGACCAATCGAGTAGATAACTGGCCCGGAGAGTTGCTGCACGCGGCGGATGGTCTGTTCGAGCGTGAGAGTGGAGGCGTTGTCCTCACCGTCAGTAATGATGACGATCACTTGCTTGGGCCGTTTGCCGTCGGCTACGAGTTTGTCAGCCGAGGCCACCACCGCATCGTAGAGTGCCGTGCCGCCGCGCGACTCGATGTGCGAGAGTCCGTCGCGCAACTTGGTCACGTCAGAGGTAAAGTCCTGGTCGATGAAAGCCTCGTCGGAGAAGTTGACCACGAAGGCTTCATCCTGTGCGTTGGAGGCAGCGATAAGATCCAGCGCGCTTTTATTCACCGCCGGGCGTTTGCGCGACATGGAGCCGGAGTTATCCACCACCAGGCCGATCGAGACCGGAAGGTCGGTGTGCTGAAAGCTGAGGATGGTTTGTTTGACACCATCCTCAAGGACCTGGAAGTTATCCCTCTTCAGGTCCTGAACGATGCGCGTGCCTTCGAGCACAGTGGCATTGAGCACCACCTCTTCCACGTTGGTGCGCAGAACGTAGCCCTCGCTCTCTTTGTGGAGCGGGCCGCCGGCCGCCTCCGCCGGAGCGGCATCGGGCGAACGCACGGGGTCCCGATCCTCGCTGAGCGAGGGTGCAGGCGTCTGCGCTTGCTTGGGGGGAGCCTGCTGCGCCCCGAGCGGCAACGCCGATGCATACAACACAAGTGCAACGATCGCGTTATTGCAAAGGCGCATAGTAGCCGGTGCGAGCATGAACGGTCAGGGGCGGCAATCCCGGTGGGGGATTGAGCTTCACCTTTACTTTACGCCACTTACCGTCGTGGCTGAGGTTCTTCGGGCGATAGCCAATCACATATTGGTTGCGCAGCTCGGTGGAAATCTTTTCTGCGATGTCGCCCATCTCAGCCAAGTCGTCGACGCGGTAAAGTCGACCGCCGGTTTCCTCGGACAGATCGTTCAACAGCGAGGGCCCGGTGCGCTCCTCGGGGGTGGCAGCGTAAGGGTCAAAGATGCCAATGCAATAGATCTCGACGTCAGCCTCGCGCACCTGCGAGCGCACCTCGCCCTCGGTGTAGCGGGAGCGGTTGTCGCCGCCGTCGGAGACGACGAGAAGCGCCTTGCGCTGGTGCTTCGCTTCCTTCATCTTCTCCACGCCGTAGTAGATCGCATCCAGCAGAGCCGTGCGATGGCCGCTGCGCACGGTGGTCAGGCGCGCCTCAATGTCCTCGGTGGAACTGGTAAAGTCCTCAATTAATTCCGGGCGGTCGTTGAACCCTATCACGAAAAATTCGTCCTCCGGGTTTGCAGTTTTGATGAACCGCAGAATCGAGTCGCGCGCCCGCATCAGCTTGGACGTCATGGAGCCGGAAAGGTCGAAGATGATGCCGATGGAGACGGGCGCATCCTCACTGGCGAAGCTGGATATCTTCTGCGCCGCATTGTTTTCGTAGACCTGAAAATCTTCCTTTTCGAGCCCGGTGACCAAACGGTTCATGGGATCGGTGACCGTGACCGGGATCAGCACCAGGTTCACGTTCATGCGGATGAGCGCTCCGGGCCGCGCCTGGGCCGCCGCGGCACCAGTGGCGGCGGCCGGCTCGGCACCCTTGGGCGCGCCGGTAGCCGGCGTAGCGGCCGGCGGCGCCGTTACGTGCGGATTATTCAGTGGGTCGTCCTGTGCCGGAGCGC
>WSSedB1CaDRAFT_10000910_pt1 | contig 11948 bp, 7 predicted proteins | sample WetSurSB1Cattail_FD_9460 | JGI IMG/M metagenome (IMG submission 9460)
GGATACGGTGGTCTAAATCTTATAAAATCTTTCTCTTTTTTACATTTACTCTCTTCCATTTTATTTAATTTTATGGTCAACCTTTATCAGGACTAGACAATTTGTCAACCAATATTCCTCCTCAAATAGCAGTCCTGAGAAATCAAATTTGCCTACTATTATCTCCAACTGTTTGCCTACTGCTTAGAACACCATATATCAAGTTCAGACACAGCCTATAGGCAGATCATCGGATACATGCCTACATTTTATGATTTGCTCGCCACAAAACTATCGTTTTACCTGGGTGGAAATCATTTCTTACCTGGGTGAAAAACGTTTTCCACCTAGGTAAGAAATGATTTTTACAGTTGTAGAAAATGAAAATACAAATGAGTAAGTGAGAAAATGCACGTTAGAAGTGCCAATTATTCATATCGGTATACAGAGTTTTATATATTATCCTGTAAACGGTTACAAATAGCCTGATATCATACGGATGAAGTGTACAGTTTACCAAAATCATACTAAGAAGGTATACTAATGAAGGATGAAAATAAAAATCAGCCTTCATGCATGCATGCCTAAGTAATTATAAATAAGTGAGTTGAAGGATGAAAGCAGATTTACGCATTTGAAATTAATGGAGTTCTTGCTCATTCAGCCAATTGACAACATCTAAATCGATATCATCAATTGTTCATAATTTCCGCACAAGTTTCTACATTTATCATTATCTTTGCTTTGTACGCAATAAAAATAGATTAGGAATGAATGATATTAATCGCATTAAAGTAGTTCTTGTAGAGAAGAAAAGAACAAGCAAATGGTTAGCAGAGCAATTAAAGAAAGATCCTGCAACTATTTCTAAATGGTGCACCAATACATCGCAACCTGATCTTAATACATTGACGGAAATTGCAGAGTTGTTAGATATAGATAGGCGTGAATTGATTAATAAAAGTAAATAGCGATGAGTAACATACCCCAACTTAAAGAGATACTATTGGAAGACATTAAGTCTGGTTGTCGTTTAAAGATCATGACATCCTATTTCACGCTATTTGCATATAATGAGATAAAGGATGAATTAAATAAAATAGAGAATATTGATTTGGTTATTAATCCAAATCGATATGAAAACGAGATCAGTTTTATTGAAACGCCCGAAGAAAGCATTCTGAAATCAAATCTTGATTATACTGGCATTGCTAAACAATTTGCATCTTGGATTGACAAAAAGGTAAACATAAAGAAAATCAAGACACGTAAAATTGATGGTAAAATGCTGAGTATACAGAATGGAGAAAATTATTCAGATTACATTACTCATTCTGATTTTAGCGCGATCGGACTTGGCTCACTAGATAGAGGGGGGCGAGTACACATAAATGAAAAAATTGAAGATCCAAAGAAATCAAAAAACTTAAGATTTGCATTTGATTCAATATGGAGTAATCCGAATCAAGTAGAAAATATCAAAAATAAGATTCTTGATGAATTAAAACTTATATATCAGGATAAATCACCTGAATTACTATATTTTTTCACCATTAACAAGCTCTTTAAAAACTTTTTAGAGGATGCCGGTCGTGAAACGATGATAGAAAAACGAACGGGCATTACTGATACATTGATATGGAATAAATTATATGATTTCCAGCGTGATGGTGTAGCTGGTGCGATAAATAAGATAGAGACCTATGGAGGTTGTATTATAGCCGATTCAGTTGGTCTTGGTAAAACATTCGAAGCATTAGCTATTATTAAATATTACGAACTTCGCAACCATAAAGTATTGGTTCTTGCGCCAAAGAAGTTGAGAGACAATTGGCGTATATACAAGCAAAACGATAAACGTAACCCTTTTGCCTCGGAACGTTTATTTAGTTATACTCTTCTTAATCATACCGACCTCTCTCGAGAAAGTGGATATTCTGATGATGTAGATTTATCGTATGTAAATTGGGGGAACTATGATTTGGTCGTGATTGATGAATCTCATAATTTCCGCAATGCCTCTACTGGCAAAGATAAGATGACTCGCTATGAGCGATTAATGAAGGAGATTATTCAATCGGGCGTAAAAACAAAGGTTTTAATGCTTTCAGCCACTCCTGTAAATAAGGAACTTAATGATATAAAGAATCAAATTGCATTCATTTCAGAAGGTAGAGATAATGCTTTTGCCAAAACATCTGAAATTGAAAGTATTTCCAATACTTTGAGAAAGGCACAAACGGCATTCAATATTTGGAATAAACTACCAAAAGAGGAACAAACAACAGATGCTTTACTTGATTATTTGAATTGGGATTATTTTAAACTACTTGATTCGATCAGTATAGCTCGTTCGCGAAAACATATTGAAAAATACTATGGGCTTGAAAAGATAGGTAAATTTCCTATAAGGCTAAAACCTATTAATAGAGAGTGCGAGATTGATATAAAAAGAGAGTTTCCTTCATTCGGAGTGATCAACGAAGAGATAATGAGTATGAGCTTATGCATGTATACGCCTTTGTTCTATGTTCTTCCGCAAAAAAAAGTATATTATGAAGATTTATATGACACAAAGTTGAGTGGAAAGGCTAGTTTCAAGCAAAGCGACCGTGAATTCAGCTTAAAAGCTTTGATGAAAACCAATCTATTAAAACGGTTGGAAAGTTCAGTATATGCTTTTGACAAGACTATCGGGTACTTAATTGACAATGCGAAATTTATTCTCAAACAGATGGACTATGAGGCCTCAACAATAGAAAACATTGACCTTAATGACGAATGTGATGATGATGACGACTCTATGGTTGAGATCGGTAAAGCCACAAAGATAAAGGTTGCAGACTTGGATAAGATAAAATACAGATCCGATTTAAATTTTGACTTAAGCATACTTGAACATATCTCCGAAGCAATAAAGACAATCACTCCACAAAGAGACGAAAAACTAAATAAACTCAAAGAGCTTATTTGCAACAAAATAGAGCAACCTATAAACAAAGGCAATAAAAAAGTGCTTGTATTCACGGCCTTTGCTGATACAGCAAATTATCTGTATGGCAATTTAGCGGAATGGGCAAAAGACAAATTTGATATATTCACAGGATTGGTAACAGGTTCTAAAGAACCGAAAACAAATTTGCCAATCAAACGCAAAGACTTTACGGGAATATTGATAAATTTCTCACCACTTTCTAAGGAAAGAGGCGAAGAGGGGGCAGAAATTGATTTGCTTATTGCAACAGATTGTATCTCGGAGGGACAAAACCTGCAAGACTGCGACTACGTAGTAAACTTTGATATACACTGGAACCCTGTACGTATTATTCAGCGTTTCGGACGTATCGACCGTATCGGTAGTAAAAACAATGAAATACAATTAGTGAACTTCTGGCCGGCTTTAGGTCTTGATGAATATATAAACCTTGAACAACGCGTGAAAGGCAGAATGAAACTGCTCGACATATCGGCTACGGGTGAGGAAAATATCATCGAAACAAACACCGGTATGCGTGACTTGGAGTATCGCCGTCAGCAATTGGAACAAATGAAAAACGAAGTTCTTGATATTGAGGACTTGCCAGGTGGTGTGTCTATTACCGACCTTACGCTCAATGATTTCAGAATGGATTTAGTCAATTTTTCAGAAAAGAATCCCGATGTATTGGACAAAATGCCGCAAGGTCTTTTTGCCGTTACACGCAATGATATCGACACTCTTAAGGACGAGATCAAACCGGGAGTTATTTTTTGTCTAAAGAATACCTCCGAAATAGAGGATAAAAATCGCAATACATTAGCTCCATATAATTTAGTCTATGTTTCAGAAGATGGTGAAGTGCTATTTGCAGAAAAACAGATAAAACAGGTCCTTGATATATATCGTGCTTTGTGCCTTGACAAAAAGACACCAATCAAGGAACTCGTTGCACAATTCAATACCGCAACTCACAATCAAACTAAAATGGGCAAATGGAAGGAGCTTTATGATAAAGCGGTGGCAAGTCTTAAAGAGGCCGAAGATGAGGATTGCGGAGATGTATTTTCTCTTGGAGGACTCTCCATGTTTGGTGCAGAAGATTCAGGCATAAGTATAGTAGACGATGATTATAAATTAATATCATTTTTGATTGTGATGTAATGACTGATATTTTTGAATATATAGGATTTGTCGGTAATATAAAACCGTTTGATAAACGCATACCTAAGACACAACTCTTTCTGCAAGGTGAGCTTTCTAAAATGGAGCGAGATCTGCTAACTGAGCGAGTAGAAGAAGTACGTTTGCGTTATGTGCTCAATGGCTTTACTTGCCCTATGGAGATGGTTATAAGTGATGAGGAGCAATATGACACTATATTCTTTGTGGAGGTATCCCTTCGTCGTGAGGTATCTGTTCAGAGGTTATCGAAGATTATACAAGAAACTTTACCGTCACCAATTATTCTTGTTTTTAAATTGGAAGACAAAGTGCTTTTCTCGTCAGCCACAAAACGTCTTAATCAAAATGATGTGTCTAAAGTTGTAGTAGAAGAGTATTACTTCAGCACATGGATTCGGCTGTCTGCCCCTACTGATACGCAACAACATTTTTTGAAAGCGGTTAGTTTTGATTCAATACCTAAGCTGGATTATAAACAAGCTTACACTTATATACATCAAAAGATATACAAGGAATGCAACTTTGAGATTGTCGGTAACATAAAAACAGATAACTTTACAGAGTTAAAAAAGCAGACAGAAAAGCAAAAAGTTATTCAAATGGAGATTGTACGACTCTCAACGTTGTTGGATCAAAAGTCAACCTCACTCAAAGAAAAAGTGAAGTTGGCAAAACAGATAAAAGCATTAAAATTATGACTGAATCAGATTTTAAAAGATTACTTCCTAATTTAAAAAAGAGACCACATGTTGTCATTATTGGGGCGGGAGCATCATGTGCTACTCTTATTAATGGTGATAAATATGGCAAAAAGATCTCTGCTATGGATAATTTCATCAAAAAGTTAGGAATGGAAGATATTTTCTCCTCAGTTAAACTAGAAACAACGTCAAAAAACCTTGAAGATATCTATTCTGAACTTGATGAACGTAACGACTGCGACGATGTAAAGAATAAATTAGAGGTAAGAATTAGGGAATATCTTAAGTCTATTGTTATACCTGATGAACCGACAATCTACGACTACTTGCTACTTTCCTTAAGAGAGAAAGACTTAATCATCTCTTTTAATTGGGATGATTTATTATTTCAAGCTCGAGAACGAGTGTCAGAAATCACAAAGGACTTACCACAAATGGTTTTCCTACACGGCAATATTGGAGTAGGGTATTGCAAAAATGATATTGAATATGGTTTAATAACAAATAAATGTACAAAATGTGGTGAGAAATACACACCATCTCAGCTACTATTTCCTGTTAAAGTGAAAAATTATAATAGCACATTTCAATTACAGAATCAATGGAAAGTGGCAAAGGATTATATCAATAGAGCTGGATTCATTACCATCTTTGGGTATGGAGCTCCCAATACAGATGTTGAGGCCAAAGACATTCTATTAAAGGCATTTAAATGTTTTGGCAATGATAAAAGATTTTTCGAAGAGATTCAAATTATCGACAAACCAGGGCTAAATGAATCTGAGATGTATGACAAATGGAGTAACTTTATTCATATCTCTGATAATCACTATAAAATAATTTCCTCTTTTTTTAATTCAATATTAGCAGAATTTCCAAGGAGGAGCATTGAGGGACATCTTAAACGTAATTACGAGGATGGAGGTTGGTGGGGTAATTCTAAAATTTCTCTTACCAATTCACCTAAAACTTTCAACGAAATAAAAGAGTTAATACAACCACTACTGGATAACGAAAACAATAATAATTTTGAAATAATATAACACTATGGACGGAAAAAGTAGAGACCTTACGGCAGATTATATAGAAAAGATAAAAGCCTTATTTCCTGAGGCTGTGACGGAAGTGGCAGACAAAAATGGAGAGCATATCACACAAAAGGTGGATATGGAGAAGCTTGCTATCTTGTTTGGTGAAGCAGCCATACCTACAGATGAAACAGAATACCGCAATAAGTATGGCGAGAAATTCTCGTTTGAATGGGCAGGTAAACGCATGGCTATTGCTGAGGCACAAAAGCGTAGTACAGGTACACTGCGTCCTTGCCCAAATGAGTCTCTGGATTGGGACACAACAGGGAACCTCTATATTGAGGGAGATAACCTTGAGGTACTGAAACTTTTGCAAGATTCATATCTTGGGGCAATTAAGATGATTTATATTGATCCTCCTTACAACACAGGTAAGGACTTTGTCTATAAAGATAATTATAAAGACAACCTCGCTAACTATATGGAGCAGACTAATACTACCAATGCCGTAAATTCAGAGGCAAGTGGACGCTACCATACCAACTGGCTTAATATGATGTATCCACGCTTGAAATTGGCTCGCAATCTGCTTACAGATGATGGTGTAATATTTATTTCAATTGATGATAATGAGGTTGCAAATTTGAAAGAAATATGTGATGAAATTTATGGAGCAGATAATTTTATTGCTCAAATAATTTGGGAAAGAGCTTTTTCACCTATTAATTTAATGAAACATTTTTCACCTTCACATGATTATATTCTCTGTTACTCGAAAAATATTAATTTATCAATATGTAAAGGTGTTCCTAGAACAAATGACGCAAATGATAGATATATGAATCTTGACAATGATCCAAGAGGTGTTTGGTCTTCGAGTGATATATCTGTCGGACCCCGGATAGAGGAAAAAACATACCCTATAACGACCCCTTCGGGTAGAATTGTAGAGCCTCCAGCAGGTCGCTGCTGGAGGCTCTCAAGGAACGCGTTCCTTGAGAGACTCCAAGACAATCGTATTTGGTTCGGAGCAGATGGTGATGGCGTTCCTCGAATTAAAAGATTTTTGTCAGAATTAAGAAAAGATGGTATGACTCCAATGACTATCTGGAAATATTCGGAAGTTGGTCATTCACAAGATGCAACACAAAAATTAAAAGAATTATTTGATGGAAAAATGTATTTTGACTATCCTAAACCTGTAGCATTAATAAAACGTTGCATTGAATTGTATACAGATAAAGATTCTATTATTTTGGATTTTTTTAGTGGTTCGTCTACAACAGCTCATTCGGTTATAGAACTTAATGCAGAATCAGAATCTAATAGAAAATTTATAATGGTTCAATTACCTGAAGCAATTGTAGATACTTCAATTAAAAATGATGGCTATAATAATCTTTGTGAGATAGCCAAAGAACGTATCCGCCGTGCAGGCAAGAAAATACTTGAAGAGCAGAAAAAGAAAAACGAAGGTTTGTTTGCTGGAGATACTCCAAAATTAGACATAGGATTTAAAGTTTTCAAGTTAGACCGCAGCAACGTAAAGAATTGGGAAATAGAGCTTGACGGGGTAACTGAACAAGAAGCAGCCGAGAATCTTAAACTTGAGTTTAATAAAACCTTGGAAATGCTCAAAGATGGTCGTACTGAGATGGATATGCTCTATGAAGTGATGCTCAAATTAGGTCTTACGCTTACAACTGCCGTAGAGGAGAAGATGATCGATGGTAAACGGATATATTTAGTGGGCAATGGCGTAATGGTTGCCTCTTTTGACAAGGAGATGACTTACAAACAAATAGGGCAGATGTTAGACTTTAGAGCCGACTTCGTGCAGCCAAGTGATTTCAAGGTAGTTCTTGCTGATGAAAGTTTTGCCTCCGACAACGATAAAACCAACGTTATGCAACTATTCAAACAGCGTGGTATCACCAACGTTGAGATCATTTAATAGTGACGAATTCACCATTATTAAAAAAACAGCAAAAACAGACTATTTATGGCAAAGATAAAAGTTCAAAATAAAGAAATTACTGTAATAACGCTCAATGAGAAAGATTATATCTCGCTAACTGATATGGCAAACGCAAAAGAAAGTGAGAGCAGAGCTGCGGATATCATCAAAAATTGGCTTCGCAATAGATATACTCTTGAGTTCTTAGGTACTTGGGAAATAATTCATAACCCTAATTTTAAAGTGGTCGAATTTGACCACTTTAAAAAAGAGGCCGGACTGCCAAGTTTTGTGTTAAGCATGTCCGAATGGATAGAAAAAACCGATGCCGCAGGCGTTATCGTTAAGAAGGGAAAATATGGAGGAACTTACGCTCATAAAGATATTGCTTTTGAATTTGGTTCAGCCATTAGTGTTCCTTTCAAGCTCTATCTAATAGAAGAGTTTCAGCGACTTAAAGAAGAGGAGCAAAAACAAATAGGTTGGTCGGCAAAGCGTGAACTATCAAAAATTAACTATCAAATTCATACTGATGCCATAAGGCAGAACTTGATACCTGCCGAACTTACATCTCAAAAAGTATCCATTGTCTATGCCTCAGAAGCAGATATACTGAATATAGCTCTTTTCGGTGTAACCGCAAAAGAGTGGAGAGATGCTAACCCAGAACTGAAAGGTAATATAAGAGATTATGCAACAATCAACGAATTGATATGTCTATCGAATATGGAGAATATAAATGCTGTACTAATAAATGAAGGCATCGCACAAAAAGACCGACTGATAAAACTCAACCAAATAGCCATTCAACAGATGAAAGTTTTGCAAGATGTGGAAAATAGAAAATTATTGAAGTAATTATGGCACAAGAGACAAAAATAAAATTCAACCCCAATTTACCCTATCAACGGATAGCGGTGAAATCAGCAATAGACCTTTTTAATGGTCAATGGAAGTCTTCATCTCCATTCACCATAAGGGGTGGTGAATACTTTGGCAAAGCTGATGAAGCAACCACTGTTGTAGGAGAAAGCAATAGATTGACCATCTCTGATAATAAGATATTAAATAACCTGCGTACCGTTCAAATGGAACAAGGACTTGACGTGTCTGCTAAATTAGGCGATCCGGATTTTACCATCGAAATGGAGACCGGCACAGGTAAAACTTATGTATATCTAAAAACAATCATCAATCTATACAAAGAATACGATTTCAAAAAATTCATTATAGTTGTTCCCAACAAAGCTATTCGTGAAGGTGTAAACGCTTCGTTGAATGACTTAAAAGAACATTTTCACAACATCACCGGAATAAAATATCATCATTTCGTTTACAACTCTCAAGATTTGTCGCTAGTAACATCATACGCTCGAGCTAACACCTTAGAGATTATGATTATCAATATTGCTGCTTTTAACCGTAGCTTTAAGAGCGATGATATGCAAGATAAGGCAAACGTTATCCATCGTGATAATGAGAAAACTTTTGGCCGCAAGCCCATTGAACTTTTAGCAGAAACTCACCCCATTGTTATAATAGATGAACCTCAGTCGGTAGATAATACAGACAAGGCAAAAGAGGCTATTCGCTCACTAAATCCGATGGCTCTATTCCGCTACTCGGCTACTCACAGGCAAATAACGAATCCAATATACAAATTAGGAGCAGTGGATGCTTATAATCAGGAGTTGGTGAAACAAATAGAGGTATTGTCAATATTTGAAGACACCGATCTAAATGGTATATATATAAAAGTCAATTCGACAAATCCGGCCAAACGTGAGACCGATTTGGAGTTAAACATCATAAAAAACGGCAAGTCAAGTCGCACAAGTAAAAAGGTAAAATATAATGCCCTATTTCACGAAGTAACAGATAATCCGGAATACATTGGATTGCGATTGACAAACATTGATGACAATAGCATTGAAATAAACGGTAACGAAAAAATATATATAGGTGGTGTTAAAACAAGCAGTTCGTTATACTCAGATGATGAGTTAAAACGTATGATGATACGTGAAACCATAAAAACCCATTTTGAAAAACAGTTATTGCTATTGGATAAAGGTATAAAAGTCTTGTCGCTATTTTTCATAGATCGTGTTGTGAATTACAGAGATTACGAGGCAATAGACGAAAGAGGAAAGTATGCCCGTATGTTTGAAGAAGAATTTCAAAAGCTAACACAGGAAAATTTGTTTTATCAGAAGTTGTTTGAACGCTGGGGAGGCAATATGGGTAAGCTACACGAGGGTTACTTCTCTATTGATAGCAAGAACCGCATGAAAGATACTAAAGGCGATACAGATGATGATATTTCAACGTATGATAAAATAATGAAACGCAAAGGTATTCTTCTTAGCGAAACGGAACCTTGTCGTTTTATATTCTCACACTCCGCATTGCGTGAAGGTTGGGATAACCCTAATGTATTTCAAATATGTATGCTGAAAGATCCTCAAACAAAGGTTGATAAGAATATTCGTATACGCCAAGAGATAGGTCGAGGATTGCGCATAGCGGTCAATCAATCGGGCGAGCGTGTTCATAACAAAGGCGTAAACATCCTTACGGTGATAGCAAACGAAACCTTTGGCGATTTTGTATCACGCTTTCAGTCCGAATTAAGGGATGATGAGGGCGAGCACTTTGATATCATTACATTCGAGAAGTTTAAAAATCTTACATATTTGGCTGATGACGGTGTGCGGCACGTACTTGGAGAACCTTTAGCTAAAGAACTTTATTCTCATCTAGAAAGAGAAGGTTATATTGAAAACGTAAAAGTTAAAGGAGTAGAAAAAGCCGGTAAACCAACCGAAAAATTAGAAGAGACGTTGAAAATCAACCCTACGATGGTTGTACCCAATGAACCGGTATTTGCACCCTATGCAGAGGTCATATCGAAAAGAATCCAAGAGCTTGCCACAAAAATAGAGATAACCAAACATAAGCCCAAACGAAAAGTTCACTTGAATAAACGAGTAGCTTATTCCAATGAATTCAAGGCTTTATGGGACAGAATAAAACACAAAAGTATATATTCAGTAGAATTTGACGTGGAGAGTTTTAAACAGAAATGTATTACCGAGCTAAATGAACTGGAAGTTGGCAAAATAGTATATAATATTGAACGTGCTACCATTCAAATAGATTCCGATGCTGGCGTTTCTGATGCAAATGGTATTAAAACAGATTTTGGAGCTATGAGCTATACTGGAAAGATTCAGATTCCGGATATAATTCGTTATCTTCAAAATGAAATCGGGTTGAAGCGCCAAACATTAGTAGAAATTCTTTCCGAATCACGAACACTCGGAAAAATCATACTCAATCCACAACTTTATATGGAATTGGTAAGAGACACAATACGTCGCTTGATGCGACATGAACTTGTCGCCGGAATTAAGTATGAACAGATTGGAGAAGATTTCGTAATGGAGCTTCCATCAGATGATGAGGTGGAACAATACTTTAACAAGTTAGTGGTAGAAACGCCGAATCATTGTGTTGTTGATTGCTTTGCTGTTGATTCAAAAGAAGAACAACAATTTGCTCAAACACTTGACAATAGCGACCGCATAAGCTGCTTTATGAAATTACCTTCAACATTCAAAATAGAAACTCCTCTTGGAACCTATAATCCGGATTGGGCTGTTTATGTAAAGGGAGTTGAAAACAAAGTATATTTTGTGGTAGAAACCAAGGGTACAGACATTTTCAGTGAATTGAGAGAAAAGGAACAAGACAAAATCAAATGTGCACGCAAGCACTTTGCTGTTGTGGCTCCAGAAATAATTGTAGCCGCTCCAGTAAAAGACGGCAAGAAATGGTTGAGTAATTTATAATGGTTACGATCAATGAAATACAAACTGTTTTTCTTGTTACCAGAGTAAGACCAATTTACTAATAGCTGCGAAGCCCATATTTTATACGCTAACAGAAAAGTAAACAAAAAAAGAAAGAATATATAATAAAAATTAGTCAATGATTTGGTCAAACCAAATGATGTCTAGTCCTGATAAAGGTTGACCATAAAATTAAATAAAATGGAAGAGAGTAAATGTAAAAAAGAGAAAGATTTTATAAGATTTAGACCACCGTATCCGTTC
>WSSedB1CaDRAFT_10000911_pt1 | contig 11941 bp, 11 predicted proteins | sample WetSurSB1Cattail_FD_9460 | JGI IMG/M metagenome (IMG submission 9460)
ATGGGATCACCCGTGGATGAGAGCTGATGCACGAGTTTCTTGGTCGCGGTGCCGTGATCGAAGGTTCCTTCATCCGTATCTTCAAGGATGATGACGCAGCTGCCTTTAATGCGCTCGTCGTCGGAGTTGACGGCGGCAGTGACAAAGTTGGCGAAGGCGATATTGGTGATGAAGCGTCCGCGCTTGTCCACCTGCAGCATGGGCTCGGAGCCATCCTTCCACTCGGCGATGCGCACCTTGCCACTGAGCATGCCGGTATCGACGCCGACGTAGGGAATGGGCTCGGTCAATACGAAGGCGCCGCGCCAGGGTTTGCGATCTTCACCGGGCTGCGGCGGAGCGGAGAGGCTCATGTAGCGCTGCGCCTGCTCTGCGGTGCCGCGCTCATGGATGGGCGCGAGGGCAAGGAAGCCGGCTAGGCTTGCGGTGGCCGCGCCGCCATCCACCCAGGAGAGCTCAAAGGCCGCCAGGGAGAGCGCCAGATTCTTTGGTCCGGATATGAATCCGCCTTCTTCTGGCTCCATGAATGCGGCGGTGATGCCCGCGCGATCGAAGGTCAGCAGCATCTCATTCTTGGCCGGAGTCCACTCGTGGCTGTTGCGCTCGCCCGCGGCTACCATTTGCGCGACGGGGCCGCGCGCCACGCCGCGCGCGGACTGCACCAGCATCTGAAGGTCGAAGCGATCGGCAAAGCGCCATTGAATCTGACGAATGGCATCGCCGGGGAGGGTGAGCATGAGCTTGGGTTCTGAAATCGCAGACGTGGCCATAGAAGGTACCTCAAACGGCGGACCCATTGTTTCTGAAATAGAACACAGCGGCATGTGACTCGCATCACGAAGGCGAAGTTACGCGCAGGTCCTTTGTTGCGTGCGGGTTGCTTGCTGTGTGTGGGTTCGCGGCGTGTGCCGGAAGGCGTTTGGGAATAGGGGAGGCTGTGTGCGCATTGCGGTACGGTGTGATTGCAGTCACTGCCGCATAATTAGACACAGGCGGAGTCTGTTGCGTGAACTCCTGTAGAAGAATTATTGCTCTGAACTTTCTGCTTCTTCTCTTATTAGGAGCAAGTGCGGCGCGCGGTGAGCGCAAGCCGAAGAATGAAGATTGCCTGACCTGTCACGGCGACGCAACCTTGACGAGCGATGTCAACGGTAGGCAGGTGAATCTGCATGTGGATGGGGGTAAGCTGAATCACTCCATTCACGGCAGCATGTTCACGTGCGTGGATTGCCACAAGGACGTGAAGGGGCTGGTGCACGAGGCTACGCCGAAGAAGATATCCTGCGCGGACTGCCACAGCGACGCGCAGCAGGCCTATAGCCACAGCCAGCATGCCAAAACGACCAAATCCGGTTCGCCGGCAGCGACCTGCGTGGACTGCCACGGAGGTGCACACGAGGTCGTTGGGGCAGACGACGCGAAGTCGCCGATAAACCGTCTCAATATTCCTGCAACTTGCGGTAAGTGCCACGCGCAAAAGTTCCTGATGGAGTCGAACGGCGTGAGTGCGCAACCGTCTGTTTCCTATCAGGACAGTGTGCATGGGCGTGCCGTTGCAAAGGGCTCGATGAAGGCGGCTGTCTGCACAGACTGCCACGGATCGCACGAGATTCTGGCCGCGAGAGACTCCAAGTCGCCGATCTCCAAATTCAACGTGCCGGGTACCTGTGGTAAGTGTCACTCACAGGTGCAGCAGACCTACATGGGTAGTATCCATGGTCAGGCGATTACGCGCGGCAACAGCATGTCGCCGGTCTGCACGGACTGCCACGGTATCCATTCGATCCAGTCGCACAAGGACCCTAATTCGCCGGTCGCCGAGCAGAACCTTTCGCGCGATACGTGCGCGCGCTGCCACGAGGGCGTGCGGCTGTCGAAGGAGTTCGGCGTGCCGGGCAACCGGGTATCGAGCTATATGGACAGTTATCACGGTCTGGCTACCGAAGGCGGATCTGTGGTGGCAGCTAACTGCTCCAGTTGCCATGGAGTGCACGACATTCTGCCGTCGAGCGATCCCCACTCTACGATCAATCACGATCATCTGCAGGAAACGTGCGGCAAGTGCCACCAGGGTGTGACGCAGAAGTTCATCTACGCACGCGTGCATCTGGAAGATACTGCGCATTCCAAAGACCTGGGTTCGACCGTAGTCCGCTGGGTGCGGATCATCTACATCACGCTGATCATTCTGGTGATCGGCGGCATGTTCCTGCATAACGCGATCATCTGGCGCAGCAAACTGATCGCGAAGCGGAAGATGCAGAATCCGCTGATGACGCGTATGACGACGAATCAGCGCTGGCAGCATCTTTTCCTGCTGACAAGCTTTATCGTGCTGGTGATTACGGGATTCGCGCTCAAGTTCCCTGAGTCGTGGATTGCCGATGTGCTGGCGATGAGTGAGCATGTTCGCAGCATTGTGCACCGCGTTGCGGGCGTAGTGCTGATCAGCGCCGGAATTTATCACGTCTTCTACCTGGCGCTGGCGCGCGAAGGCCGTCGCATGCTGCGCGATATTATGCCGTACCCGAGAGATGCGTTCGACGTATGGGGCACCATGCTCTATTACCTTGGCCTCAGCAAGAAGAAGCCGGCGTTTGGGCGCTTCAACTATGCGGAGAAGGCAGAGTACTGGGCCCTGGTGTGGGGCACTGTCCTGATGGGCCTGACCGGCATCATGCTCTGGGCGAAGGTCTCGGTCGGCAACCTGCTGGCGCGCTGGTGGGTGGATGTGGCCACGGCGATCCACTATTACGAGGCGATTCTAGCAACGCTGGCTATCGTGGTGTGGCACTTCTACCAGGTGTTCTTCGACCCAGATGTGTATCCGATGAACTGGGCATGGTGGGATGGCAAGATGCCTGTGGAGCACTATAAGCATGAGCACGCGCTCGATACTGAGTCGTTGGCGGAAGTAGAGGGAGTCGACCCCGACGCGCTCAAGAAAACTGATTCACAATGAAAAATGAGGGCTTTTCACACCGCCCGAGCGGAATTTCTCTCGCAACGCCCTCCGCTCGGGCAGTGTGAAGAGGGACTACTTCAGCGAACGAAAATACGAGACCACTTCCTTGATCTGCGCCTCGGTAAGTTTTCCCGTGTATGCGGGCATCTTTCCCTTACCTTCGGCGGTCACTTTAATCATCTCGGCTTCGCTGTGCTTCTGCACCTCGGGGTCGGAGACGGGCTTGACTCCGAGGGTCTTAGCAATTCCCTCGTTGGGTGTGCCGCTGGATCCATGACAGCTTTGGCACTTAGCCTTATAAGTTGCCTGACCTGCTGATTGTGCAAAGCTCACGCAACTGGCGATGCACACGCCTGCTACCAGAATCGTCAAAGTACGAGTCATCTTCCTCATTGCATTCTCCTTGATCTTGTTCAGCACCAGAACCCGAAGCGTCCCCAGTTTCTTACTTCAAATAGAGATGGCTGAAGTTAGTGTTCTTGCTCACATAAGAGCATTTTGGAAAACCGGAATTGCTGTTCGCGCCGTTGAGTGCGGTGATAGTAGCGCATCGAACGAATCGAAGAGTCTCCACCCTTCCTAGGTGGTTATCACACTTGCCTGCCGGAGGATGTGATCGCACCCACATTCCGTTGCATTGTAGATAGATTCCAATTCGACCTACATGTGACCATCATCACTGCGAGTATTTTCAAAAGAGGCTTTCCTCGAAAGAGCAAAACCAGCAAGAGGTTTCCGCCGAAACAGGAGAATTCCTCTGCGGCGAAGTATGAGCGAAAGAGTGTCAGCTCTTTGCAGATGGAGAAGTCTGCGCATGCGAAGTTCCGCGCGATTCAATGCCAGTTGTGAGGAGGTTCTGCTTCGCCTCTTCCGATCGTTCACTGCCAGTTCCGAGGTTGTCCGGCACCGCGGGGCATTTATCAGTTTCGTTGTGGCGCTCGCGCTCTTTGCCGCGCCGCACAGCCTGCATGCGCAGAGCGATTGCCTGGCCTGCCACGGGGATAAGTCCATGCAGGATGCTGCCGGTCACAGCATCGCTGTCGACGGCAGTACGTTTTCCGCGAGCATTCACGGCAGTATGAAGTGCAACAACTGCCACGCCGACATCAAGGAATATCCACATCCGGAGCACATTGCGCGCGTGGAGTGCAAGAGCTGCCACGCGGATGAGGCATCGTCATTGGCGGGCAGCGTGCACTCTTCCTCGAAGGATCATCCTTGTTCGAGCTGTCATGGCGATGCGCACTCGATCTTTCCGAAGTCAGATTCGCGTTCGGCGGTCTACCCCCTGAATATTCCCAAGACGTGCGGCAATTGCCATGGGACCGATGGGATGGCGCGCAAGCACGGGCTGCCCAGTGTGTATCCGAACTACATGGATTCCATTCACGGGTTCGCCTTGAGCAAAGAAGGCCTCCTGGTGGCGGCCAATTGCCAGAGTTGCCACGGTTCGCACAAAATCCTGAGCCGCAAAGATCCGCAAAGCCCCACCTTTAAAGCGAATATTCCCAAGACCTGCGGAACCTGCCACGCGAAGATTGACGCGGATTATGAAAGAGGCTCGCACGGGCATGCAGTTGCATCGGGCAATCTGAAGGCGCCAGTTTGCACGGACTGCCACACGGCGCACGCGATCCTGCAGCCGACGGAATCCGAGTTTCGCATGCAGTCGACGCCCATCTGTGGGTCTTGCCATAAAGACAAACTGTCGACCTATCATGATACTTTTCACTCGCAGCTTGGCTCTTTGGGCGGATACGTGGAAACAGCCAGGTGCTGGGACTGCCACGGAGCGCACGAAATCTATCCGACTGCGGACCCGCGATCGCCCGTTGCCAAAGCCAATCTTGTGGCGACGTGCGGCAAATGCCACGCGGGAGCCAATCTGAGCTTCGTGCAGTATCAGCCGCACGCCAATGCGCATGATCGAAAGCTGAATCCGGCCCTGTTCTACGTTCGGCTATTCATGAACCTGCTTCTGATCAGTGTGCTCACTTTCTTTGTAATTCACACTATTCTTTGGCTGATCCGTTCGCGGTTCGATCAGGTGCGCAGGAATGGGTCCAATGGAGGGAACAATGCCTGAGCTTGAGCAAACTGCGGTGTCAGCCGAGGCCGAAGTGCCCAGCGAAGGCCGTTACTACCGGCGCTTCACAAGCAAACAGCGCTATCTGCACGCTGTTCTATTCTCCACCTTCCTCGGACTCGCAGCGACGGGATTGCCTCTGCGCTTCAGTGAGAGCATTTGGGCACGAGGCGCAGCGCGCGCGGTGGGCGGATTTGGAGCGATTCTCTTCTTCCACAAGTTCTGCGCACTGGTGCTTACGATCGCATTTCTCATTCACGTAAAGGAAGTCTTTGCGCGCGGTCTCTACCATCGCGAAAAGGGGGTCTTCTGGGGCGCGACTTCGATGGTGGCGAACTGGAAGGATCTGAAGGATATGCTCGGGCACTTGCGCTGGTTCGTGGGTCTTGGTCCGAAGCCGAAGTTTGATCGCTACGCATACTGGGAGAAATTCGACTATTGGGCAGTGTTCTGGGGAATGATCGTCATTGGCTTTTCGGGATACGCCATGTGGTTCGCTCCGTTCTTTGCGCGCTTCCTTCCGGGCTGGGCGCTCAACGCCGCGCTGGTGATTCACAGCGAGGAAGGACTGCTGGCAATTCTGTTCATCTTCTCGATCCATTTCGTCAACACGCATCTACGGCCCGACAGCTTCCCCATGGACATGGTGATTTTTACGGGCGTGGAAAGCGAAAAGGAGTTCCAGCATAAACGCCCCCTGGAGTACGCGCGCCTGGCGAGGGAAGGGAAACTCGAAGAACGGGTCGGCAGTGCTCCGGCAAGCTGGTTCGTGAATTTTTCGCGGATCATCGGTTTCACCGCGATTGCAATCGGGCTCACATTACTGGTACTGACACTGAGCGCGTATTTCTATTGAGTTTGCTTTTGTTCACGAAGTGACAATAAGAGAAAGCCAGAATTCGGCAACGAATTCTGGCTAGATTGAATCGATTGGTAGCACGCCTCTCTTTTCGCGGGTGGATTTGAAGGGGAGTTACACGCGCCAGTCGTCCGCGCGCCAGCTCTGGATGCGTTCCTTGATCTGCTTGCGATTGAGGTTGTGTTCGAGAGCCTGTTTGGCCAGTTCTACCACTTCTTCGTCGGACGCAAAGCGAAGGCCAATCAACTGATCTTCGTTGAGGCGGCAGATCTGCGCGTGCCACTCTGCCGGAGCCAAAGCCTGCAGGCGCAGGCGTTCTTCGAGTCGGATCACGCGATCCTGCACCTTGAGCGGGTAGAGCCGCAGGCGGAACAGGGCGATGAAGGCGACGAAGGAGAGAACGAGGAACCAGGCGGACCAGAAGCTGGGGTGTCTTACGGTGAGCACGATGGCTACGACGAAGTTGACGAGCAGCGTGCCGAAGAGCACAAAGTGAAATTGAGGATCGAGGCGTGCGTGATGCTTAAAACTCTGTGGGGTTTGCGTCATGTTCAACCGGCAACTCTCTCAGGCCGGGAGTCGGTACCGCAGCAGCCGATGTCACTTCGGCTCCGACGGTGACCGCAGCGGGAGTGGCCTGTGTCCCCGCGCTTACCGGATTCTGCTGATCAGCAGTTGGAGCTGTCAACGCATCCAGATTATCGGGACTCAGTATTTCGTGATTCTTGGGGATGAGATTGTGGTGCCCGCGCACCAGGTAATCGACAAACAGGCCCCCGGCGAGATAGGGATTCAGGATGGCGATGGGCACGGCATACCCGGTAGTCACCAGAGATTCCGCAATGCTCTTGTTGGAGTGGCTCAAGCGCCGGTTGCCGGGCACCTGGGGAATCTCGAAGACTGCGAGATTGGTTTCAGGATGCTTGCGGGCATAGCGCTCGAGCTTATACGTAATCTGCTTGGGAGTGGTCATACCCGCGTCCGGGAAAATGCTGCGGGAGAAGGTGCCGGGAAAGTAGTGATTCATGATTACGCGCGCGAAATCGGCGCAGTTATTGAAGAGCAGTTTGAATTCAGAGTGGTTCTTATCGGCGTTCATGCGGGCAATGAATGCATCATCCTGTGCCGAGGTGGTGTCGAACCGGAAGGCATAGATGCGGCGCTCGTAGGACACGCCGACGAGTTCAGTCCAGCCGCCATGGAGGAAGCCGCCGGGCCGTATGTCTTCTCCAAGAGAGAGCAGGTGCGTCTCATGATATTTCTCGCGCAGGCGCACAACGAAGGCGTGGTCCACGCGGTCTGGGACCTCATTGATGTTCTCAACGGAGTAAAGGTAGGGCACCAAGGGAATCGCGACCCAGTCGTAGTCGGCGATGCCCGAGTACCGCGCGATGACCGTCCCCTGTTCGCCTGGGGTGCAGCGGCGGAGCTTGACGGGGGTTTCAGCGCAGATGTTTTCGAAATAAATGGCTGTGTGCCCAGTGGGGTTAAGGGTGCCAAAGAAGCCGTACGGCTCCTCCATCAACAAGGCTGCCTGGGAGTGGCCTTGCGGGCGGGCAATCGAAAACAGAACGATGGCCACGAGAGCAAACGTTGCTGTGCGTAATGTGCGCATAGACGACATCTCCCCATGGTCGGTTTGTTGGTCGCTCATCGAGTAACGGATAATTACGAAGCGGTTCCGGCAATGTCCTGTGCCGGAGGCAATTGGTTCGATCCGTGAAATTGAAAAAACACTCAGGCCGCTAGTTAGGCGATCCGCACGGATGGCAAGAAAAGGAGTGCAGAAAGTACTGATCCCATTTGACACCAAAAACGGCTGAAATGTTGTGCTTGTTTTGTGAAAAATGCTTCAGCGACGACTTACTGACACTCTTTGGCAGACTCTGATAGCGTCTTATTTTGTTGTAGATGGAGCTATACCGCCGCTCCACTTGGATCAACAACGTCATTTTGAGGTGTATGAATGAATTGCCGAAGATTTTTGTTGCTCCTTCTGGTATTTCCAGCAGTTGTATTCGCTCAGGTTCATGTCCCCACCGTGATCGGTAGCCACATGGTGGTCCAGCGTGACCTTCCCGTGCATGTGTGGGGCACGGCCGCGCCGGGCGAGAGTGTTGCTGTCACCTTTCGCGGCGAGACGCGCACCTCGCAGGCGAATCGAATCGGCGACTGGAGTGTGTATCTGTCTCCGGGGGCAGCCGGAGGGCCCTTTGATTTGTCTGTACAGGGAACGCCTTCTGCAGGCAGCGGCGCTGCGCAGGAATTTCCCATCGTCTTTACGGACATTCTGGTAGGCGATCTTTGGCTTGCCTCGGGCCAGTCGAACATGGAGTTTCCCCTGAGCCGCGCAGCAACGGCCGCGCATGATTTGCCGCACGCGAGCAACCCGCGCATCCGGCTGCTGATGGTGAAGAAACGATCCTCACAATTTGCCGAAGAGGATGTGGATACGGATGGCTGGGCGGTCTCGAATCCTGATACCGCGAAGGACTTCTCCGCGGCGGCATGGTATTTTGCGCGGGACCTGGAGCAGCGCGAGCATGTGCCGGTAGGCGTGATCGATGCCACGTGGGGTGGCACGGTGGCCGAGTCGTGGGTGCGTCTGACGGCACTGGGCGAGGATGCCGCGCTGATGCCGTTGTTCGTTTCGCGCGGCAAGATGACGGATAACGGCGGGAAAAGAGCAGAGCGCGAAGTAAAGGACGATGAGCGCCAGCGCGAAGAAGCTAAGGCCGCGGGGCAGCCCATACCGCAGTTTCCGTGGCATCCGCCACTGGAGAGCTGGGGGCCGGGGCTGCTGTGGAACGGAATGATTGCACCGCTGACGCCGCTCGCGATCCGGGGCGTGATCTGGTACCAGGGCGAGAGCAACAGCGCTCTGGAACGTGCACCGCTTTACCACAGGATCTTCCGGGCACTGATTGAGGACTGGCGACGCCAGTGGGCGGTTGGCGATTTTCCATTCCTCTACGTGCAGATCTCCAACTACAAGTCGACGCCGCTGGAGGACTGGGCCGCGCTTCGCGAGCAGCAGGTTGACACGCTGGAACTGCGCAACACGGCGATGGCTGTCACGATCGACATTGGCAACCCGGACGATGTGCATCCTACCAACAAGCTGGAGGTGGGCTTGCGCCTGGCCCGCGCTGCCCGCGCCCTGAGCTACGGCGAGATGGTGGAGTACAGCGGGCCGCTCTTCCGGCAGGCGACGCCGCAAGGGGCTGCGATTCGGGCATGGTTTGACCATGCACATGGGTTGCTGGCGAAGGGTGGGGAACTGACTGGTTTCGAGGTAGCTGGCGCGGATGGGAAGTGGGTGGCGGCAACGGCCAGGATTGATGGCGAAACCGTGGTGGCAAGCAGTCCGGCGGTAACGGCGCCGACGCTGATGCGCTACGGCTGGGCCAACAGCCCGCAATGCAATCTGTTCAATGGCGAAGGATTGCCGGCCTCGCCTTTCCGCTCGATGCGATAGCGGATCAGCGGATGGTTTCGAGGCGGTCGGCCGGGTACTGACAGATGCCGCAGTTGTCATCCGTCTTGTGCTCGGATGTGCATGCGCACACCGGGCACACAAAGAAGTCGCGGGCTGAGCGGATCCATGACTCCATCTGGTTCGTTTGGAAGAGATCGAGTGCTTCAGCACAGAGCCGCGCGTGTCCCTTTTCTGCTTCAAGCGACCACTCGAAACAGCGGGCGGCATTGGAGTTGATGGCGGCGCGCGCCTCGTCGATGAACGCCGGATACATGGCTTCGATTTCGTACTTCTCACCGGAGAGCGCGATCTTAAGGTTTTCCAGGGTGTCGTGCACGCGGCAGGCGATAAGCTCGGCGCGGGCCTCGGCGCCCAACTGGCGCAGCACGCGGGCCTGGTTGTGGGCGTGGATCTGCTCGGCGCGTGCGGCGGCGCGAAACAGGCTGGCGATGCCGCTGAAGCCGTCTTCGTCCGCCCGGTCGGCAAAGGCAAGGTAGCGCGCACGGGCGTTGAGCTCGCCCTGATACGCGGCAAGTAGATTCTCGATGGTGGGCCCGACTCGGGGTGCAAAATTGGCCGTGCTCATACTGGTTTCTCTCCGGGAACTGCACTGAGATTAGGGCCAAGTTGAGCGAACGGCTGTGATTTAACTCACACTTCGGGGCAATTAGTACCGTTGTCGTCAATGGAGCGAAGCGAGAATCCGGCTCAGCCAGGGGGAGCCGGCGACTGCGTGTAGCGGATCATCTCCACTGGCGAGGTGACCACGAGGCCTTCGTCGACCATGGTATCCAGAATGGGCAGCAGATGCGCGATCTGCTCTTCGGTGTCGATGATGCTCAGCTGGATGGGAGCATCCTTGGAGAAAGTCCAGTGGCCCTTGCGCCGGACGCGGGAGCCTGAGCCGTACCCCTCAATGCCGCGGAAGACGACTGCTTCGGCGATTGCCAGTTCGCGGCACTTGGCCAGAATGGCTTCGTACAGCGGCTTGCCCTGCCAGCGGTCGTCTTCGCCGAAGTGGATGCGCACAATGCGTCCGCGAATCTGTTCCTTCATAGCGATCTCCTTACTGCGCGGGTGAGGCTTCCGTGTCAGCTGCGCGCCAGGCGTACTTGATGATGTCTACGTCAGAGAAGACGACCAGGCCTTCGACGACCATCTGGTCCACGAGCGGCAGAATGGCTTCGAGCTTCTCATGTGTGTCGACGGCGCACAGCGTCACGGTAGCAGCCGGCGTTTTGTCTTTGACCGGGCGCCGATGGGCACTGAAGCCTGCAATTCCGCGGTACACGGTGACGCCGGCGATGTCGTTTGCGCGCATGGCCTCGAGCAGAGCCTTGTAAAGCTGCTTGTCGCGCCAGCGGTCGTCTTCGCAGACGTAGATGCGCATCATCTGCGCGCGGCCTTCCATCTTCAGGTGCGCGGGCGGGGCGGGGCGGCTTTGCCCGGACTGCTGCGCAGGCCTGGCCACAGTGGTTTCCTGCAACTCGATGAGGCCGGAGCCGCACATCTCTTCGAGCTTGCCGAGCAAGGAGTCGACCTTCTCACGCGACTCAATGAATTCGATTTTGAGCGGCAGGCGGTCGGACACGTCGAGCAAAGACGCCGCATGCATGTGGTGGTCGGCGCCGAAGCCGGCGATGCCTTTGAGCACGGTGGCTCCTGCGACGCCGCGGTAGAAGAGGAAATCGAGAATGCGCGAGTAGACGGGAACGCCATGGTGCGTGGCTCCCTCGCTCAGGTAGATTGTGACCTTGACGGCCTTGCCGGGTTGCAGCATACGGCCTCCCCTTCGAGCAACTGAGGATTGTAGTGCAACTGCAGTGCGGCGTCGAGGCTAGGAGAGTGTTTCGGCGAGCACTGCGCCTGCCCAGGTGGCGGCGAGTCCGAGCACGAGGCTGCCTACGGCGTAGAACGCAGACATCGCAAAGGCGCCCGCGCGCAGGGTGGAGAGCGTCTCCCACTCGTAGGTGGAGAAGGTGGAGTAAGCGCCCACAAAGCCGATGGGAATCAGGTACCGCCAGGCGGGGCTCAGCTCCACGCGCTTGCCGAGATAGGTGAGGGAGAAGCCAATAATGATGCACGCCGTCATGTTGATGACGAATGTGCCATAGGGGAAGCGCGTTCCCATACGGCTGCCGATGGCGGAGCCAACCCAGTAGCGCGCCAACGAGCCTAACGCGCCTCCGACGGCAATGAGCAGGTATTTCTGCAAGGCAGTCTTTCCCCTTTCCGCGATCTTCCTGGAAGGCAGGCACGAATTCCGGCGCCGCGGCGAGGCGCGTGACGGGCCAGTCAACCAGGATGTGCAGAGAACCCGCCGGGACATGGCTCCGCGACAGGAATCCCTGCCAGGAGTCATCATCTGTCCGGCCTATTGGAGAGGACAGCGGTTAAGGGTGAACTCCATCACCACTGAATCCATTACACCTGCAGGCGGAATACGGTGTCAATCGCGAACTGCTCCCGCCTGCTGGGAGTGGGCGCCGGTGGCGGCGCCTAGTTGTGCTTGCCCTTCCACTCTTCGTAGGGCCCCTGGAAGTCCTCGATGCC
>WSSedB1CaDRAFT_10000912_pt1 | contig 11938 bp, 12 predicted proteins | sample WetSurSB1Cattail_FD_9460 | JGI IMG/M metagenome (IMG submission 9460)
AGCCATCCCGATAGAAAAAAGAACAAGCGTTCCTTGGCCCGGGTTAAATCATCGGGGTGCAAAGCGCGGATGGTTTGCGCTTCCGGCAATTCAGACATCAATTGGTAGAAGCGTTCCACCAGGTTTTTCACCGCCGTTTCACCGCCGAGTAACTGGTAATGGGGGTTACTAACAGTAGCAATGTCAGTTTGCCCCTTTTGGGTCACACTTGCACCACGGGGATGCTAAGTTTAACCGTCCGTCCAAGCTGCGCATCAACCCTCTGGCGTGCTTTTTCGATAGTTAATGGTTTCGCAAGGATAGAATTGACGCCTTTTTTAAGGCACTCCTGGGCTAAAGGGTCGCTGGCGGAATCAGTCACTAAAATAATTTTTAGGTCGCTAATCTTTGCATGGATTTCCGCAAGCACATCAATGCCTTTTTCCTTGACTATCCCTATGCCCAACAGGATTATGTCCGGCTTCCAATCAACGGCCTTGGCATAGGCAGCTTCAAGGCTGGTTATTTCATGCGTTTCTATCTCATCGTGGAGCATGAATTGTAGCGCCGCACAGGTTATTTCATCGTTATCCACCACGAAGACACGGCGGTTATCTACCGCCCTGTCGCTATCCACACCGATCTGCATGTGATTCTCCTTACAACACTAGACAAAAAACATCCCCCTATAAAACCCGGCAGGGGGAATAATTGATACCGTGGCGACTAGAAACACCAACAGTATTGAGCACGTCTCAAATTTAAGCAAAATCTGTTCCATAAATCTGGCGACTATATAAAAGTTCCTTTAATCAGGCAATTAGATTCCATTGTCCGGGTAATTTTAGAGGGTTGTTTACCCCGAAAATTTGTATGCTTCCCTACAGTACCTCACATATTGTAGGGTTTATAACAAACATAATAATCCAAAACAGGCTCTTGTAAATGTAATAAAAGCCTTTATAAACATAAGGATAAAAATTTTATCAGGTAATGGCACAATCGTTGCTTGAGTAAAAATGTGCAGTGCTTAATGACTCACCACAGCGGTCACAAAAAAGAAAAAAGAGAAAGGGTTACCGTTTCCACGTTGGAAGGGTTGGTGTTGGCAGGGTCTGCCAGACACAGAAGTTTTCGACTATTTTATTAATCTGGAGAATATTATGTCAAAGTTAAGACAAATCGCTTTTTACGGAAAAGGTGGTATCGGTAAATCCACTACTTCACAAAATACACTTGCAGCGCTCTCCGACCTGGGTCAAAGAATCCTGATCGTGGGTTGCGACCCTAAGGCTGATTCAACACGCCTTATTTTACACGCAAAAGCGCAAGACACCATCTTGAGTTTGGCTGCTGCTGCTGGTAGCGTGGAAGATCTGGAGCTGGAAGATGTAATGAAGGTTGGTTACAAGAACATCAAATGCGTCGAGTCCGGCGGCCCTGAGCCTGGAGTTGGTTGCGCAGGCCGTGGCGTTATCACTTCCATCAACTTCCTGGAAGAAGAAGGCGCTTACGAAGATATCGATTATGTTTCTTATGACGTATTGGGCGACGTGGTTTGCGGCGGTTTCGCCATGCCAATTCGTGAAAACAAAGCACAAGAAATTTACATCGTAATGTCAGGCGAAATGATGGCGATGTATGCTGCTAACAACATTTCAAAAGGTATTTTGAAATATGCTAACTCAGGCGGTGTTCGTTTGGGTGGATTGGTTTGCAACGAACGTCAAACTGACAAAGAATTAGAATTGGCTGAAGCATTGGCTGCTAAATTGGGTACTACATTGATCCATTTCGTGCCACGCGACAATATCGTGCAACATGCTGAATTACGCCGTATGACAGTTATGGAATATGCGCCGGATTCAAAACAAGCTGACGAATATCGCCAATTGGCTAACAAAATCCATAACAACTCAGGTAATGGCATCATCCCAACACCTATTACTATGGATGAGTTAGAAGACATGTTGATGCAACATGGCATCATGAAACAAGTCGACGAATCACAAGTCGGTAAATCGGCAGCAGAGTTGGCAGCCGCTTCAGCCGCCTAAAAGCGAGTGGCGACAGTGGGAATCGGCTCGGTCAGTGTTGGTGCCTTTACACTAACCAGCCCAGCCGGTTTTCACCCCTAACCACACGCTTGTTTATTATTGCAAGGAGAATCATCATGAGTTTAACCGTTGCGGAAACAAAAGAACGAAATAAGGCCCTCATTAACGAGGTTTTGGAAGTCTACCCTGAGAAGACCGCCAAACGCCGCGCCAAACATTTGGGCAGCTATGAAGAAACCAAACCGGACTGCGGAGTAAAATCCAACGTCAAGTCCGTACCGGGTGTGATGACCATCCGAGGCTGTGCGTACGCCGGTTCCAAGGGCGTGGTTTGGGGCCCAATTAAAGACATGATCCATATCAGCCACGGCCCAGTCGGTTGCGGTCAGTATTCTTGGGCGGCACGACGCAATTATTATATTGGGACTACTGGGATCGATACTTTCGTTACCATGCAGTTTACTTCCGATTTCCAGGAAAAGGACATCGTTTTCGGCGGCGACAAGAAGCTGGAAAAGATCATCGACGAGATCCAGGAATTGTTCCCGTTGAATCACGGCATCACCGTGCAATCGGAATGTCCGATCGGCCTTATCGGCGACGATATTGAGGCTGTATCTAAAAAGAAGACTAAAGAATACGCAGGTAAGACCATCGTGCCTGTACGTTGCGAAGGTTTCCGCGGTGTTTCCCAATCCTTGGGTCACCATATTGCCAACGACTCTATCCGGGATTGGGTGTTCGACAAGGCCGAAGATAAACACCCTGAGTTTGTCACTACGCCTTATGACGTAGCGATCATCGGTGACTACAACATCGGCGGCGACGCGTGGTCTTCCCGTATCTTGCTGGAAGAAATGGGTTTGCGAGTGATCGCGCAATGGTCTGGCGACGGCTCCATTGCCGAGTTGGAAAACTCCCCAAAAGCCAAGCTGAACGTATTGCATTGCTACCGTTCGATGAACTATATCTCCCGCCACATGGAAGAAAAGTACGGGGTGCCTTGGGTTGAATACAACTTCTTTGGCCCAACCAAAATCGCCGAATCCTTACGCAAGATCGCCAGCTTTTTCGACGACAACATCAAAGAAGGTGCTGAGCGCGTTATCGCCAAGTACCAAGCCTTGATGGACGCAGTCGTCGCTAAATACCGTCCACGTTTGGAAGGTAAAAAAGTGATGTTGTTTGTTGGTGGTTTGCGTCCTCGCCACGTGATCGGCGCTTATGAAGACCTCGGTATGGAAATCGTCGGCACCGGCTATGAATTTGGCCATAACGATGACTATCAACGGACGACCCATTATGTTAAGGACGGCACCTTGATCTATGACGATGTCACTGGTTATGAGTTTGAAAAATTTGTCGAAGCGATCCAACCGGACTTAGTAGGCTCAGGCATCAAGGAAAAATACGTATTCCAAAAAATGGGCGTACCTTTCCGTCAAATGCATTCCTGGGATTATTCAGGCCCTTATCATGGTTATGATGGTTTCGCCATCTTCGCCAGAGATATGGATATGGCAATTAACAACCCCGTATGGGGATTAGCGCGGACACCTTGGAAGACGGCTGCTTAAGCACTGTCTTATCAGGTAAGGTAAGTAGGGTGCGTGAATGCGCCCCAAATAGCGTTTGATCAATACACGGTGTGCTTTACACACCCTACATTACGAAAGGAGTAATATCATGGCACAAAATGCTGAACGCGTTCTTGACCACTTCAACCTGTTCCGTGAACCGGAATATGTAGAAATGTTTGAGAAGAAAAAAGAAGAATTTGAGTTTGCGGAACCGCAAGACAAAATGGAAGCAGCCAAGGAATGGACCAAGACTTGGGACTACCGGGAGAAGAATTTTGCCCGCGAAGCGTTGACTGTCAATCCGGCAAAGGCATGCCAGCCATTGGGCGCGGTTTTCGCGGCGGTCGGCTTTGAAAGCACCATACCGTTTGTACATGGTTCGCAAGGCTGCGTCGCGTATTACCGCAGCCATTTCAGCCGCCATTTCAAGGAACCCAGTTCCTGTGTATCTTCTAGTATGACCGAAGATGCCGCTGTATTCGGCGGGCTGAACAACATGATTGATGGTCTTGCCAACACCTACAGTATGTACAAACCGAAGATGATTGCGGTTTCTACCACCTGTATGGCAGAGGTTATCGGCGACGACTTGAACGCCTTTATCAAAACGTCTAAAGAAAAAGGCTCAGTGCCGGAAGAGTTTGATGTGCCTTTTGCTCATACCCCGGCTTTCGTAGGCAGCCACATTACCGGTTACGATAACGTAATGAAAGGTATCTGCCAACATTTCTGGGACGGCAAGGCCGGCACCGTACCTGCGTTGGAACGCGTACCGAATGAAAAAATAAATTTCATCGGTGGTTTTGACGGATACACGGTCGGCAATACCCGCGAAGTCAAACGTATTTTCGACCTGATGGGCGTTGACTATACCATCCTGTGCGATAACAGCGACGTTTGGGATACCCCAACCGACGGTACTTTCCGTATGTATGACGGCGGCACTACGCTGGAAGATGCGGCTAACGCATTGCATGCCAAAGCAACCATTTCCATGCAGGAATATTGCACGGAAAAGACCCTGCCATTTATCGGGACTCACGGGCAAGAAGTTTTGGCCTTTAATCATCCCATTGGTGTAGCGGCTACCGATAAGTTCTTGATGGAAGTCTCCCGTATCACTGGCAAGGCAATACCTGCAGCACTTGAAAAAGAGCGCGGCCGTCTGGTGGATGCGATTGCCGATTCCAACGCCCATATCCATGGCCAAAAATTCGCCATCTACGGTGACCCGGATTTATGCATGGGATTGGCGGGATTCTTGTTGGAGTTAGGCGCTGAGCCGACCCATATTCTGGCAACCAATGGCAGTAAGGCTTGGAAAGCCAAGGTGGAAGCCATGCTGGAAGCATCGCCTTTTGGTAAAAACTGCCATGTTTATGCGGGCAATGACTTGTGGCACATGCGCAGTTTGTTGTTTACCGAGCCAGTCGATTTCCTGATCGGCAACACCTACGGCAAGTATTTGGAACGCGATACCGGCACCCCGCTGCTCCGTATCGGTTTCCCGATATTTGACCGGCATCACCATCACCGTTATCCGGTGTGGGGTTATCAAGGCGCGATGAACGTGTTGGTTTGGATTCTCGATAAGATCTTCGATGAAATCGACAAAAACACTATCGTACCGGCTAAGACAGACTATAGCTACGATATTATCCGCTAACCAGCGGTTGTTTGAAGGTCCCGGTTTTCACGATCTTGATTCTGATCGTGTCAGCCGGGACTGTTTAAACGTTAAGTAGCTTGATTACTGCATGGTTAGGCAGTTAAATCGGTAATTGTTGAAGGTTAATGCCATATGTCGGTGGATTAATTTTGGAGAATAGGCATGAGTAGTTTGTCCGGTAAAATCCAAGAGGTATTTAATGAGCCTGGTTGTGAAAAAAACCAGGGTAAATCGGATAAGGAGCGCAAGAAAGGTTGCACCAAGCAATTACAGCCGGGCGGTGCGGCCGGCGGTTGTGCATTCGACGGCGCCAAAATCGCGCTTCAGCCGATAACCGATGTAGCTCATTTAGTCCATGGGCCGATCGCTTGCGAAGGTAACTCCTGGGATAACCGGGGCTCAAAATCGTCCGGCTCCAACCTTTGGCGCACCGGCTTTACGACCGACATTAACGAGACCGACGTGGTCTTCGGCGGTGAAAAGCGCCTGTATAAATCGGTTAAGGAGATTATTGAAAAGTACGATCCTCCTGCGGTGTTTGTTTATCAAACCTGTGTGCCGGCAATGATCGGCGACGATATCGATGCAGTCTGTAAATCGGCTTCGCAAAAATTTGGCAAACCGGTGATACCTATCAATTCACCCGGCTTTGTCGGACCCAAAAATCTGGGCAACAAGTTGGCTGGAGAGGCCATTCTTGATCATGTAATCGGCACGGAAGAGCCAGAATATACGACGCCTTATGATATCAACATCATTGGCGAATACAATTTGTCCGGTGAATTATGGCAGGTAAAACCGCTGCTGGATGAGTTGGGCATCCGGATTCTCTGTTGTATTTCCGGGGATGCGAAATACCACGACGTGGCTTCGTCGCATCGCGCCAAAGCGGCGATGATGGTGTGCTCGAAATCGATGATTAATATCGCCCGGAAGATGGAAGACCGGTATGACATTCCTTTCTTCGAAGGGTCGTTCTACGGTATTGAAGATAGCAGCGAGGCCTTGCGGGAAATCTCGCGCTTATTGATTGAAAAAGGCGCTCCGGCAGAATTGATGGAGCGTACCGAAGCCTTGATAGCCAGGGAAGAAGCGCTGGCTTGGGCGAATATCGAACCTTACAAAAAACGTCTAACCGGCAAGAAAGTTTTACTGATCACCGGTGGCGTAAAATCATGGTCGGTGGTGGCGGCGCTACAGGAAGCCGGCATGGAATTGGTCGGCACCAGCGTCAAGAAATCCACCAAGGAAGACAAGGAGCGGATCAAGGAATTGATGGGCGAGGATGCTCATATGATCGACGACATGAGCCCGCGCGAAATGTACAAAATGCTGAGGGATGCCCAGGCCGACATCATGNTGTCGGGCGGGCGTTCGCAGTTTATCGCATTAAAAGCCAAGATGCCGTGGCTCGATATCAATCAGGAACGCCATCATGCCTATATGGGTTATGTCGGCATGGTCGAACTGGTGAAAGAAATCGACAAGGCGCTATCCAACCCGGTTTGGGAACAGGTCCGTAAACGCGCTCCTTGGGACGAACAAACCTGGGAAGAAGCCGCCGATGCGGCGATAGCGGCGGAAGCAGCCGCCATGGCCGCCGATCCGGCATTGGCGCGCGACAAACGCCGTTCCGCGGCCATTTGCAAATGTAAGAGTGTCAGCCGCGGCGCTATCGAGGATGCCATAACCGGGTCCGGCTTAACCACGGCGGCGATGGTTTCGGAAAAAACCATGGCCGGTACCGGCTGCGGCGGTTGCAGCGAAAAGATAGACAAGATCGTCAAGACCATCGAAGAATGGAATCAACCCTTTGACGGTGCGGACGCGGCAGCCGAACCCGGCAGACATGCGGCCTAGGTGATTATATGGCGACCGTAGTCCATTCCAAAAAAGCGTGCGCGGTCAATCCGCTGAAAATGAGCCAGCCGATCGGCAGCGCCTTGGCTTATATGGGCATCAATAATTGCATGCCGTTATTCCACGGCTCGCAAGGCTGCACATCCTTCGGTTTAGTGCTTTTTGTCAGGCATTTTAAAGAAGCGATACCCTTGCAAACGACCGCGATGAGCGAAGTCGCCACAGTCCTTGGCGGATTGGAAAATGTAGAGCAGGCGATTATGACCATCGCCGCCAAACAGAACCCATCCATCATCGGGATTTCATCGACCGGGGTAACCGAGACCAAGGGCGATGACGTTGACGGCTATATCAAGCTGATCCGCCAGAAACATCCCGAGCTGGACCACATCGCCCTCGTGTATGTATCTACACCGGATTTCAAGGATGCGTTTCAGGACGGCTGGGCGAAGACCGTCACCAAGATGATCGAGCAATTGGTCAAGCCGGTACCGCAAGACGAGGTACGGAACAGCAAAAAAGTCAATATATTGCCGGGCGCGTATTTGACCCCGGGAGATCTTGATGAGTTACGCGATATTTTTGCCGCATTCGACCTGGAAGTTGTCTTTATGCCGGATTTGTCCGGCTCATTGGATGGGCATGTCCCGCAAGATTTTACCCCGACGACAATCGGCGGCATCACACTGGAAGAAATTTCAAACTTGGGTTTGTCCGGACATACCATCGCTATCGGCGAACAAATGCGCGATGCCGCGGTTGCCTTGGAGAAATTGACCCATGTGCCTTTTACCCTGTTCGACCGGCTAACCGGACTGGAAGTGAATGACCAATTGATAGCGTTATGCGCCAAGTTAAGCGGAAATGCCGTTCCCAACAAGATTCGCAGGCAACGCAGCCAATTGGTTGATGCGATGCTGGATGCGCATTTTTATTTCGGCGGCAAACGGGTCGCCATAGGCGCCGAACCTGACTTGTTATGGGCGCTGAGTAATTGGTTTACTGAACTTGGCGCGCATATTTCCGCTGCCGTAACTACCACGGCTTCGCCCTTGCTGGAGCGTATCGTAACAGACGAAGTCTTGATAGGCGACCTTGAAGACTTGGAAGCCAAGGCCGCCGGTTGTGATTTATTGGTTACCCATTCGCATGGAAGGCAAGCGGCGGAGCGTTTGAAGATACCCTTTTACCGTATCGGTATCCCCATGTTCGACCGCCTGGGCGCGGCGCACCAGACGATTGCCGGTTATCGCGGCACCCGCGGCTTGATTTTCGAAATCGCCAATATGTTTATCGCCGATTCCCATGAAGCTTATCCGGATACCTGGTATCCAAATCCTGAACAAGTAGGGCAAGTTGACGTTATGGCAGAAACCCATTGCAGTTAATGATGGGAATGGAACGGTATTTTTATAACCGGATGAGGACATTGCCAACCGGGCAAATGTTCGCCGCATCCGGTGCAGCACTTACTTTGGAGAATAATTAATGGGCGAACTCTACGCTATCTGCCGGACCAACGAAATTGATGAAGACCAGGCCAGCGGATTTTGGTTGTCGCGGCTTGATGAGTCTGGTGCGACGGTTCCTTGGCCTATTTTGATTACCCGGAAAGGGAATAATTTTTTCGGCTTTGAAAATGTCTGTCCGCATGCCGGCGAGCGGCTTGATCAGGAACCTGGACAGTTCATGGACGAGGATGGTAATTTCCTCACTTGCGGTAAACATCGCGCCCAGTTTGACACCGATACGGGCCATTGCTTTATCGGTCCTTGCCAGGGTAAGCAGTTAACACCCGTAACCCTGGTAATTGATGACGGTGATGTCTGCGTGACCGACGTAGAGCTGGCCGAAGAAGACGGTCTGGATAGGGGCGATTGAACCTATGCCAGTACTGAAGGCAGTGCTTCATAATTAATTATGGGGTGAGTAGAGCATGTGGGCGCGGCGGCTACGGCTCATTGAGTCAAAAAACGATACAGAAAGAAATTTCTTTTGTGGAGGAAGTATGAAAGTTGGATTTGCGACACAAGATTTAAAACGGGTTGATGCGCATTTTGGCTGGGCCAAGAACATTGCCATCTATGAACTGTCAGCGGACAGTTACCAGCTCCTCGAAGTCATCCAATTTGAAGGGGACCTTCAGGAAGATGGCAATGAAGACAAGCTTGCACCCAAGCTCGATGCCGTCAAGGATTGCACTATCCTGTACGTGGCAGCGATTGGCGGCTCCGGCGCGGCGCGCGTGGTGGCGTCGGGAATACACCCTATGAAAGTGGCACAGCCGGAGTTAATCACGGACTTGCTGGAAAAGTTACAAGTAGTTCTTAAGGGAACGCCTCCGCCTTGGTTGCGCAAAGTACTTGCGAAAAACAATAAGGATCAGGAACGTTCATTTGATTTTGAAGACGATGAAGAGGTTGAACATGGCTGAGGCACTAGCGATAAAAGAAACCGGGTCCCCATTGGACTCAATGTTTGTCAAGGAGCTGGTCAAGCAATGGCGGGCGCAGGATTCCTATGGCACCTGGGAAGGCAAGAGTGATGAAGTGCTGCTCGAACCTTATATCCTGGATAAGGAGAAGCGCAAGGCCATGCCGATTATCGGTGACCCCGATCCAGAGACAATCTGGCGGATGGAACTGTTTTATAACGCGGTCGGCTTGTCCATTGAACGCGCAACCGGCGTCATGGTGACACCGATGATGAAAATGTCTCACGAAGGGTTTGGCCGCCAGATATTGGCTGCCGGACGTTTGATTGTGGTCAACAAGCAATTGCGGGATGTGCACCGCTTTGGCTTCGAGAGCATGGAAAAACTTGCGGAAGAAGGCGGGAAATTCGTTTCGGCAGGCGTTAAAATGATCGAAACCTATCCTGAAGTTGCCAAATACGGATAATTCATTATGCGCTGGTTCAGCGATCAAAACAGAATCGGGAGTATACCATTGTGACAGAAGCAACCGTAATCGAACATGAAGACTTGAAGGCAAAGCTGAAGAAATTGAATGCCCAGGCGACGGGGTTGAAAATGGATCTGCATGATTTGGCTGAAGATTTGCCAACCGGCTGGGAACGCATCCGAGAAGTCGCCGAAAAGACTTATCAAGCGCATCTTGACCTTAACGAGTTACGCAAAAAAATAGCAGAAGCTGACGGCTAGGAGGAGATAACAATGAGCGAATTTACCGTAACATTACCGAGCGGAAAGCTTTGGAGTCCGCAATTTGTCGAGGTTATCAACCAGGAAAAATGCATTGGCTGCGGGCGCTGCTATAAGGTCTGCGGCAGGGAAGTCCTGGAGATGGTTGGGATCAATGAGGATGGCGAAACTGTTGCTTTACTCGATGATGAGGATGAAGAATACGATAAAAAAGTTATGTCGATTGCCAATCCGGAAAATTGTGTCGGCTGCGAGGCTTGTGCAAAGATCTGCCCCAAGAAATGTTATACCCATGATGCCTTTGATCTGGAACAAGCCGCCTGACAGTTAATTTAAGGATCAATACAGGTATAATCATCATGCTCGCTAAGACTGACGCATATCATTATGACCCGCTACTGGCTAAAGCCCGTAACCCGGACGATCCGGTTACCCGGACGTTTGCGGCGGCGATCCACATGGCGCGCAGTTCTTCGCGTCTGGCGGGCAGGTTGACCTTTGGGCTTGATATCAGCGCCTATAAGGGTTTGCTCGATGCTTATTTCCTCGGTGCGCAAGCAGCTTATCTTATCCCCGTCCTCAACTCTGCAAAATACAATCCCTCTACTGCTAATTGGGATGAGTTCAATGATGTTTCAGCCTTGTTGCTGGAACATCGCAGCGATCAAGGGCAAGAAACCCATTGCCTGGCTTACGCCATCACCGCATGCTGCATGGGCGATGACCATTTGTGGCAGGATATGGGTTTGAATACCCGCCAGGAATTATCCGACCTTTTGCAGCGTCACTTCACCACGCTTTATGAGAAAAACACCGGTAAGATGCGCTGGAAGAAGTTTTTTTATAAGCAACTTTGCGAGCGGGCCGGGGCTTATGTTTGCCGTTCACCGAGTTGTACTGTTTGCGTTGAATATAAAAATTGCTTCGCGCCGGAAGAGGAGAAGTTATGGCAGTAGTCCAAGATAAAACGCTGGCTTACCCTGGTCAGTCAGAAACCATGATGGCCGACGACCTATCAGGTTATCAGCTAATCGAAGTTGCCGGTGAAGATGCAAGAACCTTCCTGTCTAACTTGTCCACCAGCGATGTTAAACTGGTATCGCCTACTTTCAGCCAATTCAGCGCCATCTGTGACACTAAGGGCCGGGTAATGGCCAGTTTTATCATCTTTAAGCGTGGCGAGGCTTATTATTTATTCCTGCCGGCTAGCATGGTGGAAACGCTTGTCCGGAAGCTGAAGATGCATGTCTTGCGTTCCAAGGTGGTTATTGCCGAAGCCGGCGCAAGCTTACGGATGCTGGGGTTATCCGGCGGCAATAGCGCGGCGCTTCTCTCAGATGCCTTGCCGGCGCCTATCGAGATGGAAAGCCAAGGTCAGGTTGTCCAGTGCGGCGACTATACCGTGTTATTGTTGCCCGGGCTAAATCAGCCGCGATGGCTGGTGGTTAGCGGCAACGAGGCAATCGGCCAGCTACGGGAAAAACTGCAAGCGCAAGTTACCCCTATAACTTGGGACGACTGGTGTTTTGCAGATGCAATCAGCGGCGTACCGTTCATCACGCCGGCCACGGCGGGCGAATACCTGCCGCAAATGCTGAACCTGGAAGCGTTGGGCGGATTATCCTTCACC
>WSSedB1CaDRAFT_10000913_pt1 | contig 11935 bp, 9 predicted proteins | sample WetSurSB1Cattail_FD_9460 | JGI IMG/M metagenome (IMG submission 9460)
CCGCTGGAAGGCTCTTCAAGCATAGAATACACGATATCGGATGAAAGGGAGTTTTTACCGGGGACAGCGTAGTACCGGACAAAAGAGTCTTTTGAGGGAACATACCGGTTAAGTCCTTCATTCGTTAAAATCCAGATCGTTTTTCGTGAATCTTCATAAATATAATTCACAATATCATTTGAGAGACTTGAAGGATCGTGCATATTATACCGGTAATGCTTAAATTTTCCTGTTCTCCGGTCAAGTCTGTTAACACCGCCGGAATATACCCCTATCCAGAGAGCTCCCGTATGATCTTCCAGAACTGTCGTCACTTTCCCCGGCGAAATCGAATCCGGATCTTTAGGGTCATTTTTATAGACTGTATAATTTCCGCTGCCTTTGTCCAGACGATCCACACCGCCGCCATTGGTACCTACCCAGAGATCTCCGGTACGGTCAATAAAAAGTGCATATACGACATCATGACTGAGTGAACAGGATCCTTCGGAATCATGTCTTGAAACAGTCATGGTCTTTGTAACAGTATTGTATTCCCACAATCCGCCACCCCAGGAACCGAGCCGGACGATATTGTTTTCTTTTGCATTCAGACAATAGGAACGTGCATCCGGGATCCGGTGATTCTCAAATAAACCGGAAACAATATCATAACGGGACAGCCCATAATCCCAGGTGGCAACCCAGAGTCCTCCGGAAAGATCTTCAGTAACCGCCATAACTGAATCGGATGGCAATGAATCCGGATCACGGGGATTATGCCGGTGATGTATAAAAGTTCCTGTAGTATAATCAAAACGGTCAAGGCCTCCTCCGGCCGTACCAATCCAGAGATTCCCCTTATAATCTTCGCAAATTGAACGAACCGTGTCGGCAGCCAGACTGGCAGAATCCATATCATTATGAAAGAAACGGCGGAATCTTCCCGTTTTTTCATCCAGGATATTAAGGCCCTTAATCGTTCCGACCCATAAATTTCCACGGGAATCCCGGAAAATCGATATAACCAGATCATTGGAAAGGGAATCATTCGTATTATGATCCGCATGAAAAGCAGTAAAAGATTCCGTTTTAGTATCAAAGCGGTTTAATCCGCCATAGGTACCGATCCAGATAACATCATCAGAATCAAGAAACATTGTCTGTATAAGATTATGCGAGAGACTGTTGGCATTAAATGGATCATTCTCAAAAAGCTTAAAAGACGTACCGTCGTACCTGTTAAGACCATTCTGCGTTCCGAACCAGAGGAAACCGGAAGAATCCTGAACAATACTTGAAACGGATGAACTTGATAACCCGTCTCTGTAATCAATGGAGGCAAATACATTTTCCTTTGCAGAAACAGATACCACTACAGCTACATACAAGAGAATCACACCGGCAATACTATATTGAAACCGTGACGAAAATGAATTCATATTCCCTTCCCGTTTTTCAAAATCAACAATAGCTGTTTTTTAAAATAATCGTATATATTCTAACTCAGGTTATCATACAGAACAAGCCGAATTCCGATAACAAAAGCAACTTCTTGTCCTATCCTATAAAAACAGCTATAGTACCCGCATGGATAACAGACGTACCCTTCAAACTGTTTTTATGTTTGCATTGTTCGGTTTTATGTTTTCTCTGACCGTTTATATGCTCTTTCCTTTTTTTACCGTCATACTATGGACGATTCTGTTATATATTCTTATCGGTCCGTTTCACCGGCGCTGCATTGCCAGACTGAACACGGCAAAACGAACGTATGAAATAAAGCGGCATATTTTAGCAGGTACTTTTTCTGTCGGCATCCTGCTGCTGATTATAGGTCCGCTGACTGCGCTCAGTATACTGCTGATACATCAGCTGGTCTCGTTTCTCCATGAAATAGAGGCATTCATCAAACAAAACCCTGATTTTTTCACAGTTTCAAACGCAGGAAAAGCAATCAGCAATATCGTTGAAAAACTCAGTATGAATTATATTGATCTTGACTCGTTCAATATCCGCGATAACCTGATCAGATTTCTTCATCAGTACAGTTCCCGTTTATTTTCAATGGGAACAACGATTCTCCGCAGTACCGGAAAATTTGTGGTTTCCATGCTGTTTATTTCATTTGCCCTCTATTTTGTCTTTCTTGACGGACAGTATCTTGCCCAGCTTATCATAAAGGCAATTCCGATAAATCCCCGTTATATGTCCGGCCTCATGAAAAAATTCACGGAAATCACCCGTCATTTATTCGCAGGGTATATCCTTGTCGCACTGTATCAGGGAATAATGGCTTTTATCATTATGTCCATATTCCGGGTAAAGGGTGCACTTCTTTTTTCTGTCGTTCTGATGTTCGCATCCTTTATTCCTCTGCTAGGATCATCGCTTGTCTGGCTTCCTGTAGGTATGATGATCTGCTTCACGGAAAATTTTACAAGGGGAATAGTATTTCTCATAATATCAGCGATATGTATCAGTCTGCTTGACAATTTTCTCAGACCCTTGTTTCTGAAAGACCGGATTAAAGTACACCCGCTGATTATATTTTTCTCAATACTGGGCGGACTTAAAGTTTTCGGAATGAACGGCCTTCTGCTTGGACCAATGATTATAATCCTCTTCTTTACCGTACTGGATCTGCTTGTTTCAACAGATGATTCTGCCTCAGATAACAGTCAGGAATAGTATAACCGGCCTGTATCTGATAGAAATACAGAACGCTAATAAAAGAGAGATTTTTAACATTTTAAACACTTTTTATTATTTCAATTGATTTTTACTTTTAATTGTGTATAATTTAAATCAACAATCCCATCACAGGCAATGGGGTATGTAGTTGTCTAAAGGTATCGCAGGCAGGGTTTATATCCTTCAGTACGATTCAAGGGACGGGTATAAAACCCCTTCACACAAATAAAACCGGTTTTTGAATTAAAAAATGCCAGTTTCAGCCTTACAGGCCTTTACGGTTAGCAGTAACCGTTACGCTTTGCTTAATAAGACGATGGAGGTTACATGCGATCCCATATTTCGATACAGCTCCGCATTGCAGGTCTTGCAGGTATCTGTCTTGCCGGTATAGCTGTTTCACTTATTATTGTAGGTATATTTTTTTCATTTCATACACAGAAACAGATTGATAAAACAGTGGCGGAGTCCGTGCAGGAATTGACGCTTGCAAGTCTTGGTAATCTCGCCGGAGAACAGGCTGGTATTATCCAGTCAAGATTTGATATCGCCCTTGATGCTGCGCGTACAATGGCAAATACATTTATTCTGACCAAAACCGGCAATACACTACGGTTTAACAGGAACCAGATAAATTCCATTCTGCTTAATGTTCTCGAAAACAATCCCGATTTCAATGGGACTTATTCCTGCTGGGAACCAAACCAGCTTGACGGAAATGATGCGGCATATGCCCATACAGGAGACGGTAACAATCCGGTTACCGGTCGGTTTACGCCATACTGGACCAGAACAGGCAGCGGCAAAATTGCAGTTCAGCCACTGGTAGAATACGACACAGATGCAAAACATCCAAACGGTGTTTTGAAAGGCGGGTGGTACACCGGGCCCCGCTCAAATAACAGAGAAAGCGTACTGGATCCGATTCCATACATTGTCCAGGGAAATAAAGTCTGGCTTGCAACTTTTTCAGTACCGATATCCGACGGAACCAGATTCTACGGTGTTGCCGGTTGTGATTATAATCTTGACTTTGTCCAGAAGATCGCACAGAAGGTCAGTTCTTCTCTTTTCAACGGCAAAAGCAACATCGTTATCATCAGTAACATGGGACTTGTGGTCGCCGACAGCAGCAAGCCGGACACAATCGGTCAGGAATATTTTGATTCAAATAATACCCATGCACAAAAAATGCTGTCAGCCGTACAGAAAGGTGAAAAATTCACAGAAATCAGCAGCGATACCGGAGAAATAACAGCACTGGCGCCGATAAATCTTGGACAAACTGGTAAACCGTGGGCTGTAATGATTAAAGTACCATCTGAAATTGCATTTGCCCAGATAGCTCTTATGAACAACAGTATCAGAAAAAGCAACAACACATCCGTAATGTTCCAGATCATAGCAGGGCTGCTTGCCGTGACAGCAGGGATAGGTATCCTGTGGTTTGTTGCTGCCAGCATAGCAAAACCGATAAAAACAGTTTCCAATACACTGTCAATCATTGCAGAAGGAGAAGCGGATCTTACCAAACGCATCCGTATAGAGCGTAATGATGAAATCGGACGGCTTTCCGAATCATATGATAAATTTGTCGGCAAGCTGGCAGATATTGTGGATACAGTAAAAAAAGCCAGTTCAGGCCTGGAAGTTTCGATTAAAGACCTCAGCGCCTCAGCGGTAAATTCATCTGCATCTCTGAACGAAATAAGTTCAAACCTGAAAAGTATGAAAACGCAGATTGAAAGTCAGGGATCCTGCATTAATAATTCAGAAGAAGCCGTCCAGGGGATTCTGTCGCTTATTACGAGTATGGAAAATACTATAGACGCTCAGAATCAGGCAATAGCCAATTCTTCAAGTGCCATAGAACAGATGATGGGTAACATTTCCTCAGTTTCCGGTACTATGGAACACCTTCACAGCAACTTCCTGCAGTTGAAAGATGTTACCATGATCGGAAAAAATAAGCTCCAGTCGTTTGCAGAAAAAGTTATGATGATCTCCGAACAGTCGGCAAATCTTATGGAAACAAATAATACGATAGCGAATATCTCTTCGCAAACAAACCTGCTGTCCATGAATGCCGCTATCGAAGCAGCTCATGCGGGGGCTTCAGGAAGTGGCTTTAGCGTCGTAGCTGATGAAATACGGAAACTGGCTGAACAGTCGGCAAAACAGTCCCACGAAACAAGTACAAAATTGAAAGATATTAAGCAGATCATCGATGAGCTGGTAACAGCCTCCGGAGAAGCGGAAGCCTCTTTCAGCAGTATACTCGACGGCATAACCAACGTCGATACGCTCGAATCAGAAGTTTCACAGGCTATGGGAGAACAGAATACAGGTTCACAGCACATTCTTACAGCAATAGACGGGCTTAAATCCGTCAGTGTCCAGGTTACCGATACATCAGAACAGATGTCGAAAAAAGCCGAACGTGTTCAGGAAACTATGAAGCAGCTGTTGAATATTTCCGGAGAAATCCAGAATTCGATAGGTGAAATATCTGTCGGTACGGAAAATATAAATCAGGAAATAAATACTGTTGCAGAAAAAAGCCGTGACAGTATACAGCATATCGATTCACTCATACAGGAAACCATCCGATTTAAAGTATAAATCTCTTTCTAAAGCTATGCGGATCATGAAAGAAGGTCTGCTCCGGCTTTTCCATAATAATTCTGCTTCGGGCGCCGGTACCTCCTGCCGGCGCTCTTTGTTTTTGCAGTATGTTTTACCGGTCAGCGGCCATACAGTTCTCAAGAACACGTTCAAGCATATGGTCAAACAATTCTGTTTCATCATCCGTAAAACCCCGGTAAAAAACAGCATTCATTTTTTCTGATATCGCAGGTACCATTGACCTGAATATATCATCCTTGCCGGTACGGCATATAAGTATGACTCTTTTATCCTCCCGGTCGGGAACCCGCTCGATATAGCCGTCCCGCTCGAGACGTTCAAGAATTCCGGTAAGTGTAGATTTATCAAGTCCGGTCTGTTCAGACAGAATCCTCACAGAAACTTTATCATGTTTCCAGAGTACAAATAAAATCCGGCCGCGTGCTCCGGAAAAATCTCCCAGATTATTTTCCCGGAGCAGTGATGACCACACCCGTCCGCATACCTGATGTATCCGGGAAATAAGTATTCCTCCTTTTCTTACCGATATCATTTTTCGTCGCCAAAGTCATGAATAGAAAATCCACCCCAACAGTGAATATGCTCTGAGGTAAATTTAAGCAGTGTATAGTCAGGGTCTGCAGAACCTTTATGATAATAAATACGCCATCCCGTTTGCCAGAAATCTTTTTTTACTGCCCCATCAGTAACCTCTTCTATAATTCCCGTAAGACAGGCTCCCAGAAATTTTTCCGGAATACAGTAATAAAGAGATACTTTCGGATTAAACCGAATCTGTTCTATTTTTCTGGATGATGTATTCGTCGTAAAATATAAGGAAAGTTTCTCACCATCAAGTACCAGAGCTTTATCTTTGAGTACAGGATATTTTTTTTCATCTGCCAGATTAAGCAGCGCCCTGATTTCGGGATAACCAGAGTGATTTACGGTAGCCAGCATAGCGGCCTTAGATTTCTGAATCAGCGATGCAACATCTTTAATATTCATTTATGACAACCTTTAATTATAGTTTGCATACAAACTATAATTAAACAAATCCGCCGTGTCAATCAGGCAGCACTATTACATCACTACATGAAGAATCAGAAAAACGGCAACGACAGCACCGTCAAGAGCAAGCGGTATAAGCCCGTCGATAAACGCCCGGATTCCTTCAAGAAGATAATAATTCAGATAACAGATATAGCCCGCCGCTGTCGCACCAAAAATCAACAGCTTCAAAACGATGACGCTTTTTATTCCGAATCTGCCGGCCGAATATAATATGGAAAGCGCACATAATTCCCCGGCTGCCCACAGCATCATGATAAAAAGTTCCGAAGTTACAGGACGATGAAACAAAAAAATACTGATGCAGAGCAGTACGATATAGAGGATTACAGTGGAAAAGAGAATCTGCCGGGTCGGAACCATTTGGACGGAAGACAGGGGAATACGTATTCCACAGATAAACAGAATTACCGCAGCAATGCCAGTCAGGCATGTCAGTAAAAGCAGAAAGGAAGAAACCGGCGGAGCGCATTCGGAAGCAGGATAGAAAGCGCTTGCCCACCAGGCAATATACAGGAGACTTGTTATCAGCATACATACATTACCGGAAAAAATAAGCCAGTCGCGGATTGTAAAATTACGAAACAGATTCATACTATATACCTCCATGGAAACGGGGAAAACGTTCATGCTTCAGTATATCACCAATGTACTCACAGATATATTCCAGCCGGATAGTACTTCCTGTTTTCTTAACGGTACATCTCTCCGGTTGCCTGTTTGTAAAACATCCTATGCATTTTTTTTCCCAAGGTACTGCGCACTTATTACGGAAACAACCGGAACAGCACTGATAACTGCAAAACTGCCTGTCAATGCCTGAATTATTTCAACAGCCATACTGTTCGAATTCATAACCTGATTCAGCTGCATGTTATAGGTGTAAATCTGAACAAGCATAACAAGCGACGAACCGGTAAACGCAAGAATAAGCGTGTTTGCCATCGTTCCCATCATATCGCGTCCCATATGCATGCCGGATATAAACAATTCCTTAAAGCCTGCTGCCGGATTATTCAGATGGACTTCATTGACTGCGGATGCTATGGACATTGCAATATCCATAACAGCACCAAGTGAAGAAATAAGTACGGCCGCAAACAGCAGACCTCCCAGCTGGAGACCGGAATGTGCTGCTATCTGCATAAGTGAATCGGTATCATCAAATGTAAAACCGGAAACAGCTGCAAGGTTGCAGAATATTGCCTGTATGCAGGCAGAAATACACACGCATATCAGTGTTCCGGCTATTGCAGCCGCAGTTTTTTTCCCGGCACCTCCGGTAAGCGGCAGTGTAACACATGCGGTTACTGTTGCAAGAATGACAGCCGCTGCTTCAGGATGTATTCCCCGATATACAAGCGGTATAAAAACAAAAAGAATACTGCATAATGTAAAGATAATTGCAAGTACAGACCGGAATCCCTGCCTGCCACCGGCTAAACACAGCAGCAACACAATCAGTACAGCAAAAAAACACAAAGGAAACAGCCGTTCAGGTGTACTGACAAACACGTGAAAGGTTTTTCCATCGGCTGTCGAATTAACAGAAACGATAAGATGGCTGCCCGGTGTAAAACGGAAACTCGTATCGTAGTTAAGATAGTTGGTAACCGGAACTGTTCTTCCGGCATACGGCCCCGACAGTATGCGTACGGACAGATCCTGATATCCCGTAATCATACCTTTCTGAGTTTTATGATTCTGTAACTGTTCTGACGGTACAGCAATTACAACTCCTTTCTCAAACGAAACCGTATCCCTGCCTGAAAGTTTATACACGTCATAATACGATGTATGTCTGCCGGCAAGTATACCACAGGCAGCATAGACAGCAACAAAAACAGCAAGAACGATATCTGAAATCCATTTTTTATATTGCATTTAAAATTTTTCCGGGAACATTTTATTACACAGGGGAAGCTTTCCCTTATCCGCACGAATCAACAACCCCGCCCCAAGGGGCGAAGTATGTTGTTCTCTAAAGGTATTGCAGTCGGGATTAATACCCTTCATACGCCCCAAGGGGCAGGGTATTAAACCCTCCGCACGAATAAAGTAATACACAAGTGTATAAAACAGATGTGTATTACATAAACGTTTTATCTGTAGTATCTACCTGATACGACCAGATATTTCTTTTATTTTTTATTAATAGTATACGTATCAATGATGCTGCCGGTATCAGTTTCATACGTAGTAATCTTAAACTGGCTGCCTGTCATCGTTATATAGGAATACGTAGGCTGGTTATTCTGCCAGCCAACCGCACTGAAGGAATGATCTGCACTTGTGTTGTATTTGTAATACTTGCTGCCGGTACCTGAGTCAAGCGTAATGTAAACAGTTCCCTTCGGATTCGTTACTGTATCTGTTTTTACCGTATCAACCGGCATCCCGCTGTACATCTGCCAGGTACGGGTATAATAATGATCGTGTCCATTCATAACCACATCGATATGATATGTATCCATCATTTTTGTCCAGTTCTGACGCATAAACATAACATCGTCATCCGGTTTATTCGCAGCAGCATGATTTGCCTCACTATAAGGAGCCTGATGGAAAGCAACGATTGTCCACTTTACGCCTTTATTGGCAGACAGAGCTTTTTCGATAAACTGGGAATGAGCAGCGGTATCGTAGAAATTGTTGCCTTCAAGTATCATAAACAGCGCAGGCCCATACGTAAACCAGTAATCACCATCATTATTCAGGCTGTTGTTGTTTGAAGTCTGGCCGAGTTCCGAAACATTCGGCAGATTATAATGAAAACTGAAATAACGTCCCATCTGATGATCGTGGTTTCCTTCAAAAGCTGCAAGCTGATATTCCTGCATATAATTTCTGTCTGAGTCAGGATTCAGAAACACTTTGTATTCCGCCTGCTGTTTTGAAAGAGAATCATAATCGTTGACCTGATCCCCGAGCGAAAACAGAAAATTTATATCTGGATGTTTTTTTGTCACAGTTTCAAGCGTCTTCTTCCATCCGGCACGATCGTGTTCAAGATCGCCGGAAGCTCCCATCTGCGGATCACCAAACGCAGCAAAACTGATACTTGATAGATTACCGGTTTTGAAGGTATAGACACTGCTCCAGATTTTGCCATCACCGACGCGGTACGAATAGGCGGTACCAGAAGAAAGATCACCAACCGTTACTTTATCGGAATATTCACCGGTAGCCGATTCCGCATTTGTCGGTTTATCCTGTACTCCTTCCGTGGCAGATACCGGAAGCACAATACCCGTATAAGTGGAATTCGCGGGGAAACGTCCGTTCTTCACCATCGTTGCTTTAGCCAGTTGTACCTGAGGGGCTAAAGACGAACCGGAAATCCAGTTGAATCTGGCCTCGGAAATATCACTGCCGACACCGACTGTAATATTATAGGGCTGGGCAGGAATGGGCGTTGTCAGAGCTGTCTGATTCTGTGCAACTGCAGAAAAACTAATGACCGCAGTACACACTACGGACATGGTTATCATTTTCGCCGTCTTTAGGGATTTCATTTTAATTCCTCCAGAATTAAATGTATCTGTTTCTCACAGATTACCGGAAACACAGCTCCGGTACAGATGTATTTTTTATAGTACAGCACCGTATGTTTTCGGTAAAAGTTGTGTAAAAATATGATTAAAAAAATAGAGACGTTTTCAAAAACTGCTCAGTACGGATTTATTTTTCCAGCCGGATATTATTTTCAAGATCACTTATATACCGGTCCCTCGAAAAAAGATCCGTGGTACATATCCGGAAAAAAAGGTTCAAAAAAGCGGTCAATAAGAAAATCTCCCGGCAGATAACCTACCGGTATCGTAAAAACTGGAGTGTATTTCTGGCAGCAGCGTTCTGACAGGAACATATAACTGCATGACGGCATTCAGGTTCGTATTCATCAACGGAATTAAAAACCAGCCGGGAACAACCCCTGTACACCATACAGGCACAGATCTTCCGAAAGCCAGAGTATCAGTGCAAATGTGTGATGATTTTTTTATTCATAATGACTTTGCATGAAGAAGCATCAAGACAGAGCATCCGCTTCCTCGACAATGTAATCACACTTTACATACCGGTACAAATCACGGGAAAGCTGCAAGTTCCAGGAAAAAATCAGACAGGCTTACCGTCCAGTTCACGGGTAATAAGCACACCATTGCTGTATACAAGCTTGAGTGAAAAAAAAGGAGCATTCTCAGCAAGCAGCCGGAGAAAAATTCTGTCGCCTTCCCACAGATTCAGAGACCCGATATCCTGTTTCGGGATCCATGAAAGTTCGCCTTCGCTGCATGGAATCTGCGTTCCGGAAAAATCGTCTGCAGTATACAGGCACATATATTCTGCCGGATCAGCATCCGAAATAAACGTCACAATGCCTCTGAAGCGGTAGGATTTCAGCGTAAGACCTGTTTCTTCTTTTACTTCACGCAGCAGACAGTCCTCCGGGCTTTCGCCCGCTTCAAAGTGACCACCTACACCAATCCATTTATTTCTGTTCACATCGTTTTTTTTAAACGTACGATGAAGCATCAGATATGAATTTTTTTTTTCTATATAACAGAGAGTCGTAAGGCATGACTTCATAATGTTCATATACTATCGTTTTATCCGATTTTGTCTACTCCCGGGCAAGAGGCCGGTTATACAACCGGAAAATCTGCAATTAATACACACGAATATTATAGAATACAATTACATGCCGTCGATCTCAGGTTGACAGCCATACAATGGCCTGCTATTTTTTATATCATGCTATACGTTTTCAGTTTTCTGAAAAACCTGCAGTTCTTCGGAGCTCTTGCGGTACCGTTTTATATAAAACGTATCGGATTCGACTATACCCGGATGTTTCTGATGGAATTGATCTTTTCAGTAAGCCTGTTCCTCTTCGAAGTTCCGACTGGAATCGTAGCAGACCGCTACGGAAGGCGTATTTCTCTTTTTTCAGGTTCTCTGCTCTTCGGCGGCAGTTTTATTTTTCTCGGGACAATGCGTTCTCTTACCGTTTTCGTCATCATACAAATTGTATCAGCGTTCGGATTCAGCCTCATGAGCGGGGCAGACCGGGCTCTGTTATATGAAAATGCGAAACTTCGCGGAAAATCGGAACACGAGACAGCAGAGATAGCGGCACGCTACGATGCGTTCGGAACCGCAGGAATGCTTATCGCATTTCCTGCCGGCAGCCTTTTTGCAGCATCCGGACTTATTCCTTATACACAGGCACTTGGTGTTGTGTTCGTCGTTACGGGGATCTGCATCGCTATCGCGGGTTTTACCGTACTTTCTGTCAAAGAAGCCCCCCTCTTCGACAGACATATGGATATGCAGTCAGCATTCAGGCATGGAGTAGATGGTGTAACCTTTGCAGTCGGACATGAACTCAGACAGTTCAGTCTGAACTATGCGGCTATTTCTGCATTCACATTCCTGATGTTCTGGTTTTACCAATCACTTCTGCTTGATAATGCCGTCCCGGTCGGCTGGAACGGCTTTATCGCCGCCGGTTTTAACGCCGGCAGCATGATTCTGTTACTGGCAGCCGGACCAGTCAGAAAAA
>WSSedB1CaDRAFT_10000914_pt1 | contig 11932 bp, 8 predicted proteins | sample WetSurSB1Cattail_FD_9460 | JGI IMG/M metagenome (IMG submission 9460)
CGAGCCATGCCCTCCTCTGCCTTTGATGGTGATACTGAATATATCGGCGGCAGCCATCATGACACCCGGTTTTGAGCCGATCGCACCAACCGGATGTCCGGCCCAGGCGTGCAGAGCCAGTACGGCATCCGGCCTGGGGTCGTCCAGCACCCCGGCCTCTACAAGATTCTTTCCTGCAGCAACGATTTCCTCGCCCGGTTGAAAAACGCATCTGACCGAACCGCAAAAGCTGTTTTTCAGACGTTCCAGCACCAGAGCAGCCCCGATCAGCATGGCGGCATGACCATCATGCCCGCAGGCGTGCATGATATTTTCATGAAGTGAGCGATGGGCGTTGTGTGACATTTCCTGCATGGGCAGTGCGTCAATATCTGCCCGCAACGCAACATTTTTGCCGGGTTGCGCGCCGTGAATCAGCGCCACAACATCTGTATCCAGAAATGGCGGCAACAAAGTAATTTCCGGGGATGCAAGCTGTGACCTGATAAAGCGCGCTGTATTAAATTCACACAGCGCCAGCTCCGGATTCGCATGCAGATGACGCCTTACCGAACGGACATGCGACAAAATACGGTCAACTTCTTTTTCAACTGCAGCGATAACCGGTTCCAACAAACCACCTCATTTTATGCAGAAAAACTGGAAGTATACGTCACTCATAAACCGTGGTATCTTTTCGACAGGCTTGGCCCACCGAAATTACAAAAGGAGCGAGTCATGTGCACACAAGCAAACACAACGGTGCGAATGTTTGGATGCCTGCATACCTACAGAAAAGAACACGGTCTGGAGTCAACGGTTGCCGTAACAATCCCGCCCTCGGGATGCACGGGACTTGAACTGGCCCAGGAACTGGAACTCCCGTTGGATAAGGTTGAAGCTATCTTCGTGAATCACCTGGTGTACCCCCTTGATCATCACATCCAGCCGGGCGACAGGGTAGCCTTTATCCCTACAGGTGTTCCGGGACCATATCGTTTACTGATCGGGATAGCATCGGGGAAATTGCAAAAACAGGTGGATGGCGCCAAGGTAACCAACGACTGAAACAGCTCTACGCTTCACTTTTTCACTTTGAACAGGAATTATTTTTCCGTGAGATCAATAGCCCTGCTTACAGCCGCAAAATCGCTGTCTCCCAGCCCCATTCCCAGTGCGGTTTTATAAAGTTCGTTTGCCGAGGCAGTGGTGTGCAACGCCTGACCAAGTTGGTTACCCAGGTTCAGCGCAAGGCGCAGGTCTTTCTGTGCATGCTTGAGAGGAAACGCCGTCGGGAACGATCTCTGAACAATCTGCGGCCCTTTCAGCTTGAACATCGGATTAGCCATTGCCCCGGAATCAAGGACATCGAGGATGTCGGCCGGCTCCAGTCCGGCTTTGGTACCCAATGCCAGCCCTTCACAAAGCATGGTCATCATTCCTCCCATAACCATGTTGGCCACCAGTTTCATGCGAGCGCCCTGCCCTACCTCGCCAAGAAACAGTATTTTTTTGCCCATTACAGCAAGCGCAGGTTGAGCCTGATCAAAAAGCTCGCGGTCCCCGGCAGCCAGAATAACCAGGGTACCGTCTTCGGCCGGCTTTTTGCTGCCTGAGACGGGAGCCTCAAGAAACAGACCGCCGGCGTTGCGCACTGCCGCAGCCAGTGTCTGGGAGGTTTCCGGCGCAACCGTGGACATATCCACGTACCCTTTGCCTGGTTTGATTCCTGCAACAACACCGTCATCTCCCGAACAAACGGCCTCGGCCGCTGCCGGGTCGGCAAGCATGGCAATGGTGATATCCGACGACTCCACCACCTGCCGGGGAGACGCAGCTTTTACAGCTCCAATCTCTGTCAGCGCGTTACATTTATCCGGCGTCCGGTTCCACACCGTCAGTTTAAAACCGGCTTTCAAGAGGTTTGCCGCCATGGGAGTTCCCATGATGCCAAGACCGATAAATCCGATGTTCTGCATACTCATTTCCTCCGATGTACAGACAATGTTGCGCTAGTCATGCGCGTTGATTATTAGAAAAGTACTACCAGAGCGATTCCACCACCGATGACCGCCAGGTTGCTGACGGCGGATATGCCGTGGAGTTTTCGAAACGCGATACGTTGCGGATGATCGGCGGGAGTCGTTTCAAATGACGGAATGGACTTCTTCAATTCGGCCGCTTTCGGCTCGATCACAAAGGCTTGTGTCGCCGTTACAACCAGCATGGCAACAATTATGACACCGGCAACCAGCGACTGACGCCCCCTGGCAATAGCGAGGCAAACCAATGCCACAAAACCACAGACCAGCCCCCAGCGGAAATAGCCTGGAAAGAGTATCCCAACAATTCCGCCGGCCAGATCGCGATTATACGACTTAAAAATAAGCGGCGTCAGGACAAAAGTAAACAGGGCAGAACCGCCAAGCCAGCAGGCAACGGCAAGGCGATAAAATAACGACGCAGCAAACATTAAGACCTCCGTAGTGTTTAAATCGAATTATTGTGAACATATCATATGATCAATACAGAGAGAACATTTGATTCGATAGTTACGACAAGTCTTCGCGGTACCATCCCGACAACCGGGGCTGAAAAACGTTGTTGATAATATGGATGATTCCGTTTGAACACTCGATATCAGTGGTGACAAACTGTGCGTTATCAATCAACGGTACGCCTTCCTCAGGCTCAATCGTCAGCGCCTTGCCATATTCAGTGTCAAGTGACCCCAGTGCTCCGATTTCAGCAGACGTGAGTATTCCTGAAACAAGATGATACTTGAGGGTTGCCATCAGGTTCCGGGGATCATCAAGAGACTTTTCAATGTCCATTCTTTGAAAAGCATCATCATTTGGAGCGAAAAGAGTGTATTCGCCAGCCCCACCCAAGAGAACCGCAAGATCGGCTTTTTCAAGCAAATCCGCCAATGTTCTCAGTGTTGAATCGCTTCGGACACGCTCAAAAATAGTAGGCATCTGATCTCCTTAGTGTGGACAATGCTTCTCTGTATTGGAATTAATTACAGAGTGAATTTTATCTTGTTTTCTCTGAAATACAAAAAAACATTCCGAGCTGTTCGGAATCTCATGCGGCCAATCATGTAAGAAAACATGAGCACATCCATCGCCCATCATTCCGGATAAAATAGAGCTGTAACCTTTGGTGCACTTTACGCGTCTGTAAAAAACAAGGTAAGAGAAGTCCCCATGCCGTCCATTGGGCAGCAAGGTGGTGCATAAGGGCGTTTTCGCGCTAAAACTGGCAGACGCATTGGGTTTTGTTTTCCTTACTGATCTTTGTGGCTTTGTGTGATAATCGCTGCTTCTCGCATGGCTGTTGCGTAAACAACGCGAGAAACGTATCCTCGTTGCTGCTTGTTGTTCATACGCCCATCTTTTCCAATTGATGCGACACATTTTTCAAGGGAGGTTTCATTCCATCATCATGAATACCGACACACCGGAATCCATTCCCCATACGCCTTCGCGCAAGCGATGGCTGTACATACTGTTGCTGATCTGTCTTGCGGCCTTGGGAGTTTATGTTTTCTTTATCAGGGGCCCGGCCCGGGCTGACAAATCAAAAAAAGCAACGCTCCCCGCCCCGCCGACTTCAGTGGTGACACTCCCGGCTAAAAAGAGTGATATCAGCGTCTATCTGACCGGCATCGGATCGGTTACACCACTCAATACCGTCACCGTCAAATCCCGCGTTGATGGCCAGTTGATGGACGTACTCTTTCGTGAAGGTCAGACCGTAAGCCGTGGACAACTGCTGGCCAGGATCGACCCCCGGCCTTTTCAGGTACTGTTGACCCAAGCCGAGGGACAGATGGCCCGCGATCGGGCCTTGTTGAAAAATGCCCAACTCGACCTCCAGCGCTACCGCGACCTGTGGGCTCAAAATTCCATTCCCCGACAGCAGATGGATACCCAAGAAGCCCTGGTGCGCCAGTACGAAGCAGCCGTCAAGAGTGATCAGGGACAGATCGACAGCGCAAAACTTCAACTGATCTACAGCCGCATCACCGCTCCGGGCAGCGGACGGGTCGGACTGCGCCTGGTGGACTCCGGCAACATCGTGCATGCCAGTGATACCAACGGGCTGGTGGTAATTACCCAACTTCAACCAATCACCGTGGTTTTTACGATCCCCGAGGACAGCCTTCCCCAGATTATGCACCGGATAAAAGCTGGAGAAAAGCTGACAGTTGAAGCCTATGATCGGGAGCAAAAACAAAAACTGGCCAGCGGAACCCTGCTGACCGTGGACAACCAGATCGATCCCACCACCGGCACGGTCAAGCTTAAAGCGATCTTCCCCAACAGGGACAATGAGCTCTTCCCCAGCCAGTTCGTCAACGCCCGCCTGCTGGTGGAGGTTAAACGCGATTCAATCACGGTACCAACTGCTGCCGTTCAGAACGGTCCCAAAGGAAAGTTCCTCTATCTTGTCAAGCCCGACAAAACAGTCGAGCTGCGTCCGATCGAAACCGGTGAATCCCAGGATGGCGAAACCGCCATCACTAAGGGGTTGGCCATTGGCGAACCGGTCGTGGTGGATGGTGCTGAACGACTGCGGGAAGGAAGCAAGGTGCAAGTTAAGGAACCGGGGCAAACCAGGAGAAGTAACCTCAAACAAGGCGCCAGATGAACCTCTCCAAACTTTTCATTCTCCGCCCGGTGGCCACAACCCTGCTGATGGTGGCCATCCTGCTGGCCGGAGCCGTGGCTTACAAGCAACTACCGGTTTCGGCCCTGCCCCAGGTGGATTACCCAACCATTCAGGTACGAACCTTTTATCCGGGAGCCAGCCCCGACGTCATGGCAACCTCGGTGACCGCACCCCTGGAGCGGCAGTTCGGCCAGATGCCCGGCCTGACCCAGATGTCCTCCACCAGTTCCAACGGCAGCTCGGTGATCACACTCCAATTCAGCCTAGAACTGAGCCTGGACGTGGCCGAACAGGAGGTCCAGGCTGCCATCAATTCCTCCTTTACCTTCCTTCCCAAGGACCTTCCTATCCCACCGGTGTATAGCAAGGTCAATCCGGCCGATGCGCCGATTCTCACCCTGGCGCTGACTTCCGACAGCCTGCCGCTCTCCAAGGTCGAGGATTTGGCCGATACCCGTTTTGCCCAGAAGATATCCCAGCTGCCCGGCGTGGGTCTGGTCAGCATCAGCGGCGGCCAGCGACCGGCGGTGCGAATTCACGCCAACCCGACCGCCCTGGCTGCCTACGATCTTACTCTCGAAGACCTGCGCACGGCCATGACAACCGCCAATGTCAACCAAGCCAAGGGAGGCTTTGACGGGCCGCGCCAGGCCTATATCATCGGCGCTAACGACCAGCTCTTCAGCAGCAGCCAGTACCGACCACTGATCATCGCCTACAAGAATGGCGCGCCGGTGCGTCTCTCTGATGTTGCCGATGTGACAGACGATGTCGAGGACATCAATCAGGCAGCCTGGATGAACAGGGAACCGGCCGTCATAGTCAACATCCAGCGCCAGCCAGGAGCCAACGTGATCGAAGCTGTCGATCGCATCAAAAAGCTTCTGCCGCAGTTACAAAGTTCGCTTCCCGCCTCGATCAAGGTTTCCGTGCTGACCGACCGCACCACCACCATCCGCGCCTCGGTCAGGGATGTGCAGTACGAGATGCTGCTGGCAGTGGCCCTGGTTGTAATGGTGATCTTCGTCTTCCTGCGCAACCTGCCGGCAACCACCATACCCAGCGTAGCTGTACCGCTCTCCCTGGTAGGCACCTTTGGCGTGATGTATCTGCTGGGATTCAGCCTGAACAACCTGACCCTGATGGCCCTGACCATCTCCACCGGTTTCGTGGTGGATGACGCCATCGTCATGATCGAAAATATCTCCCGCTATGTCGAGGAGGGCGAAACACCGCTCCAGGCGGCGCTTAAAGGGTCCAAGCAGATCGGTTTCACCATCCTCTCGCTGACCGTATCGCTCATTGCTGTTCTGATCCCGCTACTCTTCATGGGAGACGTGGTCGGACGGCTGTTCCGCGAGTTTGCGGTAACCCTGGGCGTTACGATCCTGATCTCTGCCGTGGTCTCACTGACCCTGACTCCGATGATGTGTGCACGCATACTGAAGCATGTCCCCGAGGAAAAACAGGGGCGTTTTTACCACGCCTCCGGTGCCATGTTCGACCGGATCATCGAGATGTACGGAGCCACCCTGTCCTGGGTGCTTAAACACCAGACCGCCACCCTGGCGGTGGCAGTGGGAACGCTGGTATTGACCGTGCTTCTGTATGTGATCGTGCCCAAGGGTTTCTTCCCGACCCAAGACACAGGCGCCATCCAGGGAATCTCGGAAGCATCCCAGAGTATCTCATTCACCGCCATGGCCGAACGGCAGCAAGAGCTTACCAAGGTCATATTGCAGGACCCGGCCGTGGAAAGCCTGTCTTCCTTTATCGGCGTGGACGGCACAAACACGACCCTCAACAGCGGGCGTATTCTGATCAATCTCAAACCGCTGGAAGATCGGGACGCCTCGGCAAGCGACGTCATCCGCCGCTTGCGGCCGGAGCTGGCCAAGGTATCCGGGATCACACTCTTCATGCAGCCGGTGCAGGATTTGTCCGTGGATGCCAAGGTTAGCCGGACCCAGTATCAGTACACCCTGGAAGATCCCAACTCCGAGGAATTGACTGCCTGGGCGCCCAAAATAGTTGACCGGTTGCGGGCCCTGCCTGAATTGCGCGACGTGGGCAGCGATCAGCAAGACCAGGGACTCCGCGTGGCGCTGGATATCGACCGTCAAACAGCCGCCCGGTTCGGAATCACCCCGCAACAGGTTGACGACACGCTCTATGACTCCTTTGGCCAGCGCCAGATTTCCACAATCTTTACCGAACTGAACCAGTACCGCGTCATCCTGACCGTCAAAACGGACTTCAGCCAAAGCCCCGATCGGCTGCAATCGCTCTATCTGCGCGGCACAAGTGGAGCAAAGGTGCCACTCTCGACAATTACAAGAACAACTGAAACCACCGGACCGCTGGTCATCAACCGGCTGGGGCAGTTTCCTGCCGTAACCACCTCCTTTAACCTGGCGTCGGGCGCGGCACTGGGACACGCGGTAAAATCCGTCGAGGACGCCGTCAGCCAAATGGGACTTCCGGCCAGCATCAAGGGAAGCTTCCAGGGAACCGCACAGTCCTTCCAGGCTTCTCTGGTCAATCTGCCGCTTCTGATTCTGGCTGCCTTAATCACGGTCTACATCGTGCTGGGGGTCCTTTACGAAAGCTTCATCCACCCGATTACGATCCTCTCCACACTGCCCTCGGCAGGGGTCGGAGCGGTGCTCTCCCTGATGGCGTTCCGCAACGATCTCAACGTTATCGCCGTCATCGGCATTATCCTGTTGATCGGTATCGTCAAGAAAAACGGCATCATGATGGTCGACTTTGCCCTGGATGCCGAACGCAGCGAGGGCAAAAGCCCGCAGGATGCCATCTATCAGGCCTGTCTGCTGCGTTTCCGTCCGATCATGATGACCACCATGGCGGCCCTGTTGGGGGCACTGCCCCTGGCCGTAGGCAGCGGCGTCGGCTCCGAGTTGCGCCGCCCGTTGGGGATCGCCATCGTGGGCGGCCTGATCTTCAGCCAGATCCTGACGCTGTATACGACTCCGGTAATCTATCTGGCTTTTGATCGGTTGGCAAATAGGTGGGGGAAAAAACATACTATTGAGGAAGTGAATGAATAGTCCCCTCCATTACAAAGGGGGACTTTAAATATACATGAACATCTCAGCCCCCTTCATAAAGCGCCCGGTCGCCACAACCCTTCTGACGCTGGGACTTTTTCTTGCCGGAGTCATCGCCGTTCGTCTACTGCCGGTTTCACCGCTGCCCCAGGTGGATTTTCCGACCATCTCCATATCGGCCGGACTGCCCGGAGCAGATCCGGTAACCATGTCCACCTCGGTGGCAGCTCCGCTGGAGCGGCAGTTCGGCCGCATCGCCGGTGTGACCGAGATGACCTCCACCAGCAGCCGCGGCTCGACCAACATCACCCTGCAATTTGATCTGGATCGCAATATCGATGGCGCTGCCCGCGATGTCCAGGGCGCCATCAACGCCGCGCGGGGTTTTCTGCCGGCCAACCTTCCCAGCAACCCGACCTACCGAAAGGTCAACCCCTCCGATGCGCCGATCATGATCCTGGCGCTTACCTCCCCCACGGTCGACAAGCCCAAGATGTACGACGTGGCTTCCACGATTCTCCAGCAGAAAATATCCCAGGTAAAGGGAGTTGGTCAGGTTTCCGTGGGAGGCAGCTCGCTGCCGGCGGTGCGCGTGGAACTGAACCCCATGGCCCTGAGCAGTTACGGCATCAGCCTGGAAACCGTACGCAGCGCACTTTCCAACAACAACGTCAACCGCCCCAAGGGTCAACTTGCCAACAGCGAGAAAAGCTGGCAGATCCAGACCAACGATCAACTGCGCAAGGCCGAGCAGTATCTGCCCCTGATTGTTGCCTACAAGTCCGGGGTCGCCGTGCATTTGCCGGATGTGGGCCAAGTGGTGGATTCAGTGGAAGACGTGCGCACCATGGGACTGGTCAACGGCAAACCGGCTGTCATGGTGATCATCAATCGCCAGCCGGGAGCCAATATCATCGAAACCGTGGACAGTATTCGCGATTTGCTGCCTCAACTGGAAGCCGCGCTGCCGGGCGGCATCAAGCTTTCAGTGGTTCTCGACCGCACCCCGCCCATTCGCGGTTCCTTGCATGAGGTGGAGCTGAGCCTTATAGCTTCCGGCCTATTGGTAATCCTGGTGGTGTTCGCCTTCCTGCGCACCGTGCGGGCGACCCTGATTCCGGCCGTGGCGGTAGTGGTTTCGATCGTAACTACCTTTGCCGTGATGTACCTGTGCGGTTATTCGCTGGATAACCTTTCGCTCATGGCTCTTACTATCGCGACAGGCTTTGTGGTTGATGACGCCATTGTCGTATTGGAAAACATCACCCGCTATCGGGAAATGGGGCAGTCACCCCTTCAGGCGGCTCTGTCCGGCTCCAGCGAGATCGCCTTTACCGTACTCTCCATGAGCGTCTCGCTGGTGGCGGTATTTATCCCGATACTGCTGATGGGGGGCATGGTGGGACGGCTGTTCCGCGAATTTGCCGTAACGCTCTCCGCCGCGATCCTGGTCTCACTGGTGGTATCGCTGACCCTGACCCCCATGATGTGCGCTACGCTTTTGAAACCCCACAATCCGGCAGGTCACAATATATTCTTCCGGGCCAGTGAACGAGCTTTTGACCTGATGCAAGCCGGCTACCGGCGAAGCTTGGCCTGGGCCCTGCGCCACTCACTTTTAATGCTTGTTCTGATCGTGGTAACGGTCGGAGTCAATTTTTATCTGTTTTGGATCATTCCCAAGGGATTCTTCCCCGAGCAGGATACCGGCCGCATATCCGGAAATATTCAGGCCAGCCAGGACATGTCCTATCAGGCCATGAGCGGCAAATTGACCAGAGTGGTCGAGATTATACGCAATGACCCGGACGTGGAATACGTTATCGGTTTTACCGGAGGAGGAGGCGCCACAAACACCGCACGCATGTTTATTGCATTGAAGCCGTTCGAGAAGCGTACCCTCAGCGCCCAGCAGATAATTGGCCGCCTGCGCAAGAAACTGGCCGGTGTGGCCGGCGCTCCCACCGTCCTGCAACCGGTGCAGGATTTTCGCGTCGGCGGCAGAGGTAGTAGCGCCATGTACCAGTACACGTTGCAGGGAGATGACCTGGCCCAGTTGAACGAATGGGCGCCGCGCTTGCTGCAGAAGATGCGTACACTGCCGGGCCTGGCGGATGTGAACAGCGATCAGCAGAACAAGGGGTTGGAGGCAAATCTTGTGATCGACCGGCCAACTGCCTCGCGCCTGGGCATCACTCCGCAGTTGATCGACAACACTCTCAACGACGCTTTCGGCCAGCGCCAGGTTGCGGTCAGTTACACCCTGCTGAACCAGTATCACGTGGTGATGGAGGTTGCGCCGCAATTCTGGCAGCATCCCGACACACTGCGCGACCTCTACGTGACCTCCTCGACCGGATCCCAGGTGCCGCTCTCCGCCTTTACCCATTTCGAACCGCAACCAACGTCCCTGGCAGTAAACCACCAGAGCCAGTTTCCGGCCATAACCCTCTCCTTCAACCTGTTGCCCGGGTATTCCCTGGGGGACGCTGTTAAGGCCATGGACGACGCCAAGCGTGAAATGGTCTTTCCCGGTAGTATCCGGGGCAGTTTTCAGGGAACGGCCCAGGCTTTTCAGGCATCCCAGTCCGGTCAGACCCTGCTGATCCTGGCAGCCCTGGTTACGGTCTATATCGTGCTGGGAATCCTCTATGAAAGCTACATTCATCCAATAACGATTCTGTCCACCCTGCCCTCGGCAGGCGTGGGAGCCGTGCTCGCGCTGCTGGCCTTCAATACCGACATGAGTCTGATTGCCATGATTGGTGTCATCCTGCTGATCGGCATCGTCAAGAAAAACGGCATCATGATGGTGGATTTTGCCGTGCAAGCCGAGCGAGGCGAGGGAAAGAGTCCGGAAGAGGCCATCTTCGCGGCCTGCCTTCTGCGTTTCCGGCCGATCATGATGACCACCATGGCAGCCATGCTGGGAGCCCTGCCCCTGGCGCTCGGTCACGGTGTCGGCTGGGAACTGCGCCGTCCCTTGGGTATCGCCATTGTCGGAGGCCTGATTTTCAGCCAGATGATGACGCTCTATACGACGCCGGTTGTCTATCTCTACATGGACCGTTTCAGAATCTGGATGGACAGGATACGGAAACGCAGGCGCAAGGATCACAAAAAAACTTCGAATATTTGAAGAAAGAGCGAGTTATACTGAAGTGACGGATTATTGAGCGCGCCCTTTTGAGGATTACTACCTAATGAAGACAATAAAACCGATACTAACGGCAATAATGACGGCACTGCTCGGCGCATGCAGCGTAGGCCCCGATTATGTCAAGCCGACGACAACGGCGCCGCAGGAGTTCAAGGAGAGCGCTCCCTGGAAGGTGGCGCAACCGCGCGACAGCATCAACCGCGGGGCTTGGTGGCGTATCTACAATGATCAGCGGCTAAACGGACTTGAGGAACAGGTTGCGGTTTCAAACCAGACAATCAAGTCTGCCGAAGCACAATTCCGCCAAGCCCGCGCCGTGGTCCAGGCTACCCGGGCCGGTTATTATCCGCAGGTCACCGCAGGAGCGTCGGTGGACCGGTCCCGGAGCATTACTTCAAAGTCCGTGAGTACTTCTACGACCTATCAGCTGAATGCCGATGCTTCCTGGGAACTGGATGTGTGGGGACGAGTGCGGCGCGGCGTCGAATCGGGAGTGGCATCAGCTCAAGCAAGCGCGGCGGATCTTGAGTCGCTTCGTCTAAGCATCCAGGCTGAAGTGGCTACGGACTATTTCCAGTTGCGGACCAGCGACGCCCAGAAACGGCTTCTGGATGAAACCGTCACTTCCTTTCAACATTACCTGGAGCTGACGAAGAACCGCTATGCAGCCGGTATCGTTTCACAGTCGGATGTGCTCCAAGCGGAAACACAGCTCAAAAGCGCCCAAGCGCAGGCTATTGATCTGGGCGTACAGCGCAGCCAATTGGAGCATGCCATTGCTACGCTGATCGGCAAAACTCCGGCAGATTTCTCCCTTGAACCGGCCCCGCTGGATATAGCACCGCCCCCCGTTCCCTTTGGCCTGCCATCCGAGTTGCTTGAACGCAGACCGGACATAGCAGCAGCAGAACGGCGCGTTGCAGCAGCCAATGCCCAAATCGGTATCGCCAAAGTTGCCTATTACCCAGCAGTTTACTGAACTGAACCAATACCGCGTCATCCTGACCGTCAAACCGGACTTCAGCCAAAGCCCCGATCGGCTGCA
>WSSedB1CaDRAFT_10000915_pt1 | contig 11923 bp, 5 predicted proteins | sample WetSurSB1Cattail_FD_9460 | JGI IMG/M metagenome (IMG submission 9460)
GGGGTGAGGCGGGTCGCCGATTCTCTCCCGCCCGCCGATTGCACCAACGCGCAACTGCCACCGTCATGCGGCACACTCCTCACGGCGTCTTATCAGCGTTGCTCTGTTTGCTCTGGCCGGCAACGCGCATTCAGGAACGATTGCCGATCAATTCATCCAACTGCTATAGTCTGCAGTTGCCGCCGTGGTCATATCGATTGTCTTGATCCGATTGAGCCATTTGCACCCGTCTTCAGTTCGAATCGCTCATGGATTTCTAAATTTGTGCAGGGCACGGGACCGGGCCATGGTTTTCAGATTGCTTGCTACGCCCACCTTCATGGCCTTGCTGGTGCCACGAGAGAGGATTTGTCCACCAAATGAATGCAAAGAAAGCTCCGCATTCCCGTCCACGCAAACCTACGATGAACGACGTCGCAAGGCTTGCTGGCGTGGGCACGATGACGGTATCACGCGTCCTCAGTGGAACTGTTCCTGTCTCCGAGTCAACCGCGCAAAAGGTGCGAACCGCGGTCGAGCAGTTGCAGTACCAACCGAACGAATTGGCGCGCGTCTTCCGGGGCCAGCAAAGTCGCACAATTGGGCTGATCGTCCCCTATTTGTACGATTCTTTCTTTGCGAACTGCGCTCACGCCATCTCCGAGGTCGTCATGGAGCACGGCTATTCGATGATCCTCACCACCAGCCACGAGGATTCCCTAATCGAATTTGATGCCGCCGAAAAGATGATCCAGAGGCACGTTGAAGGAGTGCTGATGATCCCGGCACGCGTCGATGGGACCCGCTCCAAACTGATGGAAGATCTTTTCAGGAGAACGCCGTTAGTCGCATTCGACCGGCCATCACCGAATCCGTCCGTTGATGTTGTCCTTGTGCAGAATTCGGCCGGGGCGCGACGTATGGTGGAGCATCTGATCGAACACGGCCACAAGAGAATTTGCTTTGTGGGCCTGAACCATGCCCTGTATACGATCCATGCACGATTCACCGGCTATCGGCAGGCGATGCGTCATGCCAATCTCAGCGAGGACTCGCTGTGGGACTGCACGTCGCTGGAACACGCGTTAGACGGCGTCCTTAAGAAGCTGAAGAGCCCGCATCCGCCGACCGCCTTCTTTACGTCAAACAACCTGACGACGAGGTTTGTGCTCGCTGCGCTTCATAGTGCGGGCGTCACAATTCCAGAAGAGGTTGCGTTGGCTGGCTTCGATGATTTCGATCTAGCCGAGATGACTTCCCCTCCGCTCTCAGTCATCCGTCAGCCAGCACAACAGATGGGCAAGGCAGCGATCAACCTGCTCTTTGAGCGCATTGCGCAGAATGAGGTTGCTCCGGGCGGAAATCGCATCGTGCTTCCGGTTGAGATGGTGCTGCGGCGGTCGTGTGGATGCAAGCACCTTTTGCCAAAGGTCGTCTCGTAGGCAGTCCGGCGGGCAACGGATGAACAACTCCCGCGCCTGCAGTCTTCATCTCCAGGCGCGGGACCATCTCAAGAGGCGCCATTCAACCGAAACATAGCTTACGCTTACCTTCGCGGATCCTTCATCAGTGCCCGTTTCGAAGCCCGCTCTCATGAATCAAAAAGAAAAGGAGCAGACCGCGGTCTGCTCCTTTGTATCGTGCCTCTGCAGCACGGTGCAGACTAGCTGCATCCGCTTGTGGAACCGCAGCTCATGCAGCGGTAGCAGCTCCCGTTGCGCACCATGATTGCGCCGCAGGTCGAGCAGCTGGGCGCGTCGCCCATCTCGTACATGCCACGCATCGCGTCGGCCGCGTGATACACACCGCGATCTTCCAGGCTGGGGCCATGCGTCGGACTTTCGGTCTGCGACGACACGGCCTGCACCTCAGGCGCGATGCCGCCGCTTGGAGCCGCAGTGGTTCCCATACCAGTGTGCGAGCTCACCTGGTTCAGCTTACGCGCTACTTCCTCGGCGAGCTTGGCCAGTTGCCCCTGCGAGATGCCTGCCTCATGCTCGGCTTCCGTCTCCGGCAGCAGTGTGGGCGACACCGGCAGCGGCGTGGCATGCGACGCAAGCCCAGCAAACAGCGTCAACTGCTCGCCCGACAGGAACCGCAGATTCAGCCAGCGGAAGATGTAGTCCATCAGACTCTTCGCGTAGCCGATCTGCTCGTTGCCCGTCCAGCCGGACGGCTCAAAGCGCGTGTGTGCAAACTTCTCGCACAGCACCCGCAGCGGCACGCCGTGCTGCAGCGCGAGAGAGATCGAGGTGGCAAAGGCATCCATCAGACCCGAAACCGTCGAGCCTTCCTTTGCCATCTTGATGAAGATCTCGCCCGGCTGGCCCGTTGGGTACAGACCGACTGTGATGTAGCCTTCGTGACCGGCGATGGAGAACTTATGCGTTACTGAAGCACGTTCCTCTGGCAGGCGATGGCGCACCGCACGCGGCGGGGCGTTCAGGTCCTGCTCGGCCTCGCGAGGAGTCGCGTACGCCGTCGGCGTCAGCACAGGCACGTTCACCGACTTCGCAATTTCGTCGAGCGCCTTCTGGAAGGCAGCGGCTGCAGCAACCACCTGCTTGGCCGTCACCTCGAGCTTCTCGCCGATCTTGGCTTCGAGCGTCTTCACGTCAGCCTCGGCCGCGGGCTGCCCCGCTGCCATCTGCGCCAGCACGCGGCTGCCTGCGGCATCGATTGCCGACGGCTCGCGCTTTGTATCCATGCTCGTGTTCAGCGGCTGCGTGCCCTTGGAGCCGTCGCGATAAATCGCTACGGCCTTGATGCCCTGCCTCCAGCTCTCTGCGTAGGCCTCTGCCACGTCTTCCACCGTTGCCTCGTGGGGCAGGTTCACGGTCTTTGAAATGGCGCCCGACAAAAACGGCTGCGTAGCGGACATCATCTTGATGTGGCCCATGTAATGGATGGAGCGCGTGCCCTTGGCCGGCTTGAAGCTGCAGTCAAACACCGCCAGGTGCTCGGGTTTGATCCCTGGAGCGCCTTCGATTGTGCCCGTCGCATCGATGTAGCTGACGATCGCGTTCACTTCATCGTTGTCATAGCCCAGCTTGAACAGCGCGGCCGGAACCGTGTTGTTGACGATCTTGATCATGCCGCCGCCGACCAGCTTCTTGTACTTCACGAGCGCCAGATCTGGTTCGATACCGGTCGTGTCGCAGTCCATCATGAAGCCGATGGTGCCTGTCGGAGCAAGCACCGTGGTCTGAGAGTTGCGATAGCCGAACTTCTCGCCGTGTGCCAGTGCCTGGTCCCAGCACTCGCGGCTGGCATCAATGAGCGTGTCAAGTTGCGGCACAGCAAACGGCTCGCCGCTCGTCTCCGACTTGCCAATGTTGTTCACCTCGGCGCGGTGCATGCGGATCACGTCAAGGAACGGCTCACGATTGACATAGAAGCCAGGGCAGGCGCCGCCCGTGCGCTCCACGCGCGCTGTCAGCGGAGTAGCCGAGGGAATCGGCATGCACTTCTCGGCGATTACCGCCGACTGCAGATACGCCTGGCCGCACATGATAGCCGTCAGGGAAGCCGCCAGATCGCGGCCCGCGTTTGAGTCATACGGCAGGCCGAAGGCCATCAGCAGCGCGCCCAGATTGGCATAGCCCAAGCCCAGAGGTCGATAGTCGTGCGAGTTCTTCGCAATCGCTTCGGTCGGATAGCCCGAGTTGTCCACCAGAATTTCCATCGCCGTGATGACGATCGAGATCGCGTGGCGGTAGGCGGAAATGTCGAACGTGCCGGCGGGCGTAACAAACTTGAGCAGGTTGAAGCTCGCCAAGTTGCACGCTGAGTTGTCCAGGAACATGTACTCCGAGCAGGGGTTCGACGCATTGATGCGCGCCGTGTTCTTGCTCGTATGCCACTTGTTGATCGTCGTGTCGAACTGCAGGCCAGGGTCGCCGCACAACCAAGTGGCCTCGGCGATCTTGTGCATGATATCGCGGGCCTTGTAGGTCTTCACCGGCTGGCGATCCTTCACCGTGCGCGTAGTGAATTCGCCGTCAGTCTCATAAGCACGCATGAACTCATCGCTCACACGCACAGAGTTGTTGGCATTCTGGAAGAAGATCGACGAATAAGCCTCCGAGTCCGGACCCGAACCATCGTAGCCGGCCTTGATTAGCGTGAAGGCCTTGGCCTCTTCCTTCGCTTTGCAGTCGATGAAGTCGAGAATATCCGGATGATCCACGTTGAGGATCACCATCTTGGCCGCGCGGCGCGTCTTGCCGCCAGACTTGATCACGCCGGCAAAAGCGTCAAAGCCGCGCATGAAGCTCAGCGGCCCCGAGGCCTGCCCGCCGCCCGACAGCAGCTCCATCGAGCCGCGGATCGACGACAGGTTGGTGCCCGTGCCCGAGCCCCACTTGAACAGCATGCCTTCGGTCTTGGCCAGCGTGAGAATTGAGTCCAGCGAGTCCTCAACCGAGTTAATGAAGCAGGCCGAGCACTGCGGATTCCTGTAGCCGGTGGCGGCAAACACCACGCCTCCCGAGGGCGCGTCCCAGTGCCAGTTCTGCCCTTCAGACAGCGGCTCAAGACGGTCACAGCCGACGTTGAACCAGACGGGCGAGTTGAACGCCACGCGCTGCGTCAGCAGCATCAGCGCCAACTCATCGTGGAAGGCCGCGGAGTCTTCCTGCGACGCAAAGTAGCCGCCCTTCATGCCCCAGTCACGGATGGTTTCAGCCACTCGCACCACCAGCTGCCGCACGCCCGTCTCGCGCTCCGGAGTGCCGAGCTGCCCGTGCAGATATTTCGAGGCCACAATGTTTGTCGCTGTCATCGACCAGTCGATCGGCACTTCCACGTCCTTCTGTTCGAAGATCGTGTTGCCCTTGTTGTCGGTGATCAGCGCCGTGCGCCGCTCCCACTGCACTTCGTCGTAGGGGGAAACATCCGCACGCGAGATGCGGCGGTCAATCGTCAGTCCTCCCTGCATGTGCGCAGCCTGGGAAGAGACAGTGGAAGTGTCGAGATGAGCCTCGTTCATATAAATCCTCTCGGTCAGCAAATGTGAGTAATTACCGAGCCCCCATCGGCGAGTTTGGGCCGGGATGGGGGACTTCAATACGCAACGCGCGGGAAATGTGCCGTGTGCCCGACTCAGCAGTAAATTCTGACCCCTTAGCGGAGTGGACAAACATCGTTACCGCCGGGTTTTTACAGTCCGTTTACAGCCGCAGATGAAAAAATACCGCTGTCTATGGTGCAAGTCAACTGCAAACCACAACATATTGTATTTTGTTCCCACTCCGAGCATCCGGTTCCTAAATCCCGCAGATTGGCCTGTGGAAAGCGCTAAGGGCCTTGAGCGGCGCGGAGTTGGAGGCCTCAGATTGCCCCAAATCCAGTGCAGACGGGGCTTTCCATCTAGTCAACCCGCAAAACTCAGCGTATGCCGCGCATGAACCACCCGCAAGGCGCAGAAACAGTGCATTTGAGTCGTCTGCCTGTGCGAACTGTGGACAAACGCGGCTGAATCCGCATGGCCTGGCTGCTAGGCTGATCCCGTGCCCGATCACGATTCTCTGCTACCAAATTGGAAGCCCGTCCCGCAGCCGCGCCCGGTCACCCTCCGCGGCCTGTACGTTACCCTGGAGCCGCTCGACGCCGCCCGTCACTCCGATGGCCTATGGAAGGCGATCCGCGGCCATGGCGAGGCCTGGACGTGGCTTGGCGACGGCCCCTACGCCGACGAGGCCAGCCTCCGCGATTCCCTCGCGCGGAAACAGTCTGCCCCGGACGCCGTCTTCTTCGCCCTGCTGCCTGCCGAAACTGGCGAAGCAGCCGGCTACGCCAGCTACATGCGCATCGAGCCTGTGCATGGCGTGGTCGAAGTCGGCAACATCCTCTTCTCGCCCGTGCTGCAGCGCACCCGCGCTGCCACCGAAGTCATGTACCTGATGGCCCGCCACGTCTTCGACGATCTGGGCTACCGCCGCTACGAGTGGAAGTGCAACACGGAGAACGGGCCCAGCCGCAGAGCCGCCCTGCGCCTCGGCTTTACCTTTGAGGGCGTCTTTCGCCAGCACATGGTGGTGAAAGGCCGCAGCCGCGACACCGCGTGGTTTGCGATGCTCGACCGCGAGTGGCCTGCGCGCAAGCGCGCGTTCGAGGCCTGGCTGGATGCTGCGAACTTTGACGCCGAGGGCCGCCAGCGCCAAAGCCTTACTGAACTGGCTTCCCCGCTCGCCTAGCTGTTCTACTGGGCCTCAGTTCCCCGCTGCGCCTGCACCCGGCGCAAGCACCAACTGCTGCTGATCGTTAGCGGCAATTCTCTGGTAGTACTCCCGCAGAGCCGGATACTCCTTGGGTTCCAGCAACACGTAGCCCCACGCAAGGATGTGTTTAATGTCAATGGTGCCCGCGCCCAGCTGCGTCTTTACCACAAGTACGGCATGCTCCGGCCATGGCAGTTGTGCCGGCTGTGGTGCACTCTCCACCACGTACCCGGCCGGCAGATGGTAAACGACATCGTCGATCACCTGCCCTGCGTAGTGCAGATCGACAGGCTCGGTCCGCTGCTCATTCGATACGAACACCTGACGCTGCCCCATCAAAAAGAAGAATCCCGGAACCATCAGCCGCTTGCCCGCCGCGCTGCCCAGGTGCCCGGAGACCTTCATTGTTGCGCTCACGAAACCCTCCGATGTCTCCAGCCCTTGCACCGTGGGCGTCTCCGCGCTGAGGCCAGCCGGCATCACCATCCGCAGTTGCTCGCCGATTTGCCTTTGCACTTCGGCCATATCGGCCGTCAGGTTCAACTGCCGCCAGCGCAGCGCCTCGGGCCCGTTTATCAGCAGCTTCACCGTGCCCGACACATTGCCATCTGCCTCCACGGCAAGATCGGCGGCATGTGCCGTGATTGCATCTTTCGGATTGTTGGATGGCGTGACCTGAGTGTGGCTCGTACCATCCGCCGTCTGTGTCAGTCCTCCGCAAAGCGTGTGCACCCAGGCAAGCTGTCCAAACGGCGCCAGCTTCTCGCCAGGGTCCACGAAGATATCAGTGCCGTTGATATGCAGAACCACCACCGTCGCCGTCAGTTGGTCCAGCGACAGATAGCCGGGGTCGAAGATACGCCGGCTGCGATCGGCCACCGCCATTGCGCTGGCACGCAGCCCAGCAGAGCGCGCGAGCGCCAAGTAGAGCAGCGCAATTTCGTTGCGCGTGCCGCTCTTCTCGCTCCACACCTGGTGCGCCGTACGCACTGTGGGCGGCAGATGCAGCCGTTCCCTTTCTGCTGCGCTGCGCTCGCGCGAGAATGCGGTATTCTCGAGAGCCTGCACGGCGTCATACAGTTTGCGAGCCTTCGCCTCGTCTGCAGGCGCTCCGGCGGTGATCTGCGCAGCGGCGGCCTTCAGATCATCGGTTACCTCGGCAAAGCGATCGATCTCTTTGCTCCATCGCTTGCCCTCGTCATTCCAGTACACATCCGCAGATAAATACGGCGTGTAGTAGAAACGCACGTTGTAGCGAGTCCCGCCCTCCGGCGGGGCGTAGGCTTCGTGCACATAGGCCGGCACATCCTGAATCTCCAGCGTGTAGTCCTTCTTAGGGCTCATCTGCACGTGGGCGTCTGCTGGCAGGCGCGCGGAGTAGATCAGATAACTCGCCACTTCGCCATTGGCTGTAAAGTGCACGATGCTCTGATTCCCGATGACATTCCTCTCCAGGTCGCCCAAAGGGTTGAAATAGAACTTTTCCTCGTGCACATAGAGGTCCTGCTGCACATCCCAGTACGGAATCGACATGGCCAACGCGGAGTCGATGAACTCCTGCATATCGTTCCTCACCCCGCCCACACTGGCGTCGCTTATCGGCAGCGTCCATCGGTATTCCAGAATGCTGCCCACCTCCACACTGGGCAAATTGAATACCCGGGCGCGCATGTGGTTTCTGAAGCTCTTGATCATCAGCAAGTCCGCACTCTTCCCGGCGAGCGGTACCACTGTCCCGTCCGGATGGATCGTGCGGCCTTCAATGACTGGCGGAACACCGCCACCCGAGTACGGCACCTCCACCGTCGCCCACTCCTTCCCAAGTTCGGTCAGCACCTTGATGCGCGCGTACTCACTGATGAAATGGCTGAAGTTATCCGTACTCTCCTCGCGATCGAGAAAGACCGCTGGCGCGCCCGGCGCCTTCGGGTCTGTGGTCATCTGGAGCTCATCCCTCGTCGGCTCCTGAAACTTTTGAGCGCGCGAAGCGAGTGGCAGCAGCACGAGCAAAGCAGAAAGAATGATTCGAGCGTGGGCGTACCAAGTCATGAAGTCCGTCTTTCTCACACGGACGCGCTCTAACTCCAAGCGAGGCATAGTTTATCCGTGTGCTGATTGCGGTAGCGATCATAGCACCGCGTCGCGAATCCCAGCAGCTACAAAAGAGCAGCTCGGCGCATTCAAACACAGAGCCGCTCATGATACAAGGAGTCCGCCAGTCCGGACAGCGAGCTATTCCAGCGTAAGCCGGGATAGTCCATGCAACTACAGAAACAAGGGTGCCATTACGAATGTGACGCTGCAGAGCAGGTTTTATGAACGGGTGCCACCCTCATGTGCAAAGAAGACGCCGCCCGTTACCAGGCGGCGTCTTCTTTGATTTTCAAGAGAGGAATCAGTTGCTTTCCTTGGTCTCAATTCTCATTCCGTAGAATGATTTCCGCACGAAGAACATCGACGTCAAGAAGAATACGACTGCCAGCGTGTGTGTGAGCAGCGGATTGCTCGAACTTAGCGTCACTGCAAGCTCGACAGCAAGTAGTCCGAATAACGTCGTGAACTTAATAATCGGATTCATTGCCACCGACGAAGTGTCCTTGAACGGATCGCCGACGGTATCTCCGATCACGGTTGCGTCGTGCAAAGGTGTCCCTTTCTGTTTCAGGTCGACCTCTACGACTTTCTTCGCATTGTCCCAAGCGCCGCCGGCATTCGCCATAAAGATCGCCTGGTACAGGCCGAAGATCGCAATCGAGAACAGGTAGCCGATAAACAAGAACGGCTCCATGAATGCGAATGCGAGTGTAGAGAAGAAGACGCCGAGAAAGATGTTGAACATACCCTTCTGTGCGTACTTCGTGCAGATTTCGACCACCTTCTTACTGTCGGTGACCGATGCCTTCTCCACGCCTTCCAGCTTGATGTTCGCCTTGATGAACTCCACCGCGCGATACGCGCCGGTGGTGACCGCCTGCGTAGAAGCACCAGTGAACCAGTAGATGATTGCTCCGCCGCAGATCAACCCGAGCATAAAGGGCGCATGCAGCAGAGAGAGCTTAGCCACGTTCTGGGTCAGTCCGTGGGTCAGGGCCATGATGATCGAGAAGGTCATCGTAGTTGCGCCGACCACGGCTGTGCCAATCAGCACGGGCTTTGCCGTAGCCTTGAAGGTATTGCCGGCTCCATCGTTGGCTTCGAGCAGGTGCTTTGCGCGCTCGAACCTGACGTCGATGCCAAAGTCCTTCTTCAACTCAGCTTCGATGCCCGGAACATTTTCAATCAGCGACAACTCGTAGACGGACTGAGCATTGTCGGTAACCGGTCCGTAGGAATCCACGGCAATTGTGACCGGCCCCATGCCCAGGAAGCCGAAAGCAACGAGGCCAAACGCGAATACAGCTGGAGCAAGCATCAGGACTTCCATGGACGGTCCAGTACTGAAGTAATAGCCCATTGCCATGAGGGCGACCATGCTAAGTCCCAGCCAGTAGCCCGAGAAATTGCCAGCCACAAATCCTGACAGGATTCCCAGCGAAGCGCCACCTTCCTTCGCAGAGGTTACAACTTCCTGCACGTGGGCCGAGTTGGTGGACGTAAATACCTTGACCAATTCGGGGATGAGCGCGCCCGCCAAAGTTCCGCACGAGATGATGGAAGCCAGCTTCCACCAGAGTGTTCCGTCACCGAGTGTGGGGATCATCAGATACGAGACGATGTAGGTGAGGATGATGGAAACGATGGACGTGATCCATACCAGCGAGGTCAATGGCGCCTCAAAGTCCATGTCGTCGGAGTTCGCGTATTTCGCGTGAGCGATTGCGCCGTTGAGGAAGTAGGCACACGAACTGGAGAGCAGCATCGCCACGCGCATGACGAAGATCCATACCAGCAGTTGCGCTTGCGTCGTGGGACTCTTGACCGCCAGCAAAATGAACGTGATCAGGGCCACGCCGGTGACGCCGTAGGTTTCGAAGCCGTCGGCGCTCGGGCCGACGGAATCGCCTGCGTTGTCACCCGTACAGTCTGCGATTACGCCCGGGTTGCGCGCATCGTCTTCCTTGATCTTGAAGACGATCTTCATGAGGTCGGAGCCAATGTCGGCGATCTTGGTGAAAATACCGCCGGCAATACGCAGGGCCGCGGCGCCAAGTGACTCGCCAATCGCGAAGCCGATGAAGCAGGGTCCGGCATAAGTGGCCGGGACAAACAACAGGATGCAGAGCATGATGAGCAGTTCGACCGAGATCAGCAACATGCCGATGCTCATGCCAGCCTTCAGCGGAATGGCAAAAAGCGGATACGGCTTGCCGCGCAATCCCGCGAATGCCGTGCGCGAGTTCGCAAAGGTGTTGACGCGAATTCCGAACCACGCCACCCCGTAGCTGCCCGCGATGCCGACCAGGCTGAACGCGAGAATGATGGGCAACGTAACCGCAACATTCCCAACCGGCGCCAGAACACCGAAGTAAAGCGAAATGATTACCGCGATGAAAGCCCATAGGACAAGAATGAACTTGCCCTGTGTCACCAGATACGTTTTGCACGTCTCATAGATCAGTTCGGAGATTTCGCGCATCGTGCGGTGAACCGGCAGGTTCTTCAACTGCACATAGATTGCCAAGCCGAATAAAAGGCCGCCGACGCAGAAGAGCAATCCGATCATCAGCAGGGCATGTCCGTTCACGCCGAGAAAACTCACGCTCGACAAGTCCGGCAGCACCAGGTTTGCTTCTCCTCCGCCCGAGTGTTCCGGCTGCGCGTAAGCGACTGTGGGAAGCAGCAGGCCAAAGAAGGCAGCCACGGTCTTGAACGGACGCTTCAAAAAGGCTTCCGCGCCTTCCTTGATAGCACCGGAAATCTGCTGCACAGCCTTGATTCCGGTGTCAGAGCCAATGACTTGGCGCGCGAAAAACCGGGCTACAAGGAGCGATAAAACGCTCACGCCCAAGAAGAAATACACCCAACCCTGTGGACTCACATACCCTCCCTACTGTTGGTTTGAAACCAAAAATCCCAAACGATGCCGAGAAATACGCGACCTCACTAAACAGGGAAAAAAGTCACCGGAAGGCTACCACCGGGCTATTGGACTGTCGAGTGATTGCAGTCACAGGGTGCGAGAAGCTTCCGCAAGACGTTGCAGCGCGGCGTTTTTACTGAATTGAAATTGAATGAGGACAAGAAAAGCTCTGGCAATACGCGCACGGCCCTTGAAGCGATGCATAGTGCTGTCAGGCAGTTGCGGCGACGCGGGCGCGACGCCTTATTCGACCGGAATCTCGATCCTGTCGCCCGGGAGCGGCCCTTCCATATCGGTGTCGCCTTCGTCGCGCGTCCGCCCGGCCGGCAACGGATGCAGCTTGAACAACACAAGTACATTGCGCTCCGGGTCGTCGAAGGCGCGGAACTGAGCCACCTGCTCCAGCGAGTAGTGCGTGTGCAGATCGGCTAGCGTGCCCGGATCAAGATCGTTCCACGCTGCATACCACCCCGGCTGATACGCCGCCAGTTTGTCCGGCAGGTCCTGCGTGCCAAAGTCGTCACACAGCGATGGAAGATGCGTGACCATGGTGATCTGATCGCCGGAAATCGACACCAGCAGCCGCTTGCCGTTGGGATGCTGATCGATGTAGCGCGTCAAGTTGCGCGCAGCAGTCACGAACAAATATTCAGGAAACGCAGCGTAGCTGATCGTCCACGCGGCATTGGCGGCTGCGGCCAGC
>WSSedB1CaDRAFT_10000917_pt1 | contig 11914 bp, 8 predicted proteins | sample WetSurSB1Cattail_FD_9460 | JGI IMG/M metagenome (IMG submission 9460)
TTCATGGTAACCCCGCGAGCCTGCTTCAGCTTACTTACAACCCGTTCTTTTGTCATATAAACTCCGGGCACAGTGTACTGTTTTCCGCCGTACCGCGTCAATAATTTGAACATTCGTTCGGAATTATATTGACACACCCCCGGAATGGCACTATATTCTGAACATATGTTCGAATATTTACCATATGGCGCAAGCTGTCTTTATCCGGCAGGTATTATATTTCTGAGGCATTCTCATGCCTGAAAAATACCGAGCAGTACCGTGGGATATACTGCAGCACTTATTTAAAACTGAAAAAATCAACAATCACGTACTTCATTTCAGCGGAACTTTTTCTCCCGTTCCTGATTTTTCACGGTTGAATCATGCAGTACAATTGCTGGCCGATGCGTTTCCGCTTGTCCGGTGTAATCTGGTTATGTCTTCCATACATCCTTACTGGGCAGATAAAGGATATACGGCAGAAGATATACTGCAGTGTATAGAAACTAAAGAAATCAGGAAACAGTGGCAACGGGTTATGCTACAGGAAATTGATCCTGAAACTGGTCCGCAGATGAAACTTGCCTTGTTGAAAACTGAAGGCACAGCGCTTTTGTGCGGTATCATCAACCACATGGTCTGCGATGCAGCAGGATTCAAGGAACTCCTGTACCGCCTGTGTTTTCTGTATACCGGACTTGAAAAAGGAAATCATATTCCGAACCCTTCAATGATAAAAAGCAGAACCGTGGGACAAGTTTTCAGAACATTTCCGCTGAAAAAACGCATCGGTATACTGCGGCACAGAGGAAATCTGAACACCGGAGGCAATCTGTCTTTCACATTGGAAGGTGATAACGACTCACCGTTTATAGAAATCAGGAAAATTCCGGGAGCACGATTCTCCGCAATCAAAAACTATGCCAGGTTACAGGGAGCAACTGTAAATGATGTCGTGATGACTGCGTATATACGTGCCCTGTCCGGAATATTCGGAAAAATGGATATCATACCCTGTGCACTTGATATCAGACGATTCCTTCCCACCGGTCAAACTGCAGGAATCTGCAACCTGGTAACGAATATTCCCTGTAATACCGGAGTATGCTTACCAGGCAGCTTTAAGGATACGCTTTCCCAGGTCAAAAACTGCATGGATGGACATAAAAATGATCCCTGCAGCATGAAGAATCTGATCCTGATGGAATACCTTTTTACCGCTCTCCCCTGTTTTATCGCGATCCCGGTATTGAAAAAACTCTTTCATAACCCACCCATTGCATTTACCAATATCGGTATTCTTGATACACAGAAACTTTCTCTGGGAAGCAGTAAAATGACGGAAGGATTTATGACCGGATCTATAAAGTACCGTAATTATGTGCAGGTTTCCCTTTCAACGTTTGCGGATGAAGCCGTTTTCTGCGTAAATCAGTATGGAACACAGACCGACAGAAAAACCGTTGCCAGTCTTCTGGATGCAATTATAGCAGAACTGGACGGAAATGGAATTGAACACAGTTTCTGACCACTATACAATTTACATAGAAAGTCGGCAGCCGATCTCTTTTTCATTATCCGAAAACACAACAACATTGCCAAAGCCAGTACAACCATTCTCCGTCACAAACATCGCAGCCTTGCTGATATACTCATAATCTCTATGTGCAAGAACAACGGTATACTGCATAGTATTTTTCTTTATCAGTAAAGCTTCTACCATATCATTGGCAAAACCACTATGCCCGGTGTTACGATATACCGGTATTTTTTTTACAGAACAACCCGAATCTGCCTGCAAAAAAACTACTGTATAAATTCTGGTAAAACCGGAACCGTGAAAATCAGTTACCATTGTCATATTGTTATCATAGGAATTATATTCCCGAGAAAATTTCGTTTTTCTTAGGGAACTATGCAACTTTTCACCTACAAGAATAAATCTGACTTTGTTTTTACTACTTTCATATATACAACCTGAATCTGTTATTTTAACAGCCCCGGCGTTATTAAAATGATACAACTGCTGATAGTCATGTTCCGCAGTCGTATAAAATTCATCAGAAATGACAAATATATCCGGTTTAATAAAAATAATTCTTCTTGTCACCAGAACAGGACCCGATTGCAACAACATATATCCCATATGTGTTCCTTCCACATAGGCATACCGTTTTTTTTCGACGCAGAGACGCTGTATAGGTCTTCCCAATTGATTGACATTCCATCCGTCTTTCATATCGTAATAACTGATTCCGTCAACAAGACAGGTATTATGAGCCCTCATATCTTTAAACTCTCTTCGTTCCGTTTTTTCCACATAGGTATATCTACCGCTATCAATAAGAATATCTTCTCCATTAGCGAACAGATCGACATGCATTTGGTCCCCATGGCCATGCCCGCCGCCATGTTTTCCACATCTGAAATGGAAAAAAACTTCCTGGCCGGCTGTACCACTTCTAAAAAAGAAGTTTCCGCTGTCAGGGAGCTGTTCAGTAAATTCCCCGGGAACTTCTTTCTTGAGTGTGGCATATTTATGAATACTTTTTATTCCCAGTGTCCATATAGAATCATAATCTAATTTGTCATAACTATAGTATTTAAGATGCGGATCGGTAAAAATATATGCCCCGTAGGAAATAATATCCCTGATGTCAATTTCGTCGCTGTCTCCCATAGCCAGTTCATTTCCGTCAGGTTTTATCCATATGCAATCTGCTCTGCACATTCTCAATGCAGCTTCCGAAATACTGCCGGGAACCTGAAATTTCCAGCACTGTCCCCAAAATACGACATCAAGCAAGTCACGGGCTATTTCATTGTGGTACATCGGACTCTGTTCCCAATCAGTTCCATCTTCATAAATTTGTACTGTAACATTTTTTTCCAGCCAGTATAAAGCCGTTCTTATATACTCCCGGGAACGTTCAGAATCAGGTAACATAAGCCCGGCAAATAAAAGGCCATGCATGGAAAGTATTTCCCAGTTGCTTTTCAGACGAAATGTATGATCGATCTTCATAAGATATTCTGCATGTTCTACAATAACTGCTGAAAATACTTCTAGAAAATCATCTGTAATGGAAGGACTTTCTTTAAAATAACAGATTGCATTGAGCCAGTTCCCCAGTCGAATTCCTGCCTCAAGAGTTCGCCATGCAGACGCATATTTTTCATCGTTTATTTTTACGGTATCACTCCAGTCATAAAACTGTCTGACAAAAGTTTGCGGGTATTTCTCTTCTCCGGTAACAAGATAAGCCTGTCCCAGACATAGCCAATAGCGCATACGGTTTAATTGGTAAACCCATTCAACATCATCAGCCGGCTGATATACCCAATTTATTCTATTAGGAAAATTTATCCGGTGCTGTGTCTTTTCCATATCCCAGCGCATATTAAAAATAAAAGTATTCTTGCAGGTGTCATCCGCGACCGATATAACTTTTGACAATTCGTTGCGACAATTCTGTTTTATATATGGAACAATTTCCATGCTGTCATCAAAAAAGCAATTCTTACTTTGTTTAAAAAAAATTTCTTTATTCATTTTCTCCACCATCCATCACCAGGAAGGGTTCCATGCATTATTATGGAAGCGCATAAGTGCTTCCATGTAAAAATAATCTCCCCAGGAAACACATTCATCGACTCCCTTTGATGTACAGGTATTATAAGGTGATTTTTTACAATATGTACCATGCATAAGTAAACCATTCGATCTTTGTTTATCATGTACGCTGCAATTTTTAATAAGGCTTTCCAGTATCTGCCCGGATAAAGTTTTGTAAAAGGTACGCTCTTTACTCTCAAAATATTGAGATCCCTCAAGGAGACCACAGACTGCTATCGCAGCACTTGAAGAGTCCCGTGGTTCTGTTCCCGATGTAAAGATCATATCCCAATATGGAATAAGATCTTCCGGTAAATGCGAAATAAAAAAATCTGTTACTTTGGAAAAAGCTGTCAGGTAATCGGGATTCCCTGTATATTTATATGCAAGGGCAAATCCGTAAATTCCCCAAGCCTGGCCCCGTGACCAGAAAGAATCGTTACTATACCCCTGATGAGTTGCACCATAATCCGGCTCTCCTGTCAGTGGATTCATGAAAAATGTATGATAGGTAGATCCATCAGCCCTTAAGGAATTTTTTAAGCACGTCATATTATGCATAGATGCAATTTCAGAATATTCCTGTCGTCCTGTTTCCGCCGCTGCCCAATACAACAGGGGGGTATTTAAAAGGCAATCAATGATATACCTGTAATTGTCAGAATCATTCTTTGATCCCCAAGCCTGTATGAATTGTCCTTTTTGCTGAAATCGAGATGCAAGCTGTTCCGCAGCCAGCAATGCCGTATCTCTGGCTTCCCGGCATGATGTAATTTTCCATGCAGAGACACATGAAGGTGAAAAAATAAATCCCATATCGTGATGATCAATATCAATTCTGTTAGTCATACGATTCCTGAAATTGTCTATAAAATCAAGTGCGGTTTTTTTGAATGAATCTTTTCGAGAATATTCATATGCTATCCATAGCTCTCCGGGCCAAAAACCGGTAGTCCATTGATTATTTTCGCAGGTGTGATAAAAATTATTACTGCTTGCATAATTCTGGCATACACCATCAAAAACAGAGGTATTGGATTCTATTATATCCATTGCCGTTTCCAAAGCCTGTGTTATTTCTGAAGAAGTAACACAGGCTGCATCAATTTGTCTGTCCATACGGAATTATCTCTTTTATTGACCGGCAGATTTTAATATCCGACCGATAATCTTTAATCAGGGAAACCGTAAATACAACCGGGTTTAATTAACGGTTTCCATTTATACTACTGTTTTATTTTGAACTTAAAAAACGTTCATATGCCTTTTGCTGTATCTCAAGAGCACGGTCAATTTCCTGTCCCTTCACACGCTTTACATATGCATCCCAGCTTTTATTTACGTCAAGTGCACCAAGCATCCATTTCTGAACATACTCGTCAGTCGTCTGATTTATCGTAACCATAATTTTATTAAATTCGTTTTTTTCTTCTACCGGATATTTCAGGAATGGAATACAATCTTCCAGATAACCGGGTGTAGAATACATTTTATATGCCCTTTTCGTAGCTTCCGGAATCCACGCATATTCATAATTTACATCCTGATGAACACCGATAGCACTACACTGGGCACCTGCCGCACGCAAGACATCCAAAGGACCTTTATCCGGATTTTTCATTACAAAGTCTGTAAATTCCGGTTTACCATTTACCATGGTATAATGTTTTCCCTCGATACCGAAATTCCATGCCCGACGCCCTTCTTCACTGAACCACCAATCCATAAATTTTATTACAGTCACAGGATCTTTTGCTTTCGATGAAATAGACCACCCCATTTCATCATGGGTATTACGGACCGGCAGTTTTGATAAAATATTGCCATTTCCATCTTCAAGAGGAGGTATTGCCTCCAGTTCAAAACCAGGAATAGCAGAAGACAACTGGTTATAACTTAATGTAGAACCGGGCCAATCTGAAGTCATTACTCCGAGATTTGTTGAAAGTAATTGGTCTCTGGCGGAATTTCCGCGGGTAAACAGTTCTTTGTCTATCAGCCCTTTTGTATACCATCTGGCGGCAGTCTCGACGGCTCTCCTGAAAGTCGGGTCAAATGGTGCATAGCTAATTTTTCCATTATCAACAAAAAAGCTGGCTGCTCCTTCATATTGTCGGGCTCCGAATATTGCCAGAACCCTTCTCATCGCATCATACGGGTTACCTCTGGCAAAAATACCAACTTCATCTTTCCTCCCGTTTCCGTTAGGATCGCCGTTCAGTAGTGTAGTCAGAGTCTTTTCCATTTCTGGTAAAGTACGGGGAACCGGAAGATTGAATTTCTTAAGCCAATCGGAACGTATCATAATAACCTCTGCTATCCGCATATTTTCATAATCGTAATAACAGGGTAATACATAGATTTTTCCATCCAAAGCATACATATCCTTTGCAAGTCGCGGATGTTCAGTGATAAATCGTTTTATATTCGGTGCATACTTTTCAATGAGGTCGTTTAATGGTATAACGCCCCCCTCTATTCCCAGTAACTCCAGGTCAGAGGTCGTATATGAAATAATATCAGGCAAATTTTGTGATGCCACCATCAGATTATATGCCTGCGTTTTGTCCGTATCATTTTTTGATGCAACACTTTTCAATGTAACATTATTCTTTTCCGCAGACAATTTAAAAACGTCCCAATTTTCATCAAAGACCATTCCGTTGACCACCATATGGATGGTTATCAATGGTTTTTCAGCAGAAACTTCCGGTTTCTTTCCTTTGCAGCCGACAAATAGCAATGCAAATGTAACTGCAACCAACAACATTATCCTATATCCTTTTTTCATAAGACCTCCTTCTACAAGTATCTTCTTTATGATTCAATACCGGACAAAAACATAAGTCTATCCTTTTACTGCACCAAGCATAATTCCATTCTTGAAAAATCTCTGAACAATTGGGTAAACAATCAAAACCGGAATGATAGAAATAACAATGACAGCATAAATAATAGTATCCTGTGAATATCTGGTAGAAAGATCCAGAATCTTAACACCCTCGAGGGGAATTTCTTTTTGTACTATCAATTTCTTCAGAAGTACCTGAAGAGGGGCTTTCTTATCATCGGTCACTAACATCATCATCCAGAAATAACCGTTCCAGCGGGATACTGCATAAAATAGTGCTACCGTTACCAATGCAGGTGTAGAAAGAGGAAGATATATTTTCCTCAGTATCTGCCATTGATTGGCACCATCAATTCTGGCAGACTCTTCGAGTGATCCCGGTATGCTCTCAAAAAATGTTTTTAATATTATCAGATTAAATGTATTGACACCAAAACCAATAATAACGGATGAATACGTATTGAGTAGATGAAGGTCTCTGAAATTGAGGTATCGAGGAATAATTCCAGGATCAAACCACATAGTCACAACTACAACAAGAACCCAGAAACTGCGCCCTTTTAATTCCGACTTCGACAATACATAGGCTCCGGAACAAGTCAAAATCATATTAACAATAGTTCCTGCAGCCGTATAAAAAATAGTATTCGCATATGAACGCCACAGTAACGGCAATTTTGCTGCGGCAAAAAAAGAATCTAACGATATGCCTTTCGGGAAAAAAATGACGCTACCGGTAGCAACATATAAAGGTTTACTTAAAGATGCAGAGAACACATATACAATAGGATATAGAAAAAACAAGCCTAAAAATGAGAGAAATAAAATATTCAGGATATCAAATACCCGTTCATCCATTCCTGTTCGTATCGATGCTGTTTTGTTTTTTAACATTCCGTTTTTTCCTTTACCAAAGACTTGTCTGTGTCAATTTTCTGCTCAATTTATTGGAACTGTAGACAAGGAGAAAACCAATAATTGCATTAAATAAGCCCACCGCTGTCGCCAAACCGAAATTATTTTCAACCATACCGAGACGATAAACATACGTACTGATTACATCTGCTGTTGAATACGTAGCCGGCTGATATAACAGAAGTATCGTTTCAAATCCGATATTAAGCATACTTCCAATTTTTAAGACAAGTGTTACGACAATTGTTGGTAATATCGAAGGTATTGTTATATTCCATAATTGATGGAATTTATTGGCACCGTCAATGCGCGCGGCATCATACATCGAAGGATCTATTCCCGACAATGCTGCAAGATAGATAACAGCGTTAAAACCGGTTGTTTTCCATATATTCAGACCGGTATAAATGGGAACAAACCATTCCGGCTTTGAAAGAAAAAATATTTTTTCCTTTCCCAATCCGGAACGAATCGAATTGACAATTCCCGTACTGGGAGACAGCATATTTATCAGAATTCCACAACAGACCACAACAGCAATAAAATACGGCAAGAACGAAACGGTTTGAATCACCGTCTTGAAAACCCTGTTCTTTATCTCATTTAAAAACAGTGCAAAAATTATTGCAAAAGGGAAACCGATAAGTAACCCCCATAGATTAAGGACAAAAGTATTCTTAAATGTCGTATAAAAATAGGGGCTGTTAAGAAAATCCGTAAAATTGCGTAGCCCACACCAGGGACTTCTGCTTATTCCCTTAAAAAGGCTATAATTTTGAAACGCAATCACCAGCCCGCTCATAGGTTTATATTGAAATAGAATAAACCAGAACAAACAGGGCAAGCCTATTACATACAACATCAGCTGCTCAGTATCGAAATGTACCAGGCTCCGTATTTTTATCGTACTCATAGCGATCCTCCTATAAAGCAAGGATACTGTCGCCGCTTATAACCACGCAATCGTTATTTTTTATTATTTACCATCGAAAATTATAAAAAGTACCGCTATTTTTTGTGATTTATAAAATCGTAAAATTTAATAGTACAAAAAGGAAGCCCTATCGTGTATAATTTTATCCTTAACAAAGGGTACTGTTTTGTTTTACTACAAACGGATTTTTTCACTATTGCTTATACTATCTATCGGATTCGCTTTGACGATCGAAGTACTATTGTACTGGCATCATTTTTCTCAAAGCATGACCAGTTTTAATCACAGCATAGATACTATTATTCAGCAGAGTAAAACGTCAACTGATACAATACTGCTAACAGACCGGCAATGGGCATATACCATTTGCGGCTCAGAGTATATGTATCAATACATCAGCCGAACCCCATATCAGCAATACGTAAAATTCAAGTTATTCGAGTTTATCAATGCCATACAGGCTGTTACATCAATACCCCGCGTAGCATCTGCGGTTACATTGTTATCTGACGATTTCGTTTTTATGAATAATTATACAAGTTCAATTTCGTCATTCCTTAAAGTATTTTCTTTATCCGAAGCGCAATTAGAAACCATAAAGCAGTATTTTTCCCAATACCCGCTTGAAACGACCTTTTTTCTGTCCGTTCCCGGACACTCTGAAAATCCACGGCTGGTCGAGGTTCGATGTGACCGCATTCAACAGGCTCAACCGATTTTTTTATTTACATTATATACGAATAGTCAACTTTTCAATTTTAAGAGTCCTATCGACGGTACCATTTACCTGTTTTATAATAACCAGCTTATTTCTTCCTGCAGCACACAGACACCTTCGGCTGTCCCCTATCAGGAAACATTGAATACCTCCGGCAAGTATATCAGAAAAGATATTTTGTCGTCGGTAACAGGTTACCGGTATACGTTCCTTTTCAGAAAACCGCGCTTTCTGACATCGGGAACATTGTTATTCGGTTTTATATGGCTGATTATTCTTGCCTCTGTATTTCTGCTTATGAAACATCTTACTCAATGGATGTACAAGCCGATAAATACTATCATAACGCTTATCGGTAAACCTGAACATGAAAAGGATGAAATCCGCCATATAAAAAATACGCTTATCTCGCTATATAACAATGTTGATACAATGAATCATTCTATAGAGGAATATAATGCAATCATTGAAAATGATTATTTACGGAATTTACTGACCGGATACACGAAACCGGAAGAAATGGAAAAATACTTCCAGAAGTATAAAATAAACAATTCCGGGAACTGTTTTTCTGTTATTCTTATAAAATATGGCTATTCAGATGAACCGGGAGCCGGACAGCAACAAAATGCCGTTTTTTTTCTAAAACAGAATCAGGCAATAATTTACAAAGAAATTTTCTCTATTTTTCCTTTTTTCCGTCTTATCGATATTAACTTTGAAACTCAAGCGTTGATCATCCAATGTACGGATATCCGTTTTCTATCAGATACACTTAATAGTATTTTTATAAGACTCGAAACAGTTTTCTCTCTCGAATGTTATGCAGCAATAAGCAAACCGGTAGAATATCTGCAGGATATCGGAGACGCTTACCACAACGCAGAGTGGCTTCTGGAAATGATTAAATACTATAAAGATTATCCGAGAATTATTTCAAATACCGATCTTTCTACTCCTCATTATACAACTGCAGTTTATTATCCATTGCATGAAGAACAGGCGCTGATTAATGCAGTTCTGAATGGAAAAACTGTGGTATGGAAATCAATCCTTTCAAATATCATAAAAAATAATGCACAGAAATATGAACAAAATATTTCCCAGCTTTCAATTATGCTCTGTGCAACGCTGGTAAGAATCGCAGAAGAAAATAACAGTCTTCAGAAAGATTTATTCAACTATTCCCAAAAAAATCTGTTTGTATTACTTGTTTCATGCCGAAATACAATAGAACTTGAAAAAATCGTTACGGATATATTCGAAAAACTTTCAGAATATATACTAAAAGCAAAAGAGGCAAATTCCTGCCATCCGTTGGAAGAAGCAATGCTCTCTTTTATCCATAAAAATTATATAAAAGATATAAGCCTGAATGATTTGGCGGACTCCGTTTCCCTTACACCAAGTTACGTATCCGCGGTTTTCAAGAATTCAACAGGGAATAATTTTAAGGCCTATCTGAACCGGTATCGCTATGAAATAGCCTGCAAAATTATTCAGCAAAATCCTCAAAAAAAAATCAGGATAGTTGCTGCGGAAGTCGGTTGTAATACAAGTATATTATCAAGACTCTTTATACAGAATGCAGGTATACAACCTTCTGATTATCAAAAACAGATACTGGCAAATAAATAAATACGAGTTCTTAAACGCTGTAAAAATAACTAGCGGCATTATACCTGTTCATAGCTTACTGAGGAACCTTCATTTTCCGGCAGCATTTTTTCCTGCAATAGCCGACGCCCCTTTCCAGATTACTTTCCGGGCGAGCTCCATATAATCACCATCATAATGAAAATCACCGTGCACCAGCAGAATGGTAATACCGTGCACCAGTCCCCACGCCCCCAAGGCAAGGGCCTGTACATCAGTATGCTTCGTTTCCATGGAATTTTCTGCCGACGCGTAGCGGTTGACTGCGTCATAAAATGTCTGTTCCGGGTCCTCAAACAGATTATGGCAGTCGGAAAACTGCATATTGAGTTTTTTATGAAGATCACTCAGAAACAGCAGACGCAGATATGACGGATTGTGCATAAAAAAATCGACATAAGCACATCCCATTTCACTTATCTGTGCATGCAGATCACCGGGATACCTTGCAACAGCTGCTTTCAGGCATTCGTTAAACTGATGATGTACTTTTGCCGCTATCGCGATTATAAGTTCATCCTTATCCCTGAAATGCCGGTATGGTGCCGTATGGCTGACTCCGCATGCCCGCGCGACCTTCCTCATGGAAAAATTTTCATAACCCTCTGTATCCAGCAGACGAATTCCTTCGTCAATCAGTTCTTCCCGCAGATCTTCATGATGATATGTTTTTTCAATTTCCATATCGGGGCAACTCCATGTCCGGTGACGGAACAGCCATCCCGGGATCTTTACTATAACAGAAAACGACACGACTTACAATGTTGACACTGTAAACTTTCTACGCTATTATAATGTTGACATTGGTAACATAGAGGATAAACAGTATGAAAGCATTGATTTTAACAGACAGTGAATACAAATCAGAATCATATGTGCTGTTGTGTACGCGGGTTAAAAGTATACTCGCCCAAAAAGGGTATGAACCGGATATACGGGAGCTCGGAAAGACACTCAGTTCCTGTATGGGATGTTTCGGCTGCTGGATCAAAAAACCGGGAGAATGTGTTATTCAGGATGAAATGGCGAATATAAACCGCCAGTACGTAAACAGCGATGCCGTTGTTTTTATAAGTCCCATCATCTACGGACAGTTCAGTGCACCAATAAAAAATGCACTCGACAGGACGCTGCCGCGGCTTCTTCCATTTTTTTACCGTCGGAAAGACGGTTCCACGATGCATCCGCAGCGGTATGGGAAAATTCCTGTACAGATCGTTATCGGATACGGCAGTGGTTTGA
>WSSedB1CaDRAFT_10000918_pt1 | contig 11913 bp, 10 predicted proteins | sample WetSurSB1Cattail_FD_9460 | JGI IMG/M metagenome (IMG submission 9460)
GCGTTGGTGCAATCGGCGGGCGGGAGAGAATCGGCGACCCGCCTCACCCCAGGGTGAAGGTTCCTCCAGGCGGGCTATCCCAAGACATGGGACGCGGGAAACTGCGGTCATCCGAAAGTATGATTCCGTTATCATACCTGCATTTCTAATCTTTACTGTGATTGCCTGCAAGCCTTTGAAGAGGTAGGATAGTAGCGTCATAATACACCCGAAATGGTCCGAATATAATCCTGCGGAACCGTTTTATTAGAGGGTTTCGCACAGATCTTTCGTTGACAGCTGTTGTCCATCGGGACTATAAATTCGGCTGTTCATGATAACGATATCGCGGTGCGGCCAAAGCATAGAAGAAATGCGAAGCCCGTGCCGCGGTTGATTGTTGGATGAAGAAGGAGGCAGGATGCATAGATCAAATCATTGCCGACCGCAGCAGGCTTCAAGAGAGAGCCATGCGGCGTCATTTCTACTTGCGACGCTGGTACTTGTACTGTGTTGCATGATTCCGCAGCTGGGATGGAGCCAGTCGGCGAGTGGTACCATCAGCGGTACTGTTACCGATCAGACCGGTGCAGTGATCGCAGGAGCGAGCGTCGTCCTGGAAGATCAGACGACTGAAGTGAAGTCCACCACAGTGTCGAACGGCACGGGGTTCTTCGAATTTGCCGCCGTCGCTCCGGGAACCTATAAGCTCACAGTCGAGGCGCAGGGGTTCACGGGCTGGGTGAGCACTGGTATCGTGGAGCACCAGGGCGAGAGCCACAACATTTCTCACATCGCATTGACGATCGGCTCGGCCACAGCTGAAGTGCAGATCACGGCGTCCGAAGCGGGTGTCATTCCGCTGGATAACGGAGCCAGCAGCACAACGCTGAATGAGCAGATGGTGGATTCGCTCTCCATCCAGGGACGCAACGCCTCAGAACTCGTGAAGTTCATGCCGGGCATGGCCATGAACTCCGGTCTCAGCCAGTCGGAATTCAGCAGCCAGATTACGCAGACCAACAGCGGTCCCATCGGACAGTTCTCCGCCAGCGGCACGCAGCCCTACGGCAGCATGCAGATGACGCTGGACGGCGCCGGCCTGATCGACGTCGGAAATATGGGCACGCAGATTGCCAGCATTAACGGCGATCAGACTGCCGAGTTCACCTATCTGAATGCCGCTTTTGGCGCCGATACGCCTCGTGGGCCGAACATCATCCAGGTAGTCAGCAAAGGCGGTGGCCAGGGCTACCATGGCGACGCCTACACTTACCTGCGCAACTGGCAGTTGAACGCCAATGACCCGTACAACAAGGCTGTACTTGGCAGCAACGAACGTACCATTGCGCACCAGGTGTATCCCGGCGGCACGGTGGGCGGCCCGATTCCGTTTTTCGGCTACAACAAGCACCACGACAAGCTGTTCTTCTTTGCGGGCTTCGAGAAGATGTTCCAGAATCCGTCCGCTACGGTTCATGAGCTGGTAGTGCCCACCACAAACATGATCAACGGCGACTTCAGCGCGAGTTCGCTTCCCGGTAATCAGACTTCTGGTTCTACCTGGTGGCCGACCGCGACAGTCCCCTGCGCCGACGCTCCGAGCTGGACGGGTTTTTGCCCCGCCGGCGGAGCCAACCAGGGATTGTTCGCCAACGGACAGATCCCGGCGGCCTACCGCGATCCGGATGGCGTTGCGTTGATGACGTACCTGAACAAGGTCAACCCCCCGAATATCGATCCGGCAACGCATAATGGCTACAACTACCAGTTTCTCGATCATGAGCCTGTGAACCGCTGGGAACTGCGCGTGCGCGGCGACTGGAATCCGACGCAGAACGACAAGATCAGCGTCGTCTTCACCAAGCAGAACGAAGGAGATCTGAGCAACTTCGGCGTGTGGTGGTGGCCTGGTAACACGGCCCCCATGGCGTCGCAGTTGAACGCTCTCACTCTGGCCAAGCTGTGGACGGTTAACTACGTCAAGACGCTGAATCCGACGACGACCAACGAGTTCAGCTTTGCCTACACCTATTTCACCTTCCCGCCCAAGTTTGCCAATCCCACGGCCATGACAGCTTCCACGGCCAACTACACCACGTATGCTCCCTTCGATGCGTCTACCACGAACTCGTTCGATCAGCTTCCGAACATCATCAGCTGGGGCACGGGGACGGGCAACACCTCCGGCAGCTTCGGCGGACTGTACGCGCCGGCCATGGTCAAGGCCTTCGGCGATGCGTTCGGCAACATCAAGAAGATCTACTCATTCCAGGACAACCTGACCAAAGTCGTTGGGCGGCACAGTCTGAAGGGCGGCTTCTTCTGGGATACGGCCGAGCAAACGCAGACGACCAATTACGGCAACTGGACCCAGGGCGCCCTCGAGTTCGACAATTGGGCCTACTACACCACCGGCAACCCGTATGCCGATATGCTGGTCGGCAGCATCGCTAACATGGCGCAGTATGCTTCCGGTCCGGTCCACGACGTGGCGTATCACGAGTGGGCGTTCTATGGTCAGGACCAGTGGCACATGACGCAGCGCTTCACGGTCGATTACGGTGTGCGCTTTGACCACGAGGGCCAGTGGTACCCGGTGAAGGGCCCCGGCTTCGCGGTCTTCGATCCATCCAGCTACGATGACACCTCTGCCGCTCCAGCTTTCTCCGGAATGAAGTGGCACCAGATTGACAAGTCGATTCCCCAGTCGGGCTTCAAGTCCAAGCTCCTGACTCCGGACGTGCGCGTGGGCGGTGCCTACGATTTCCACGGAAACGGCAAGACCGTGCTGCGCGGCGGCTTCGGCGTCTATCGCTGGCAGTCTTCTGAGGGGGATGTGGACGGTGCTCTAAACCCGGTCTACAACGTCCAGAACATCACCACGCCGGCCACCGCACCGGCCTATTGGTTGAAGCAGTCGAATCCGAACGCTGTCGGCGGCTATGCGCAGTTGGCCACCTTTGCGCCCTCCACCAGCGGAAGCTGGTGCGCGCTCAACGCCACCTGCCCGTCAGCCTCGGCGCTCAAGATGGGCGACGACAAGACGCCCTACACCATGAACTGGGATGCAACGCTTGATCAGGAACTGCCCGGCCACATGGTCTTTGAGCTGCAATATATTGGCAATCGAACCAGGGACGTGCCGTTGACCAACAACAGCACCAGCAACGAAGCCTCGTTCTCCAACATCAACAAGATCCCCGTCGGCGGCTTGTATGGAACCGACTCGATCACGGGCGTGAACTACTGGGAGCAGAACTGCAATACGACGGGCTGCGCCGTTCCCAACAGCAGCAACTACGGCGGTTACCGTCCGTACAAGAACTACGGCGTGCTGAATATGATTCAGCGCGGCAGCTACTCCAACTACAACGGCATGATCGTGGCCCTGCAAAAGCAGACCGGCCGTGCCACCTTCCTTGTGAACTACACGTTCAGCAAGGTGATGGGCATCCGCGACGGTAACACCGAAAACGGAAACGGAGACGGACCGACTATCGATCCGTTCAACATCCGGGCCAACTACGGCCCGCTCAACTATGACCGCACGCATCTGTTCAACGCGGCTTACAACATCAACCTGCCCGGCATGCACGGTGGCAACGCGGTCGTGCGCCAGGTCGTGAATGGCTGGCAGCTCTCCGGCGATACACAGGTACAGTCCGGCCCGCCGCTACAGACCGCGACCAACGGCTCCATGAACGTGACTTGGGAGTCGGGCTCGAACGGCGCGACCGCCAGCAATGCGTACCTGCTCGGCACCAATGCTCCGATCCTGGTTCCTTACATCACCTGCGATCCGCGCAACGGCGGCGGGAAGTATTTCAACACGGACTGCTTCCAGACGCCCAGCACGATGGGCAAGAACGGTCAGGTAATCTGGCCGTACATCCACGGGCCGGCGTTCTTCGTCTCCGACCTGGCGATGTTCAAGAGCTTCGCGGTACGGGAGCACCAGAGCCTGCAGTTCCGCGTCTCAGCCTTCAACTTCCTGAACCACCCTTTGCCGCAGTTTGGCGTGGGTAGCGACGTCAACCTCCACATGGGCTGCATCAGCTCGTCGGCGAGCGCAGGTTGCGACGGCGGCGGTGTGAACTCGAACGCGACCACCAACGGTAACCCGCAGTACAAGGCTCCGGGGCAGAACCGCTTCATGGAGCTGGCTCTGAAGTACTACTTCTAAATACCTGTGAGTAGGTGTTTTCCAGCAGAGGACACCTGCTTCACAGGTTGTAACCACCAATCAGAGAGCCCGCGAACCGGACCCTCCTTCAGCCAACGGCCACGGCGTACAGTCTGGGTCGGGCTCGTTGGAGATCCGGCACTCGCGGGCTCTCTTTTTGTGTCAGCAATCAGCGCTTCCCCCCTGCACATGCTCCCACGTCGCTTCCAAGCGCCCTTTCGGGCATAATGGAAAGAGGACGTTTTAGCCAGGCGCTCTCGGGAGCATCCGCTCCGTCTCCATCTGACAGCTTTCACATGTGGCCCAACGGCCTTCGGGTCCGCAGGAGATCCCTGGCCAAGCGCGCTTTAACCCCCAAAGGAAACCTTGCACCATGTCTCTGAATTGCGGAATCGTCGGTTTGCCCAACGTTGGCAAGAGCACCATCTTCAACGCCCTGACGGCAGCTAAGGCGCAAGCGGCCAACTATCCCTTTTGCACCATCGATCCCAACGTGGGAGTGGTCTCGGTTCCCGATGAGCGGCTCGATCAAATTACCAGGTTCGTGAAGCCAAACCGCACCGTCCCCACGACGATGGAGTTCATCGACATCGCCGGACTGGTCGAGGGCGCCAGCAAGGGTGAGGGCCTGGGCAATCAGTTTCTGGGGCACATTCGCTCCACGGACGCGATTTGTCACGTAGTTCGCTGCTTCGACGACCCCAATGTGATTCACGTCGCCGGCGATGTCAATCCTCTGCACGACATGGACATCATCAACACAGAATTGCTACTGGCCGATCTTGAAACCGTAGAGAAGCGTTGGGCCAAGGTCGAAAAGTCAGTCAAGAATACGACCGATCCAAAGATCAAAGCCGAAGCCGAAGCTCTGAAGAAGCTGCTGGAAGCATTGCAGGCCGGGCGGCCGGCGCGCGTTGTAGAACTGAGCGAAGAGGAGCGAGCAGCTTCGTACGATCTCCATCTGATCACAGTGAAGCCAGTGTTGTACGTGGCGAACGTGGACGAGGGTGGCCTGAAGAACGGTAATCGATGGGTGAGTGCGGTCGACAAGCGTGCGACTGAGGAAGGTGCACAGGTGGTGCGCATCTGCGGAGCAATGGAGGCTGAGATTGCGCTGCTGGAGCCTGCCGAACGCACGGAATTCCTCGTCGATATGGGATTGACAGAGCCCGGATTGAACCGGCTGATTCACTCGGCCTATAGGCTGCTTGGTCTTATCACATACTTCACGGCAGGCGTGCAGGAAGTGCGAGCTTGGACGATTCCGAACGGCGCGAAGGCCCCGCAGGCGGCTGGTGTCATCCATTCCGATTTTGAACGCGGCTTCATCAAGGCAGATGCTTACCACTGCGAAGACCTGTTCAGGTTTGGCAGTGAGCAGGCGGTGAAAGAGAAAGGCCTCTATCGGTCGGAAGGCAAAGAGTATCTCGTCAAGGATGGCGACATCCTATTCTTCAAATTCAATGTCTAAGCACTCCCTGCGCTGACCCCATGTGGATAAGTGAACCTTACCGGTTCCATGCAGCCAGGATTGAACGTGCGTACACGCTCCCGAGCATCCCATGTGAGTGCCCTCATGGCGTCTTGACACTCGTGAAGGTGCCTTGTAGATTGGAGCCATTTCAAACGTTTCAATCGAGGAAATCGTGAATCGTTTCCGGTTCGTGTTCTCATCCGTTCTGCTTCTTCTCTTGCCTTTTGCTCTCGCCTGTGAGGGGCAGACGCAGCCTGCGCCAGGCACGGCCACCTTTGCCGAGCGGCTGGGCTGGAAGCCGGGCGATCGCGTGTTGCTGATTCATGTAGACGACGCTGGCATGTCGCACGATTCCGACATGGGCGTGGAAAAGAGCCTTGACGCCGGGCTCGCTACCTCCTTCAGTGTGATGATGCCATGCCCGTGGGTACCGGAGATTGTTCACTACATTCATGCGCACCCTGGCGTGGACGCCGGCTTGCACCTGACCTTGACCTCTGAGTGGTCGGAATATCGCTGGGGGCCCGTCGCTGGGCCTTCCGTGGTCCCCGGACTCGTGGACCGGGAAGGCGCGATGTGGCCGTCCGTTGAAGAGACTGCGCAACATGCAAGTGCCGACGAGATTGAGGCGGAGATCCGTGCGCAGCTAGAGCGAGCACGCCGGATGGGCTTTACCCCGACGCACCTCGACAGCCACATGGGCACAGTCTTTGCGACGTCTGAATTTATCGCGCGCTACATTAAGGTGGGTGCCGAGAATCATATTCCGATCATGTTTCCCGGAGGCCACGACATGCTGCTGGCCGAGCAGTATCGCGATGAAGAGATTGCGCGGCTAAAGGCGCAAGGTAAATGGGTGGAGGGCACCGTTTTGCCGGAGAGTCCGATGTTGGCGCAGGCACGCACAACTGCTGAGACGGTGTGGAAGCTGGGTCTTCCGGTGCTGGACGATCTCTACAACGTGAGCTACGACTGGACTTTGCCTGCAGGCATGCCGCCCACAGACGAAAATCTGCGCGCGATGAAGGTAGAGCGTTATAGCGCGGCATTTCATCGCCTCAAGCCGGGTGTGACCCAGGTGATCGTGCATGCGACTGATACGTCGAGCGGGTTTCCCTATATCAGCAGTTCCGCTCCCACGCGCAGAGGTGACCTGCTCGCCCTGCTGAGCCCTGAACTACGCGCTGTAATCCAGCGCGAGGGGCTCATTCTTACTACATGGAAGGAACTGCAGCAGCGGCGCGATCGCATCGGGGCAGCGCACTGACAAGGGCGGGGCGGAACACTCAGTGTGTTTCGCCCCGGCGTCTTGGAAGAAATGCATTGCCAGTGAGAGAGAGGCGGCCTGCGCTCGACGGCCCTGTCCGAGGAGATTGTGCTTACTGATACGGGGTTACCAGGAGGCTTCGAGTCCCACGATTGGTCCCTTTTGCGTCAAGCTCAAGCCCATGTGATTGTCGGTTCCCTTAACTTTGAGTCTTGTTCCTACCTGATACCCGGCCCTGAGATTAAGATTGTGGCGAAGCTCGACCTGCCCGACTCCAGATGCGTAAACAAAATGGCCGTATCCGAAGAAATACATGCCCTTCATGCTGCCATCCAGTGAAAACCGGCTTGAATCGCGAACCGGATACCAGCGGCTTCTGAGGCCTACAACTGGCAAGGGCGCAAGCACAGAGCCCGATGCAGTGCGGGTCGCAGTAACGCCGTTCAGGGTCCCAATCCCGGTGAGTTTCGCCTCTGTATTCAGCAGATTCAGCGATGTTGCCAGTGCCAGATAGCCTTGCCGCCTGCGGATAAAGTCCCACTGGTACCCGGGAGCAAACGCCAATGAACTGAGATCGGACGATACTGTGGCCCCGAGATGATACGTGACCCCCTGAAAAGTAATGTCGCGACTTAGTGTGGTCGTACTGGAACTGTAGACGGGACTGGTATCAAACGTGAAATGGTGTTTCCTCGCGAAATGCCAATCAAACCCTCCCGAAAAGGTCGAATAGCTGCCAAACCTGAAGTCCTTATTGATATCAAATTCGACCTGGTCTGCGGACGCGGTAACGTTGCCTGAAGGGTGGGAATACCACCATTCACCATCAACGCGCCACTTGTACGAATCGAGGTCGCCCTTGTCCTGAGCCTGCACCATAGGCAGCGCAACAAAAAGGGAAAGTGCGGCGATCAAGGTTTTGGCAAATCTGGCTTTAGCAAGGCTCATCTGGAGGTCTCTCCCTAACGGCACAACGCACACATAACTTAGAGGCGAATCGGCATGAAGGGATACTGGCAAAACTTGTAGGTACCCGACATCGCACTTCTAGCCAGTGCGCGGCGTTTGACCTCGTTCACGCAACGAATGAGAGCGCAGAGGGCAGCAAGTTTTGCGAGCGACCGTAATCCGCACAAATAAAGCGAGGTGGAAAAGTCGAAGAACGACCCTCCCACCTTGCTTGGAAAAACGCTGCGTGTTTTCCACTTTCCCACAGGCTCTACTGCTACTGGCTTAGTTTATTTGTTTACGTTTCCTTGGAGGTAATCCCTAGAACGGGATGTCGTCGTCTGAGATTTCGGTCTGCTGCGCGATATCGTCGTGGCCGGCCGCAGGGCGCTGATCAAAGCTGGCTGTGGAGCCGGAGGAACTCGAAGAGCTGGACCGGCTGTAGCCGCTGGAACTGCCTTCATCGCGGCCTGAGAGCAACGAAAGATCGTTGATGATGATCTCGGTGCGATAGCGCTTCTGGCCGCTTTCCTTGTCGTCCCAGCTGCGGGTCTGGATCTTGCCTTCAACGTAGAGCTTGGAGCCCTTCTTTACGTAATCGCGGATAATCTCAGCGGTGCGCGTGAAGGCGACCAGGTTGTGCCACTCGGTGCGGTCCTGCCAGTTGCCCTGCGCGTCCTTCTGGCGGTCGCTGGTAGCCAGCGTGAGGTTGGCGACGAGTGTGCCGCCGGGGGTGGAACGCATTTCGGGGTCCTTGCCGACGTTACCCAGCAGGATCACCTTATTCACTGATTTAGCCATGGTGCATTTCTCCGGTAAGCAGAAAGAATAGCAGACTAGTGCGTGCGCTTGCGCAGCCACTTGGCCGCACCGAGGGTCAGCAGCAGGCTGCCAAATGGCAGGCACATGAGCGCGACAATCAACGCGAACCAGCCGGTGTTGGTGTGTGCGCCGGTGGCGGAAAAACCACCCAGTGCCGTCTCAAGCAGAAGCACCGCCAACAGACCCGCGCCGACCATGGAGCCGCCCCACTGGAGCAGTTGCCGCGTGCCGTCTTCGCGCGGTGAATTCATTTCGGATTGCGACGACGGGCGAGCGGACATGCGGACTTTATCCTTGCGCCAGGCGCAGCATCACGTAGGTGATCACGCCGGTAACTGAGACGTAGAGCCACAGGGGAAAGGTCCAGCGCGCCACCTTGCGATGCTGCGGGATGCGCCCCGAGAGCGAAAAGAAGAATGTGATGAGCACCAGCGGCAACGCCACCACGGCCAGCAGGATGTGGCTGGCGAGCAGTGAGAGATAGAAGGTGCGGAAGGCCGCATGTGCTGGGAAGCGCACGTCGCCGTGCAGCGCATGGTGCGCGATGTAGCTGACCAGGAACAGTGACGAAAAGATGAACGCGGTGATCATGGCCCGGCGGTGCGCCGCGACGCGCCTTGCGCGGATGAACGTGTAGCCGATGAGCAACGCCGTGGCGGCCAGGCCATTCAGCAGTGCGTTCAGCGCCGGCAGAAAGGCGTACTGCGCGCTGGTAGCGGCGGCTGGATGAATGTAGATGAGCCAGAAGAGAAACAGCGTAGCCGCAGCGCTGACGGCGAGAATGGCCGCGATGGCTCCGCGGGTGGTGGCCTGCGAATTAGAGGATGGCGCGATGGTTGTCATGGATACCTAGTGCTTTGCAACGGCACACAGCATGAGCGTGGTGAGCAACAGCGGCAGATAGATCACGCTCACCTTCAGGAGGTCGCGCGCCAGCATGCGGCTTTCAGTGTCAGAGGTGGTCCGCAGGATGCCGCTGAAGCGGATCGTGTACGCAAGATAGACCGATCCAAGCAGCACGGCCAGCACCGCATAAATCGGCCCGGCCACGCCCAGCCACCACGGAGCCAGGCTCACCGGCAGCATGGCCACCGCGTAGAACGTTGCTTCGACGACAGTAGACCAGCCGTCCGGCTGCACCACGGGCAGCATGCGGATGCCGGCGCGCGCATACTCATCGCGATAGAGCCAGGCGATGGCCATGAAGTGAGGGAATTGCCAGACGAACAGGATGGCGAACAGCGCCACAGCAGGCCACTCGATGCGCCCGCGGGCTGCCGTCCAGCCGAGCAGCGGGCCCATGGCACCCGGAAAAGCGCCGATGAAGGTGGCCAGCGAGGTGACGCGCTTGAGCGGCGTGTAGACGGCGACGTAAGTGAACGCCGTGAGCAACGCCAGCGAGACCGTCAGCAGGTTGGTGTGCAGCAGCAGCCACCACGCACCCAGCGCCAGCGCGCCAATGCCGGCCACGATGCCTTGTGCCAGCGAAATACGGCCGGCAGGCAGCGGACGGTCTGCAGTGCGGTGCATGAGCGCGTCGATTGAGCGTTCGATAGCTTGATTGAGCGCCCCCGCGCCAGAGGAAACGAGGCCAATGCCGAACAGTACGTCCAGCAAACCGCGCTGCAGCGTGGAGATGCCCGACTGCATGGAGCCGAGATAAAAACCCGCCCAGCCTGTAACGACGACGAGGCCTGTAACGCGCACCTTGAACAGCTCACGGAAGTCGTGAATGAGCGTGGCCGTGAGGCCGGGTTTCGGGGCGTGCAGATGGGCTGGCCCGTGCGGCGCTGCAGTGGTTGCGGGCGCGGCCAAGGTGGTCGGATCGGCGGCCTGGGATACAAGTGTCATCAAGTAAAGAGGGCGAAGGCGTCGGCCGCAGTGTGGGGGAGCGGTGCGAAACCTGTATTGATGATAGCAAGCGGCGGGCAAACGGCCCTCAGGGGCGGCGGATTCAGAGCCTGGCGGCGGCTACCACGGCGTCGGCAATCTCTTCCGGCGTACGCGCATCCACGCTGATGGAGATGTGGGCGGTGCGGTAAAGCGACATTCGGCGCTCGTAACGGCGCGCCAGATTGGCGTGGTCAGCCAGCACGGGGCGGGTCTGCTCGGTGCCACTGCAGCGGGCAAGCGTGGTGGCCAGCTCAACCTCAAGATGCACCAGCAGCGTACCCGGTCCGGCCAGCAGCAGCTCGCGGGTGGCATCGCGCTCAATGGCTCCGCCGCCCAGGGCCAGCACCAACTTTTCGCCTGCGGACAGCCGGGCAATGGTGGCGTGCTCAAGATCGCGGAAGGCAGGCTCGCCGTGACGTGCGAACAACTCAGCGATGGTGCAGCCCGCCTCGGCCTCGATCACGTTGTCGACATCGAGAAAGCTCCAGCCCAGCCGGTCGGCCACGAGTGGGCCAACGGTCGACTTCCCCGAACCCATGAAGCCGGTGAGGACGATGCGACGGATCGGCGCGACGGCAGCGGATTGCGATGAGGGATGCGAGGTCATGGGTTCGGAGGAGGCTCTATTCAGTATAGGGAAAGGAGACACCGTTTGACTCAAGCCAGCACCATTACCACAGCTCCGGCGGTGATGAGTGCGCCGCCCACGAGCACCCCGGGCGTGAGTTTTTCGCCCAGCAGCAGCCAAGCCAGCAGCATCACCAACGGTACGCTGAGCTTGTCCAGCGGTGCCACGCGTGAGGCGGGCCCCAACTGCAGGGCGCGGAAATAGCACAGCCACGAAAGACCCGTCGCCAGGCCGGAGAGTGTGAGGAACAGGAGGGTCCGGCGGTCCAGGTCCCGCAGTTCGCCGTGCTTGCCCAGGGCAAGCGCGATACCCCATGCAAAGACCACGACCACGCTGGTGCGCACGGCCGTGGCAAGGTTCGAGTCCACGTGAGCCACGCCCACCTTGGCCAGCAGCGCGGTGGCAGCGGCAAAGACGGCAGAAAGCAGAGCCCATCCAATCCAGGTCATGGCTCTTATGGTACCCGGCATGACGGACCGCTAAACTCGAAGATATGCAGACGGGACGCGCCAGCAAAACCGCTCTGCGCGTCGCCATTCGCCGCGCCGCGCACCAATTGATGGAGGAGCCGCGTATTCTGCACGATCCGGTGGTGCTGCGGCTATTGGGGACCGGCTTTGAGCGGGATCTGGAGCGTGCGTCGCACAAGGTGGCGCGGGATTTTCGTGGATTTATGGCGGCGCGCAGCCGCTACGCCGAAGACCTGCTGGCCAAGG
>WSSedB1CaDRAFT_10000919_pt1 | contig 11913 bp, 14 predicted proteins | sample WetSurSB1Cattail_FD_9460 | JGI IMG/M metagenome (IMG submission 9460)
GACCCTTCATGGCGGCCAAACTGACCGTCCGGCCGCCAGTCGCCGGCATTTCGAAATCAGGCGCGATATCCCCGTCCGCGACGCTCATCTGTGCTGTTCCCCTGGCTGGATTGTCATTCGGGTATAACAAGGTGCGTTTCCCGCTTCTGTCCAGGGGCGCCACCCGTCCCCAATCCTTCCCCGCGCAACACGGTCACGGTTCGCAGAACCCGCCCGTCCGACACCACCGAGGCGGGCTGCAAGACCTCGACAGATCGAAACCAGGTCTTCGCTTCGTCCACCGCGCGCGGGTTGGGGTCGACCACCACCACGATCACGTCCCGGCCGGCAAACGCCCGAACCGGATCGGCGAAACCAAGCTGGCGTGAATCCGCATTCAAGCACAGCATCGTCACGTCAGGCCCCAGCGCGTAGCCAATCTTGCCGGCATCCCGCCAGTTCAGCGCGGCCACAACGGCCCCCGGAGCCAGCAATCCGCGCGCCCTCAATTCCTCCCGCACCGATGTCCAGTCCAGTCCCTCGGCCGTCGGATCGTTGCGCATCACCGTGGCCAGACGCCCACCGAGCCAGTCAAACTGGATTTGCGTCGCGACGACCGTCACCGCCACCAGCACCAACGCCGCCGACCCAGCCACCAGCCGTCGCACCCATGCGCGGTCCAGCCGACCAGCGATCCGCTCGCCCAGCAGAGGGAAAAGCATCAGGTAACCGGGGGCGGCCCAGTGATACAGAATCCGCTGGCTGGACCATGCCGAAATCAGCGCGAACACAACAATCGGGGGTGCCGCGAGGCAGCACAGCAGCCGATGCGACCAGACCGCCCCGCGCCGGAAGCCCTGAGCCAGCAGGATCATCATCGGCATCCAGATCCAGGGCAGCACGAACAGCGCCTCCCCCCCCAACGTCTGCAACGGCATCAACGGCCGAAACCGGAACCCCGTCGCTCGGTCGCCTTGGAACGCGAACGACGCCCAGCCATGCGTCGCGTTCCAGATCGGCACCGGCGAAAACACCAGAACCGCCAGGATCGCCGCGATATACGGATGAGGCCGCAGCAACCAGCGCCGATGCGCCGGATCAACCGCCAGATACAGGAACGCCCCCGCGATCGTCAGCACCGCGGAGTATTTCGAAAACAGTGCCAGCCCCGCGCAAACCCCGGCCGCCGCCCACCAGCCCATTGCCCGCCGTCCGCTGGCTGGCAACGCGTAAAGCAGGCAAAGCGCCGCCCCCAGCAATGCCGTATCCAACGGCCCATCCGGCAGCACCCAGCTTGCCGTGGTAACCCCAAAAACCGGCGACACATTCAGCGCGACCGCCGCCCAATACCCGGCCCGCCGATCCGCGATGACACACCCGATCCGCCAGACCAGGAACTGCGACAGCGCGAACAGCAGGATGAATGGCAAGCGCACTACAACCGGCGCCTCGGTCCCCAGCAGGTGCGATGCGCCCCAGGACAGCCACCAACTCGCGGGCGGATGATCGAAATAGCCGAGACTCAGCACCCGCCCGGCTGTCACCATATAACTCTCATCAACCCCCAGCCCGGTGGTCGCGGCGAACGCCAGCCGGATCAGTGTCGTCGCGGCGATCAGCCGCAGGATCGGAGACAATTTCATGGAGTGCGGCTGCTTCTGTTGCCTGCAAACATTCGCGGCTTCGGAGGTCATCGACTGGATCGACGACGGGGATACGCCACTATGCCCCTATTGCGGTATCGCCGCCGTGCTGCCGGGCGTGACCGACCTGGTGAAACTGTTCAGGCTACGCGAACAACGCTTCGGCACCCACACCGGCGTGCCGTTGGCGGACGAGGAGGGGTAGGGTCAAACTCTGCCCTCTCCGTCATGGCCACGCCACGCATGGCCATGACGAGAGAGCAAAGGCTGCGCTTCACCGCCTCCGCTATCCGGATGCGGATGGCAGGACAGACAATCAACCAATCAGGCGGCGACAACCCGCTGCGTCTGAATGCCCAGTCCCTCGATCCCCAGCCGCATTACGTCCCCGACCTTCAGGAACACCGGCTCCGGCTTCACGCCCACACCAACGCCCGGAGGCGTGCCGGTGGCGATCACGTCACCCGGATGCAGCGTAATGAAGTGGCTGACGTAGCTGACCAGCTTCTGCACGCCGAAGATCATCGTCTGGGTGGAGCCGTCCTGGAACCGCTTGCCGTTCACTTCCGTCCACAGCGGCAGGTCCTGCGGATCGCTGACCTCATCCTTCGTCACCATCCATGGGCCGGTCGGGCCGAAGGTGTCGCAACCCTTGCCTTTGTCCCAGGTGCCGCCGCGCTCCATCTGGTATTCGCGCTCGCTGACGTCATTGCAGACGCAGTAGCCGGCGACATAATCCATCGACTCGTTCTCGGTCACATAGCGGGCGGTCTTCCCGATCACCACGCCGAGTTCCACCTCCCAGTCCATCTTTTTCGAACCGCGCGGCAGTTTCACATCGTCGTTCGGCCCGGAGAAGGCGCTGAGCGACTTCATGAACACGATCGGCTCTTTCGGGATCGGGTTGCCGGTTTCCGCCGCATGATCGGCATAGTTCAGACCGATGCAAACGTAGTTGACCGGACGAGCCACGCACGCACCGATGCGCGGATTGCCCTCGACCTTCGGCAGCTTCATCGCATCGACGCCGGCCAGCATGCTCAGCGACGCATCGGACAGGGCGAACCCGTCGATATCGCGAACCAGGCTGCTCAGATCGCGGATCGAACCATCATTGGCGAACAGACCGGGCTTCTCGGCCCCGGCCGGACCGTAGCGCAACAGCTTCATAGCATTCTCCCCCTAAGCAAATTAAAGCGTCAGGCCACCATCTATAACGATAGATTGGCCCGTAATGAACTGGGCATCGTCGCCGGCCAGATACACCGCCAGGGCCGCGATCTCCTGCGGTGTCCCCAACCGTCCCATCGGCTGCCGAGCGACAAACGCCGCTCGCGCGGCATCGAGCGATCCGGCGGCGTCGGCGTTGGCCGCGATGCGTTCGCCCAGGCTGGGTGTCTCCACCGTGCCCGGGCACAGGCAGTTGCAACGAATGCCCTTTGTCACGTAATCGGTCGCGACCGAACGGGTCATACCGATCACGGCGGCCTTGGACGCGCTGTAGATGAAGCGGTTCGGCACGCCCTTCAGGCTGGATGCGACCGAGGCCATGTTGATGATCGCCCCGCCGCCCCGCTGCAACATGCCGGGCAGGAACGCCCGCATGGTGCGGAACATGGAGCGGCCATTGAGGTCGAATGCGAATGACCAGTCATCCTCGCTGGCGTCCATCAGCGTGCCCTGATGCACGACGCCCGCGCAGTTGAACAGGATATCGACCGGTCCTGCGTCCTTCGCGGCGGCGATGATCGCGGCGGCGTCCAACACGTTCAGCCCCATCGTGCGGATCGAGTCGGACTCCAGCCCCCGCAGCTTCGCCGGATCCACATCCGTGGCGATAACCTTGGCGCCAGCGGCGGCGAACGCCTGCACTGTCGCGCGGCCGATGCCCTGGCCAGCCGCGGTTACAAACGCTGTCTTACCGGTCAATGATGCCATTGGATCCTTCCTCCACCGCACCCGTTGGCGCGGTGGAGGCCCGTTTAGGCCATTTCGCGGCGAAGGTCACCCGATCAAATGGCGCTAGTGATGGAGCTCTGGAGCGTGCCACGTCACGGTGCGTTTGCCATTCTTGAATACCGCGATTGGATTGCGGATCTCCGCGATTGTCCGTTCCGGAGATGGGCTGTCGAAAACCACGATATCGGCCGGGTTACCCAACGCGATCCCGTAGTCCGTCGCGTTCAGGATGCGGGCCGAGCGGTTCGTCAGCATCGCGAAGCATTCGCGCAACTCCTCCGGCTGAGCCGTCTGCACCACGTTGGCATAGAGATTCGCCATGCGCACCAGCGAGCAGTCCCCGAATGGTGTCGCTGGATTGAGCACATTGTTGCTGGAAATCGAGCAATTGACGCCGTGCGCCAGCAGTGCGTGCGCATCCGCGACACCACGGCAGACCGAATGGTCGCGGTCGCGGCCCATGAGGTATAGGTCGGTTGCCGGCAAAACGCTCACCGCAACCCCCGCATCGGCAAGCCTGCGCGCTACGACTGCCATGTCGGAGGGCGGCATAAGCGAGAGCTTTGTCATATGGCCCACGGTCACCCGCCCGCCGAGGCGGTACTGCTCCGTAAGGTCACACACCAGCAGCGCATCCAGGTCTTCCGGCGTATTACCGACGTCCAGATGCAGGTCGATGTCCACGTCGAACTCCCGCGCCAGTTCGAAGATGCGGCGAATCTGGCCAGGATGGTCGGTGTCGTAGCGCGGCGCGCCGCCAATCACCTTCGCGCCCCGCTTCAGCGCTTGCACCAGCAGGTCTTCGGTGCCGGGATAGTTGGTCAACCCCTCCTGCGGAAACACACAGAGCTGCAAATCCACCGCCCAGGCGTAGTCTTCCATCAGCGAGGCCACGGCGTTGAAACCGCGCAGGCCGATGCCGGGATCAACCTCTACATGCGTGCGAATGCGGGTGGTACCGTGCACCAGACATTCGCGTAGCGTTGCCTCGGCGCGCTCGCGCACATCTTCCTCGGTGATGGCCGGCTTGAAAGGCGCCACATAGGGCACCGGGCGTATCACCCGCCCCCGCTCGGCTGGGCACCGTTCCAGCAAGCGCGCCTTGTCCAGATGGATGTGCGTCTCGACCAGTCCGGGGCAGGCCAGCCTGCCACCAGCGTCGAAACGCTGCGCATCCGCTACGAGGCCAGGCCCGATTGCCACGATCCGGCCATCCTCCACACCGATATCGGTGAGTTTGCCCGGTGCGGCATCCATCAGTTGCACATTGGCGACAATCAGATCCATGCGTGCCTCCCGCAATTTCAACCCGGGTCATACGGCGGGACCTGACGCAGGAAAAGTCGGTTTCAATCGCAACATGGCATAAAGTCTGCTTTACTTTTCATGTCAGCTAGGAAAAGGGGGTTGGTCGTGTCGGATGAAACCTTAATAAACGGTGAAGGTCTCGCTGGGTCCGAGGCTCTTACACAGAAGCAGCGATCGGCAATCATCGCGGGCGTTATCGGTAACATGCTGGAATGGTATGATTTCGGGGTTTATGGATATTTTGTGCCGGTCATCTCCAAGCTGTTTTTTCCAGCCTCCACGCCCATTGTCTCGCTGCTGTTGACCTTCTCCGTCTTTGGCGTGGGCTTCGTGATGCGCCCAGTGGGCTCTATCGTCTTCGGCCATTATGGTGACCGGCATGGGCGCAAGAAAGCGCTGAGTGCGGTTATCCTGGTGATGGCTGTGTCCACCTTCGTGGTCGGTTTGCTCCCCACCTATGATTCTGTTGGTGTATTGGCGCCGCTGTTGCTGGTGTTGGCGCGTTTGGCGCAGGGCTTGTCCGGCGGTGGCGAATGGGGCGGCGCAGCCGCCTATTTAGTCGAGTTCGCCCCAGCCAGACGGCGAGGCTTTATTGGCTCCTGGCAGCAGTTCAGCGTGGGCGCGGGATTTTTGCTTGGCTCGCTGACGGCGGCCTTGCTGACCACATCGCTCTCCGCGGATGACCTCTCCAGCTGGGGGTGGCGCGTGCCGTTCCTGCTCGGCGTGTTGGTCGGCGGCATCGGCCTGTATCTGCGCATGCAACTGGATGACACCCCCAAATACACCGAAATGGCCGATCATGGTGAGGTGTCGGGTCTGCCGATCCGCGAGGCCTTGACCACGCATCTGAAGCCGACGCTGCTGGCATTTGGCATCACGCTCCACAACACCGTCGCCTATTACGCTGTGCTGATTTACATGACCAACTGGCTGACGACCGCGGTGAAGATGCCACGCAGTACCGCCCTGTGGATCGGCACGACTTGCCTGTGCATCTTCGTTGTCCTTGTGCCGTTGATGGGCTGGATCTCCGATCGCGTTGGCCGCAAGCCGATGCTGATCACCTCCTGCATTGGCTATATCGTGCTGACCTATCCAGTATTCTATCTGGCTTCGACTGGAAGTGTCGCCTATGCCTTCATCGGGCAGGCTCTGCTGGTGGCGTTTCTGGCGATCTATGCTGGCGCTGGCCCTGCCATCTATTGCGAACTGTTCCCGACAAGGGTGCGCTACACTGCGTTGTCGATCGGCTATAACATCCCGGTCGCGATCTTCGGCGGCTTCGCGCCCTTCATCGCGACCGGCTTGATCCAGGCCACCGGCAGCATTCTTGCCCCGGTTTATTACGTGATCGCCGCAGCGGTAGCGACGCTCTTTACCATGATGTTCGTCAAGGAAAGCGCATTCTCCCCACTGCGGTAATGGAAACCAAAAACCTCCTGGTGCGAGGTGTTGATGACGAGAAGGCAATTCGTCGGGACAACGAGCGGCCTTCCGATGCAACGCGCAAGTTGCGCTGGCAATGAGGTTGGCGGGGATTCTGCTTCACGCTGATTTACCCCGCCGACCACCCGCCGCCCGGTTAGCAGGAACAATGCGGGCATCGCGGTCACCGCCGCCAAGTCCAGATCGAACCGCGTCGAGCGCCGCATATGACTCTATGGATCCTCAGCCTGGTCCTCCGGGGTAAAGCCAACCTTTATCGTCACCTGGTAATGACGGACTTCCCGGTCTTCTATTTCATCCCGCATCTGGGTGACCTCGAACCAGCGCAGGTTACGAGTGGTCGTCGAAGCCCATGGGACAGCGTTCTCGACTGCATCGGTGTGGTCAGGCATGCAAACGCTCCCCATTTTCCAGCGATGCGGCCTTAACCAGTGATCCGGTGGATGCCGCCTTCGCCAGCGGCCTTTGATTTATACCCCGCCCCCGCTTGCCTCCGGTCGTGGTCCGCGCTTCACTGTCCGGATAAAAAATAAAATCGCGGGGGAATTCAGCATGCTGTCCTGGTTCGGCGATCTAACGACCAAAGAGCGACGCACGATGGTAGCCTGCTTCGGCGGCTGGTCGCTTGACGCGTTCGATGTGCAGATTTTCAGCTTCGTGATCCCATCGCTGCTCGCGGTTTGGGGGATCACCACGGCCGAGGCCGGCGTGCTGGCAACCGTGACCCTGGTCGTCTCTTCGTTCGGCGGCTGGATGGCTGGTGCCTTGTCCGACAAATACGGCCGCGTCCGCGTCCTGCAGGTGACGATCCTGTGGTATGCCTTCTTCACCTTCCTCTGCGGCTTCGCCCAGGACTTCAACCAGCTCTTTATCTTGAAGGCGCTGCAAGGCCTTGGTTTCGGCGGCGAATGGGCCGCCGGCGCGGTGCTGATGGGTGAGGTGATCCGTGATAAATACCGCGGCCGAGCGGTGGGGCTGGTGCAGACCGGCTGGTCGGTCGGCTGGGGTGCGGCGGCGCTGGTTTACACGATATTGTCGGCCAATCTGCCGGAAGCCCTGACCTGGAAGGTGATGTTCTGGATCGGCCTAGCCCCCGCTGCCCTGGTGTTCTGGATCCGTCGTTACGTGGAGGAGCCGGAGATCCAACCCGGCGCCGCCACCAGCCACGGCGCGATGCATCTGTTCGCCGCGCTGAAGGCGCCGTACTTCTCCACCACATGGCGGGTCGCGATGATGGTGACCGGCGCACAAGGATCCAGCTACGCCATCACCACCTTCCTGCCGCTGTACCTGAAAACCGAGCGGCATCTGACCTCGGTGGGCACGGGAAGCTATCTGATGGTGCTGATCCTGGGCGCGTTCTTCGGCTTCCTGTCCGGCGCCTACCTTGCCGATGCGATCGGGCGGAAGGCGACGTTCCTGGTTTCGGCCATCGGTTCGGTTATACTGATGCTGGTCTATCTGTTCGCCCCGCTGAGCAACAACCTGATCCTGCCGGTCGGCTTCCTGCTGGGCTACATCAACCTGATGATGTTCTCCCCGATGGGCCCGTTCATGACAGAGCTGTTTCCCACCGCCGTGCGCGGCGTAGGGCAGGGGTTCTGCTACAACGTCGGACGCGGCATCGGCGCCGTCTTCCCCGCACTGGTCGGCTTCCTCGCCGCTCGCCTTGGTTTGGCCGCCGCGATTGCGATCTTCAGCTTTGTTGGCCTGGCCCTGATGATCATAGCGTTGCTCATGCTGCCGGAAACCAAGGGCCGTTCGCTCGCCAGCCTGGAGCAGCGACCGGCCCAGTAGCCACACTCGCGCAAGCGTGCGGCGCCGGGGCTGTCGTTCGGCAACCAGACTGCTTAAATCTCGTTCCAGTCCGAACCGAACTCGGAAGGAGAGACCCCATGGCTTTCGCTAATGACACGCACGGCAAGCTGGACGACGCCCAGGCCCAGATCGCGCGGCTTCGTGATCAGGTCGAGGCGCTGATGAAGGATCGGATCACCCCCGCCATGACGGATTTCGCGGGCCGCGCGGAAAGCGCCGTCCACACCGCGAGCGACGCGGTCAAGGGTCAGGCGCAAATGGTGTCCGGCCGGGTGAAGGAACAGCCGCTGATCGCGCTTATGATCGCCGCCGCGGTGGGCTGGGTTATCGGCCGCGTGATGCGCTAAACAATGCGCCCTTTTCGGCTTGCTCGGATCGCCGCGGAGGCCGAGGGCGTTCGTCTTCGCGGCATGGCGACCCGCATCGCGACGCGGGTCGTCTTCGCGGTCATCGCGCTTTTCTTCGTCATCGGCGCCTTGGTGTTCGCCCATGTCGCCGCTTGGTATGAGCTGCGAACGGCCCTGGATCAGTCGTTTCTGATCACCACCGCCATCCTGGGTGGCACGGACCTGCTGGTAGCGTTCATCTTGCTGTTTCTCGCCAGCCGATCCAGTCCCAGCCGCGTGGAAACCGAGGCGCTGGAAGTTCGCCGCAAGGCAATCGAAGGCCTCAGCAACGCGCTCAGCGTGACGGCGATGCTGCTGCCACTACTGAGGATCGCCACGAGCTTCCGCCGGCGTCGCCGGGAGTGAGGGGCGGTTCAGGCCGTCGCGTTTGCTGGAATGCACGATCGTCTTCCTCGCTGAGGAAACCATCGGCGGCATCGCGCCCGGCTCCATTGGATGGCGACTGATACAAGATTGAAATTGCATCATCTATCTGCCAATAGCGTAGTGCGCTTTGCACAGGGGCTTGATCTCATGGTTCTCTTCGACAAGGCCCGCCAGAACGCCGAAGCACTCCGGCAAGTCGGGGAACGCGCTCTGGCGGACGCCAAGAAGGCCGGGGTTCCCGTCTATTACATGGACGACGCCTTCGGAAATGATATCATCCGCGAGTTCCCGGACGGCCATCGCGAACGCCTCGCCCAGGGGGAATGCGGTGCCATCACACCAATCGGCGCCAGGCGCTGATCGCTCGGGATTTCCACCGGTCTGCACAATTCTCGCCGGACCAAATGGATCCGGGAAGTCATCCATTTTCAGCGCCCTGCGCCTGCCCGGCCAATTCATCAATGCTGATCAGGTCGCGCGCCAACTCGCCCCATTATGCCCGGAACGTGCGTCGTTTTCTGCCGGACGAATGGTGCTGCGCGAGTTAGCCCAAGCAATTCGGGCTCGGCAGGATTTCGTCTATGAGACAACGCTGTCGAGCCACCAGTCGATCGAACTGATCCGAAGGGCCCGTGACGCTGGATATGAGGTCGGACTCGTTTTCGTGGCGCTTCGGGACGCGGACCTGAACGTCGCCCGCGTAGCGCAACGCGTCTCGGAGGGCGGGCACGATATTCCGGAGCCCGTCATCCGAAGGCGCTATGACATATCCATCCGACGTCTGGGTGACGCGATTCGTCTCGTGCATGGCGTCATGATCTTCGACAACAGCCGCATCTCCGGCCCGGCGTTGTTGCTCCAGTTCTCGAAAGACGTCATCGAGAGCAACGCCCTTGATGGCGCCAAGCCGCTTCATGTGCTTATTGCCACCATCGTTGGCGAGGCCCTCGGTATGCGTCCGGATGCCCTCTTACGGGCATCCAATCCGGCCGTTCCGTAATGCCAGCGCCTCAGTGGTTGTTCCGCGACTCCCCCCGGGTTTCGATCACATCCAGGAACAGCGTCGCCGGCTCCAGGCAAGCGCCCGAACCAAGCTGCCCGACCATGGAGCGGTAGATCTCCTCCCAAGGCGTCATCGTCACCAGCTTCGGCGGCGTCCACGCGGCCTTGCGGGCCTCCAACTCACCCTCCGGCAGCATCACATCGACCTTGCGCGTGTTCAGATCGATCCTAATCCGATCGCCCGTTTTCAGCAGCGCCAAACCACCGCCAACCGCCGCCTCGGGCGACACGTTCAAAATCGACGGCGAACCCGACGTCCCCGACTGCCGCCCATCGCCCATCGTTGGCAGCGTGTTGATCCCACGCTTCAACAACGAGGCCGGCGGCTGCATGTTCACCACCTCCGCACTGCCGGGATAGCCGACCGGACCGCAGTTGCGGATGATCAGAACCGACTGCTCCTCGACGCCCAGGTCTGGGTCTTCGATCCGGTGGTGGTAGTCCTCCGGCCCCTCGAACACGATCGCCTTGCCTTCGAACACGTTCGGCCGATCCGGGTTGGACAGGAACCGGTCGCGGAAATCCTTGTCGATGACGCTGATCTTCATCACCGCACTGTCGAACAGGTTGCCCGACATCACGACATACCCGGCCGCCGGCAGCAACGGCTTGTCGTACCCTCGGATCACCTCGCGGTCGCCGTCCGGCACCACGGCGAGGTCCTCCGCCAGCGTGCGCCCGGTCACCGTGCGGACCCCGCCATGCAGCTTGCCCGCCGCCAGCAGCTCTTTCATCACCGCCGGCACGCCGCCCGCGCGATGGAACTTCTCACCCAGGAACCGGCCCGCCGGCTGCAGATCAACCAGCAGCGGAATCTCCGGCCCCAGACGCTGCCAGTCCTCCAGGTCATGCGCCACGCCCATATGGCGCGCGATCGCGATCATGTGGATCGGGCAGTTGGACGACGCCCCAAGCGCCGCCGCCGCGACCACGGCGTTCTCGAACGCCTGCTTGGTCATGATGTCGGACGGACGCAGGTTTTCCTTTACCATGCCGACGATGCGCTTGCCCGTTTCGAACGCCATCCACCCACGCTCCCGGTATGGGGCGGGAATCGCGGCGCAGCCCGGCAGCGACATGCCCAGCGCCTCGGCCAGCGAGTTCATCGAGGTCGCGGTGCCCATGGTGTTGCAATGCCCGACCGACGGCGCGGACGAGGACACCATGTCCATGAACTCATCATAACCGATCTTGCCCTCGGCAAACATTTTGCGGCCTTCCCAGACGATGGTGCCGGAGCCGGAGAGGCGCCCCTTCCACCAGCCATCCAGCATCGGGCCGCCCGACAGCACGATGGCGGGAATGTTGACCGTCGCCGCGCCCATCAGCAGGGCGGGCGTGGTCTTGTCGCAGCCAGCCGTCAGCACCACACCGTCCAGCGGGTAGCCGTGCAGCACCTCCACCAGCGACAGATACGCCAGGTTGCGATCCAGCGCCGCCGTCGGCCGCTTGCCGGTTTCCTGGATCGGATGGCACGGGAATTCCAGCGGCACGCCGCCCGCGTCGCGGATACCGTCGCGGATGCGGCTGGCGAGTTCGATATGATGCCGGTTGCAGGGCGACAGATCCGACCCCGTCTGTGCAATGCCGATGATCGGCTTGCCGCCGCGCAGTTCATCCGGCGTGATGCCGTAGTTCATGTACCGTTCGAGGTACAGCGCCGTCATCGCCGGATCGCCTGGCTCGTCGAACCAGCGCCGCGAGCGCAGACGCTTGTCTTCACCGCCGTTGTGATTGGTCATAACGATTCCTCCAAAAGCGTCAGTTGCGGCGGAGACTGTGCGGATGGCCGATTTGGGTCAAGCGGTCTTCTCGTCATGCAGCAGTTCTCGATTTGGGATGACGCGCTGTGACGGTTTGGGTGTGGGATGCTTGACGATGTGGTCATGGTCCTTGCGGCATCGGTGTGGCGAAAGCCATGGCTT
>WSSedB1CaDRAFT_10000920_pt1 | contig 11913 bp, 5 predicted proteins | sample WetSurSB1Cattail_FD_9460 | JGI IMG/M metagenome (IMG submission 9460)
CCTCAGACAGCCGGTTTGAACAGACGCTGGATACGGCGGCTCTGCAGACGCTGCCCATGGCAGGACGCAATCCAACGAATGTGATCACGGTTGCGCCCGGCGTTACGGGCAAGGGTGGCCAAGCTTCACCCGGCACAAATAACTCCACGAACTTTGCTCCAGAGAACTGGGTGGACGCCAGCGCAAATGGGCGTGGCGCCAATGGCAATCAGTACGTAGTGGATGGAATGGACGTGACGAGCAGCATCCGACCCGGCGTCATCAACCTTACGCCGAATGCCGATGCAGTTTCAGAAGTCAGTGTGCAGACAAACACCTACACGGTCGACTATGGGCGCGCGAGTTCGATCCAGACAGTCATGACCAGCTCCTCGGGAACCAACGATTTCCATGGTGTTGCCAGCCTGTATTACACATCGCAGCAGCTTACGGCCCGCGGGGAATTTGGTGTACCGCAGCCAGAAAAGCTGAACCCGTATCATACCTCCAACATGTCCTTCACAGTGGGTGGTCCTGTGATTCCCCGCAAGCAGTTCTTTTTCTTCGTCGGTTATGAGCCCTATCTTTCGATGGCTTCGAACGGAAGCGGACTTGTGACGTACGAAGATCCGGCGTTCCTTAGCTTTGCTAAAACGGCCATGCCTGGAAGTCCAGAAGTTGATCTGATGGATAAGTACAAGCCAAGCGGTGCGAGCACTGCTGGCGTAGCCTCGACTGCCGGACAACTGTGGAGCAATGTTCTTCCCACCGCCGATCAGGCTGCGTGTGTGAGCGGCGTCGGGAACCTGCCCGCTTCATACGACAACATTCCCTGCTCGACTGCCGTCTTCGACAACGGGCATTTCAACTCTTCCAGCTACTACAACGCCAAGCAGTACAACATCCGGCTCGACAAGTACTTCAGCAAAGACCGCATCTACGGGAACTTCTTCCGGAATACGATCTCCGGCGGCGGTCCCAGTGTTCGTCCGGCCTTTGCGACGACGAATGCGTTCTATGTCTTTTCGCTGCAGGTGAACGAGACCCACACGTTCTCAGCCAACATGCTGAATGAAGCCATCTTCGGCTACAACAGGATCGAAGGTATGTCTCCGAAGACGGGTCTGTTCACGGTCCCGATTGTGAACGTGAACCAGCTGGGGACGGGATGGGGAGACGGATTTGCGCAGGGTGATTACATTCAGCATTCGTATCACTGGCGCGACGTTCTTACCCGAATTGTGGGTTCGCACAGCTTTAAAGGTGGATTCGAAGCATGGCGCGGAGATGACATCGCGATGTTTGCCGGTGCGTATGGACAGGCGAACTTCTACTACCAGAACATGATCGATCTCATCAACGACAATCCATACACCGAGAGCGGCCTGTCCTACGATCCCGTGACCGGCAAGGCCGCGCCTGGCAACTACGGCTACAAGGCAACCACTTTTGGCTTGTTCGCGGAAGACACGTGGAAGGCCAACCGGAAACTGACCGTCAATTACGGCATCCGCTACGACAACTTCGGCAACCCGTATGTTGCGCTGAAGGGAACAGTGCTGGCCAACTTCCATCTTGCTCAGGGAGCGTCGATGGCTGACCAGGTGGCAAACGGCGTTATGAAGCAGCAGTCGAACGTCTTCAGCAACTCGATGAATTGGATCTTCAGTCCGAGGATCGGATTCGCTTACGCTCCGCTTGCGAATAACAAGTGGGTTGTGCGCGGAGGATTCGGCCTGTTCCACGATCTGTTTACGCTGGGCAACGCAGAGAACGGGCTCAAGGGCAATCCTCCGGGCTTTGTGGTGCCGACCTTCTACAACAATGGATCCACTGCGGCGCCGATATTCAGTTACGGTACGCAGAACAGCTATCCGTATGGATTCGAGTATCCCGCCTTTGTTGGTCAGCCGCTGGATGCAAAGGGTGGTATTCCTGGATCGCAGATCAGCGTGGGCGGTACGGCTGTGAATCTGTCTTCGGCCAATACGCTTAACTGGTCGGGTGCCCTGGAGCGCCAAGTAGGCCAGAACGTTACAGCCAGCTTTGGTTACTCGGGCTCGCATTCGAGCAATATCGTTGTAGGCGGCGGCAATACGGGTAACACCTCCTACGGTGTCGATTTGAATTTGATTCCGGGAGATCTGATCCAAAATCCGGTGTTCGATTCCAACGGGGTATGGACGGGGTCCGGTGTCCAGACTCGTCTCAACCACAGCTTTGGCGGTATCACCTATGCCTATAACGGCGCCCGCCAGAACTACTACGGATTGATCGCAGCAATGAAGGGCCGCTTCAGCAAACACGGATTCTTCACTGCGTCGTACACCTACTCCTCATCGAAGGACAACTCAAACAATTACCCGAGCGGCTATACGGCCACCGGTGGTTCGTCGTACAACATCGAACAGTGGTACAGTGCGTCTCCATGGGATGTTCCGAATCGCTTCTCACTGGGCTGGAGCTACGACATCCCTGGCGTCAAAGGCAAGGGCACCTTTACCGACAGGCTGACGTCCGGCTGGACGATGGCGGGCACCACCATTCTTCAATCGGGCAACCCCTTCTACGTCTATAACAACAATCCGCTGGCGCTGGTTGATACGGCGGGTGTGACGGTCACCTCTGCCAACTACGCGAGTGAAGTGGCGGCCGGACATATCGCTTTTGCCGCGAACAGCGGAAACTATGCGGCAGACGGCTTGAATCACAACATTCCGAACGCCGTGAGCTACAAGCAGAAGAAGGACCGGAAGTCCTACCAGTACACAGGTGTGGTGGACTCCGGCATTATCAGCCATGCTCAATTCACACAGCCTGATTTCAAGTCCGGCGGAACTGAGGGCAACCAGAAGTTGAATCAATTCAGTAATCCCGGCTTTGCGCAGACTGATTTCACCGTCAAGAAGACAACCCAGATCTGGGAGCGGGTGGGAATTGAGTTCAGACTCGACACCTTCAACCTGTTCAACCGGGTGAACCTCAACAACGTTAACGCGAACTGGGGCGATGCAAGCGCAAGCTTCGGGACAACCAACAGCAACCTGCAACCGCGCAACATGCAGGTGGCCGCAAGGTTCGTCTTCTAACCAGAAGACACCGACATAGCACCTGAACGAATCACCTGACGGGCCTGGTGTGGATTGAACTACATCAGGCCTCTGTCAGTTCACCAAACCAACAGATTGGCATTTCTACTTTTTGATTTTCCGACTCATTCGGCTGTAAACAAGGGGCTTCCATGTTGCGCGCATCGCGTCCTCGTTCTGTCATAACCGCATTGTTCTTTGTTCTGTGCTCCGCCACGTTTGCACAAAAGCTGGAATTGAGGAATGGGAGCGTCGTCGCGGAGTTCGGGGCCCGCGGCCTCGTGTCTGTAACGGGTGGCCCATCAGCATCCCGCGTGGAGCTTGCTGCGGACGAATGGTCGATGGTCCTGTCTGACCGTAACCTGCGAAGTGCAGATGCGAGTCCGACTGTACACAAGAACGGGGAGGACGAGGTTATCTATGAATACGACCTTGCCGGATACCGGATTCAGGCGGTGTACAGCATCAGGCCCGGAGCGGGTTTCGTCAGCAAACAGTTGCGCGTGAAGAACGCGCCGGGCGGGACTTTTACGGTCGACAAGGTTGTGCCATGGGAACTGCGTGTAACGAGTCCGGTGAAGTCGGACTTTACTCCTTCGGCGTATGTGCCGCATCTGGGCGCAACGCTGGAGCAGAGCCGGAAAGCTCTACCTGGCAAGGACTACGGAGTATTTCTCCGCCTTGAGAGCGGGGAAGGCGCGTTCGTTACGGTGCAGAATCCGTTTCTCGAAGTGCATCGAGAGGGGGAGTCTGTCAACATCTCGTATGCTCCCGAAATGGAGTGGAAGTCGTCCTGGGGTGAATACACGAGTGACTTAGCCTGCATGGGAGCGTATCGGCTTACAGGGGTTCGTAAGGCGCGCGAGATGGTGCGGGAGTGGCACATGGCGTCCGGGCCCGCGTCTGCAGATGGCATGGATGACGCCGAGGTTGAAGCATTCACGGCATGTGTACGATCATTTCTGATTCATCCGTCTCCAGACCCAATCAGCGTACTGGTGGGATGGACCTTGAACGATTACCAGATCGATGCAGGGACACCGGAAGGACGTCAGGAATACAAGAAGATCATAGACACCGCCTCTGAACTGGGGATTCAGACGCTGCTCTATGCACCGGGCAATTCGCAAACGGCGGAGCGCACGAAGAGCGCCGATACGTGGAGCTGGGAATATGTTCTTTGGCTGGGGATGGGTCAGCAGATCCGCAAGAACCAGTGGAACCCGGCGAAGGACCCAATTCCGGATTCAGTGTCGGAGATGCTGGAGCATGCCAGGCAGAAACATGTAGGCTTGCTGGCCTATGTGTACCCATCTATTCCATTCGAGAAGGATCCGTCGTGGATTGTGCAGGGAGGGCCTGGGAGGCAGGGCGAGTCCTTTACCGATCCGCAATGGAAATACGCCACGCTTGCGTCCCGTACCTTTCAGGACTATCTGCTTGAAAACCTCATCGCCTTCAAGAAGCGTACCGGCATCGCCGGGTATTCCTTCGACTACGCGTTCCTCAATCTGCCGGGCAGCAGCAGTTACGCGCAGTGGTACGGCTGGCGCAGGGTGATGGAGGCATTGCGCCGCGAATTTCCGTCGATTGTGATCGATGGTCGCCAGAGCTATCAGGTATTTGGACCATGGAGCTGGCTGGCCGGCAGCTATCCGCACCCGACCGGAACAGATGAGCAGCCGGAAAGCTTCAAGCCCTATCCTGATTTGCACTTTGATCGCGTTTCAGCGGACCGCACCCGCTTTGTGAACTATTGGTACAGGAACTACCAGTTCGCGCCGGAAGAAGTCATTCCCGGCTATGCGACGCACCAGACGGAGCGCTCGCGCAGTCTCCCCGCAGAAGATGGGAAACCACCGAAAGCAGAGATGATGTACACGCGCTACAAACCGCGTGACTGGGACTATCTCGGTTATCGGTACTCCTTCCTTTCTTCCATTGCGACCGGCGGATGGAACAACGTGGTGGACATGATTCCTTCACGTGATCCGGAGGAAGCGCGCAGTTTCTCAGCGCAGGATAAGGCATGGATCCGGAGTTGGCTGCAGTGGACCGTGGAGCACAAGGAGTATCTGCGCCACACACGCACTATTCTGCAGCAACCTGCGATCGGCAACGTCGATGGCACATCCGCGATGATTGGCGACCATGGCTTCCTGTTCCTGTTCAATCCGAACTACAAGCGACTCGCTGTAGACTTCGTGCTGGATGAGAGCATTGGCCTGACGGGCGGCAAACGGTACATGTTGAAGGAGGTCTATCCGTTTTCAGGGCAGGCCATTGGCAAGGAGCACGCCGGCGTGTGGAGTCGCGGTGACCGCGTGCATCTGGTTCTGGATGGGACCAGCGCAACCGTACTCGAAATCGTTCCGGCCGGCGATCCTGCGCAGCCGGTGATATTCAACGCGGCGGCGGCTTCAGCGGGCGCGTTGCCGCAGGCTGCTCTCAAGGGTACGGTGTTGCAGCTAACGCATGTTGGCGGGGAACCCGGGACAACGCGGACTGTCGGTGTGATGCTGCCGGCGGACACGCGCGTTTCAAGCGTGACCGTGAATGGAACGACTCAACGATTTACGCAGACCGGCAGATATGTTGAAGTGAACCTTCATTTTGGCGGCGAAGGCTTTGGGCAGGCTGAGGAACTGAACCTGACTCGCGGGACGAATGGCGAATTGTCAGGGACTTTTGAGGTTCCGCAACGGGTCTTCGATCAACTCGACGCTCGCAAGAAGGCGTGGCCAGTTCTGTGGGGCAAGGAGGACTACGAGTCCACGTGGTTGGTTCCCGAGCGACTCCTGCTGTTTGTTCAGGCTGCGGATACAAAGGACTCTGCTGCCGTTACTGCGACTCTTGATGACAAGCCGCTAGAGTTCAAACCCGCATACAGCGCGGGGCGAGTTGAAGCACCCACGTTTGTTGGCTTCTATGCGGACTTGTCCAAGATTGCTCCCGGGTTCCGACATACAATCAGTATGCGTGTTTCGGGCATGGAATCGGCACAGTTGCAGGGAGTCTTTTTCGATAATGTGGAAGCGCAACTTACGGAATCGCTTCAACCCTGACGGAAGATGCATAGCGTGAAAGGCGGCCGGGACGGACCTGCATGAGGAGAACGCTTAGTATTAGGATGACACCGCGCATTCGAGGTGGCGCAGGCTTACCGCGCTTTCTGATTCTATTTCTCCTTTTCTTGTTCGCTTTGCCGGGCTCAATCGTTCTGGCCTCTGGAGAAGCGGTGTCCAGGACGGAGATTGCCGCGATCAGTGGCGCGCTGCGCGACCATGATTTTGCAAGAGCCGAGAAGTTGTGCAAAGGCGCACTGGCAGCGCATCCGGAAGACTACCGTCTTTGGACACTGCATGGGATGGCTACCGCAGGACTGGGAGATTTGCGACTGGCCTTATCGCATTATCAGCATGCCCTGAAGCTTGCGCCATCTTATCTGCCTGCGATGGAAGGAGCGGCACAGACTGCATTTCAGTTGGGCGATGCGCATGCAGAGGCGATGCTGCTCAAGGTACTTGCCCAGCGTCCGAATGATCCTGTTTCCCATGCGATGCTCGGTGTGCTGGATTTCCGGGCGCACAAGTGTGAAGATGCGGTGGCGCATTTTCAACAGGCGGCTCCGGTGATTGCAGGGCAGCGGGAGGCGTTGACGGAATATGGCATGTGTCTCTCGCAACTGGAAAAACCGGACGAAGCGATACAGCCATTTACAGATGCGCTAGCGCTCGATCCGGCGCGGCCTGAGGCTCGCTATAATCTGGCTCTTGCGCAATCAAACGCACATCATCCGGAGGACGCTCTCAGCACTCTGCAACCGCTTTTGGACGGGGCGCCGCCGAATGCAGATGCGTTGGCCCTGGCCGCAGATATCCACGAATCGAAAGATGAAATTGCGCTGGCAGTGGAACTGTTGAGAAAGGCGATCCTGGTTGATCCCAAAGCGGTGGATGGCTATCTGCAGTTTGCGATGCTCTCTTACGAATATGCCTCGCCACAGGTGGGCATCGATATTCTCAACGCCGGGTTGACGCAGCTACCGAACGAGCCGCGACTATATCTGGTACGAGGAGTGCTATTAACGCAAGTTGGTGAGTTTGGCCGGGCGGCGAGCGACTTTGAGACTGCGAGCCGTATCGATCCGCAACTCCATTTTCTGCGTGCCGCGGAGGGCATTATCCAGTCGCAGCAGCATGATGCCCCGAAAGCGATCGCCAGTTTTCGCGCTGCGGTCAAAGCGCATCCCGATGAAGCCTTTGCACACTATCTGCTTGCAGAGGCGTTGCAGGGTGAGAGCAAACCGGAGGGCAGCCCCGAGTTCAGAGAGATGCAGCAGGAAGCCAACCGTGCGCTCCAACTCGAGCCTGGAATGATTGCTGCTCACGATTTGCTCAGCGCTGTGTACATCGAAATTGGACAGACCCAGAAGGCGATCGAGCACAGCAAGGCGGCTCTGGCGATCGATCCCAAGGATCAGCAGGCGATCTATCACCTTATTCTGGCGATGCGCAAAACAGAGGACAAGAACGAGGTTCCGGCATTGGTAAAGAAGTTGATGGAGCTTCAGCAGGAGTCCAAGTCAAAGGCTCCTGCTTCGAAGAAATTTCACCTCTACGAAGTTCAAAATCAGGACGACACCAAGGGCCGGTGAGATGCGGGTTGCTAGCCTATGATGGCGATCGTAGCAGCCATAGAACAGGTTTGGCCTTCAGGTTGTTGTTCATCACAAGGATCATCGAGGCGATCTGTTTGCAATATTTGCGGTCACAATTGTGGCCATAGCGCAATCTTTTTCTGATTGCAAACAACAATTGAGTAAATCGACTCAAAAAAGCGGACTGGCTGAGGTTTTACCCATGTTGGTCCGGGCCGATGCTATCGCCGACAGGATGCCCTGGACGACGAAGCACGTATACGATCTGGCGAAACGCGCGGGATTCCACACTACCGCTTCGAGGACGGCACACTCGCCTTTGATCCCATAAAGGTCAGAGCGTGGATTGACGCTCACGAAGTGGCGGCATAACCCCATGCCCGGCAAAGCACCGCCGGGCAGGACTTTTCCTTACCACCAGTTCATGCTGTTGATTACAGACTGAGTCTGCTCGTTTTCAGCCGGCCTCAGGTAACGCATCGTGCTCGCCAGGTCTCCGTGCCCCATCATCTGCGGGACGGTCCTGATATCAAGCTTGTTGGTACGCAACAGCTTCGTGCAGTACGTGGCGCGGAATTTGTGAAGATACCATCTCTCGCATTCCCGGGTTTTCCCCAGGCAGCCATCGCATTTCCCGCAGTTGAGGCCAGCCGACCTGACTTGACGCTTGAGAGTGCGGAGCAAATGGGCGTCCGGCCTGCCATTTTTGGAGAAGATGAGAGTACCCAGCCCGGCATGATCCCGCTGATAGCCCATCAGCCGCCCCAATAGATCGTCGGTCAGGGGCAACTCCCGCTCTTCAAAGTCCTTCATCCGAAATCCCCAGCGCTTGATCTTCGACTGCAGCTTCAGGATCTTCCGCTCGGCATGTATATCGCTCCACTCCAGGTGCATTGCTTCCTGTTCGCGCACCCCGGTCTGAACCATCAGCCGGTAGAGCAGATTCTCTTTGGGCGATGTCACGGCAGCGAATAATACAGCCAGTTCTGCATCTGTATTGATCTCAGGCAGCGTCTTGTCGAACTTCGGCGGCTTCGGAAGTTGCTTGGTGTTGTAGTGCAGGTAGAGCAGGAGCGCCTTGACGCTGGAGTGGCGGTTGCTCACCGTTCGCTTGCTCATGCCTCGCTGTTGCAGGGCCCGATGGAACTTGGAGATATCTTCTGGCACAATCTCGTCTGCGTACTGTCGGCCAGTCATCTGCAGAAACTCATTACAGGCGAGCTTATACACCTCTGCAGCTTCAAGGGATCCTCGATCAACCGTATTGGACAGGAACTGCTTGAGTTCCTCAGCGAGGGTTCTGCGCTGAGGGTCCGCTGGAACCACCTGGACTCCAGCCTTTTTGGCTACCACTCTGGCTGACACCTCCGCAGCCTTTTTCTTGCGCTTGTACTCAGCTTCTGTCGGAGTGGCGCCCGGCAGCGCCTCATACACCGGGTGGGCCCCGTCATAGTAGCGCAGCTCGTAGCACCCTGTTGCGTGCTTCACTTCCTTGCCAGCGACGATCACAACTCCAGGTTTGACCCGGCCATTGGCCGCGTAGGCTGCCGGATAGTGCCCCCATCCTTTATCCGTCTTGACCCGTCGCATGAGCACGACTTTGGTGTTTGCCATGGCGCTTTCCCCGAAAAACCATAACACAGCCATAACATGGACGTGGGATGCGCCATTTTACTGGAGTTTTTAAGGATTTGCCGAGAATCCCCCTCTCTCCGCCATAGAGTCAAGCTATTTATGATTAATGGATTAGATCTAGAAGATATGCCTGGTTACCGGGCTAATTCCGCACAAAGCTTCCACCAGAGAATCTCTCCGAGAAGCTGAATTCACTTCGAGTCGCGCATCTCTCTGGTCTCCCAGAGAGCAGTGGAACTTTTGATTCATCACTTGAGCTACTTCTGGAAGCTTCATAGAATGCCACTTTCAAGATTGGTATCGGGAGTATCCGCGTCTGCTTCTTGGCGGGAAAATGCAATGACCTATTGGGCGAAGATATTTGCGTGGTTACAGGAAACCGACAGTGCGTCCAGCCACGGCTACGCTGAGCCACGCCAGCAGCGACACCGCAGCGCCCACTGGCACCCACCAAGGCAACTCTTCGTCGCTGCGTTGCGCCTGAGCCAGGTGCACTGGCACCGAAACCGCAACTGCAATCGCCAGTGCCGCCATCTTGGCACGGAACGCTGGGCTGTAGTAGCACTTGAGCGACTCTTCTGAAAGCATAAGTACGCCGCTAATCGTGATGGCCGCGAGGCTTACGATCGTCACGGGCAGCAGCTCGGCTGCGAGTTCAGCGCCGCCGATTTGGCGTAGTACGCCCAACGTACGCAGCGAGACGATGAGCAAGGAGCCGCCGAGCGCGGCGAGGGCGAGCAGGTGGATGGTCTCGGCTACAGCAAAGGCCCAGGTCGACTTCTGCATGTAGTGTCCAACCGGCGAGTGGCTGAGCCATTGAAACAGCGCGAGCAGATGCATGGCGTCTCCTAGTTGAAGTAAGCCGTAGCGCGGCCAGCTGCAATAATGGCGGCCCACAGTGTGAGCGAAGCTCCACCGGCGATGCGTGCGGCGAGCGGCGTCTTTGGGCACGCGTTCCACTGGTCGATGCGCCGGTACACGGTGCGGTAGTAGACGAGCGGGTTGAGCCCGGCGAGGACCAGCAACAGGAGCTTGAGCCGGAATGCGGGATTTGTGTAGGACTTGGCTGCCTCGGCTGCAAAGAGCAACAGACCACTTGCGGTGAGGATGGCAAATCCAGTCCACACCACAGGGAGCACCTGCCGTGCGACGACAGTTACGCGTGTACCACGTAGCAGAACGCCGAGAAGGCGGAGATCTAGAATGGCGATGGAGCCCGCGAGCAGAGTGATGGCGAGGACATGTATGGTCTCGACAACGGGAAATGCCCAGAGCGACTCACGCAGAGCTGTGGCGGGGCTTGTATCGTTCAGCCACAGGCAGAAGTGACGAAGCGATTCCAACAGTGAACCTCCTGCGAAGACAGATGAGAGAGCATGCATCGAGAGTGCAAGACACAGAACGGCATGCGGGTACACACGCTGCAGACACCAGCATGTGCGCCCGCGACGATCAGTTCCCGCCGGTTGCAGGTACTTGCGCAGTCGCCTGAAGCGGTACGGGGTTCTCTGCGAGAAGGCTTTCGATCTCGCTAGTGAACTCCGCCTGCAATTCAGCATTGAAGACACCGCTGGCGGGCGCGGCGAAGCCGGAATGAATCTTGCGCACGCGTCCATCCTTGCCGACGAAGAGCGTGGCTGGCCAGGTGTTCAGGTTCACGGCCTGCGGAACCTTCTCCCACATCTCGGCAGGTGCCCCGGCGATGAGGTAGGTATACGGGACGTTGTATTTCCGGATGAACGCTCTGGCACGGTGCAGGTCCTGCTGCTGCTCTGGCTCTTCAAAATCCAGCGCAACGATTTCGAGGCCCTTGCTGTGGTACTTGGCGTAGAGCTGGACGAGATACTGCGCCTCGTCGTGGCAGTTGGGGCACCAGGTTCCGGTGACGATGGCGAGGTAGCCCTTGCCGTTGAACTGCGTATCGTTACTTGAAACCAGTTTGCCGTTGACGTCAGGGAAGCGGAAGCTGAAGCGCTCGTTAGGATCGCGGACCGTGGTGTGCGTGGTGAAGTCTGCGGGCTCAGGCAGACCTTTGGCGCGGGCTTGATCGGTGCGCCAAGCGACGAGCGGCTCAGTGGGAGTGAAGCCGCCGCGGAGCTGGATGCGCAGAGACCCGTCGTCGACGGGTGCGATTTCTGCGATCAGAGGCCGAGAGCCGTCGAAGTGGCTGAGGACGAAGCGAGCATCGTGAAAGCTTCCGACGAGTGCACCTGTATCGCCGTCAACACGCAGGATTGAGGCTGAGACTTCAGCGCCGTTCTGTTGAATGACTAGCCGCCAGGATTTCTCGCCCTTCGCGGTTTCGTGCTCGATCTCCCAAGTGCCGCCGATGGAGGGAACGCTCGCTGTCGCGGGCTCTGCTGCATCGACGTGACGCGTGGCAGTGAGCGGATAGCAGGCGATCGAATGCTCCGCCTCAAAGCGGCCATCGACCTCGCCAGTGAGTTGTCCGTGCTGCACTGTAGCAACGATGCGCGTGAGGTAGTGGTCGAAGTTCAACGTGACTTTGCCGCCTTCCAGCTTTGCACTGGTGGTTGTCTGCGGAAGGTC
>WSSedB1CaDRAFT_10000921_pt1 | contig 11900 bp, 8 predicted proteins | sample WetSurSB1Cattail_FD_9460 | JGI IMG/M metagenome (IMG submission 9460)
CGGCTGGTGCACACGTCCGGTAATCGGTTCAAAATTTAAAATCGAAAAAACAGAAGGATAACAGCAGCCGTCCCAGCCAACCACGTCGAAGGGATGATGGGCATAATGAATCCCATAGAGCATGCCCTGTTTTTTAATACGCACGAGGAAATCCCCGCTTTCATCCCTGGCTTCTGTATATACAGGTTCCCTGATATCCCGCTCGCAATATGGAGCATGTTCGAGCAGTTGGCCGTATTTACTGATATATTTCTTCGGATAGCGGATGGGGCTGAAAGATTCCACAATAAACAGGCGGTTAACAAAATTCTCAAATGACACCTGGTAGATGGTTCCCCTGGGTACATGGATATAATCTCCGTAAGAGAAATTCAGTTCGCCATACAGGGTGGTGAGTTTCCCACTCCCCTCATGTACAAATATCAGCTCATCTGCATCCGCATTCTTATAGAAATAGGAATGAAGGGATAACCTGGGCGCTGCCAGGGAAATATGCACATCCCGGTTTACCAGGATGGGCTTTCGACTCTTTAAATAATCGTCTTCCGGGTTCAGTCTGAATCCTTCCAGGCTCCGGTGTTGCAGCATTTTTTCTTCCGAAATGAGAATGGGCTCCTGCGAAGGGGGTTCGGTTGACAGGATCTGCGTTGGCGGATGGATATGGTAAAGCAACGAATAATCACTGGAAAATCCTTCCGTCGATACCAGTTCTTCCGAGTACAATTTTCCTGCCGGGCTCCGGAATTGGGTATGCCGCTTGGGGGGTATCCGTCCCCTGCTGATATAATGTGCCATAAAGAGGATTTTTAAAAACCACAGGACAAAGTTCAGTCGCGTTTATCCATTTCCGACAAATTTATTTTATTTAATTTTAGGAGCATTATGCGTCCGGACTATCCCAGCAAACCATTTACTGACCAACGCGGGCGATATATTTTTTTACTGTTATCGCTGGCAACGGATTCGCTGCCACTTTTTCAATAATGGAAATTAGGTTCCTCGTTTATATTCTAAAATTTTTTTATGGAAAATGATTTTCTGCCCTTACTGGGTACCGATTATATTGAATTTTATGTGGGAAATGCAAAACAGGCGGCTCATTTTTATAAATCAGCTTTTGGATTTCAGGGGATTGCCTATGCAGGACCCGAGACCGGTGTAAAAGACCGGGCCAGTTATGTGGTTCGTCAGAACAAACTGACTTTTGTACTGACTTCTGCACTCCGGCACGACCATGCCATTTCCCGGCATCAGTTAAAACACGGCGATGGAGTGAAAGCCATTGCCCTGGAAGTGGAAGATGCAGAAAAAGCCTGGAAGGAAACCATGCAGAGAGGGGCAGAGAGTTATATGGAGCCCCGCATGTTATCCGATCGGGAGGGCGAAGTTGGCTTGAGCGGAATCCGGCTTTATGGAGATACCGTTCACCTCTTTGTTGCAAGAAAAAAATACAGCGGAGCTTTTATGCCGGGCTATGAACCCTGGACGTCCGTTTATCAGCCGACCTCCACCGGGTTATTGTATGTGGATCACTGCGTGGGAAATGTCGGATGGAACCAGATGAACCGCTGGGTTTCCTTTTATGAAAACACGATGGGTTTCAAAAATATTTTAACGTTTGATGATAAGGATATTTCCACTGAATATTCAGCCCTGATGAGCAAGGTGATGAGTAACGGGAACGGACAGGTGAAATTTCCCATCAATGAACCCGCTGAAGGAAAACGTAAATCGCAGGTGGAAGAATTCCTGGAATTTTTCGACGGGGAAGGTGTGCAGCACGTAGCGCTGGCGACAAAAGACATTGTTTCGTCCGTAAGTGAACTCATGCGCAGGGGTATTGAATTTTTAAAAGTGCCCAATTCGTATTATGATGAACTGGAAAACCGGGTAGGTAAAATAGAGGAAGATATCCGGTCGCTGAAAGAAATGGGTATCCTCGTGGATCGCGACCCGGATGGATATTTACTCCAGATCTTCAGCAAACCTGTTCAGGACAGGCCAACGGTTTTCTTTGAAATTATCCAGCGCAAGGGTGCCAAAAGTTTTGGGAAGGGAAATTTCAAAGCCCTGTTTGAAGCCATTGAAAGAGAACAGGAAAAAAGAGGAAACTTATGAAACTGGTTTCAGTTTTCCACAACACCAAAGAGCGCCTCGGATTTATCCTGGATACGATGGTATATTTTCTTTCTGAAGAGAGAACCGGTTTCCCGGACACCATGCATGCATTACTTAGTCAATGGGATCTGTTTTATCCTGAACTGCTGAAAATTACCGGCCAGTCAAATGAAAGACTCCCATTAAAAGGGCAGGGAATTCCAGTCAATGAAGTTCAGTTGCTGGCCCCTGTCTCAAATCCCCCTTCTTTAAGGGATGGATATGCTTTCCGCCAGCACGTTGAAACGGCGAGGAGAAACCGGGGAATGGAGATGACGCCCGTTTTTGATTCCTTCCCTGTTTTCTATTTCGGAAATCATCATACCGTGCAGGGTCCGGGCCCTGTTCACTGTATGCCGGATCATTTGAAAAAGCTGGACTTTGAACTGGAAGCGGCCATCGTCATTTCCAGGAAAGGAAAAAATATTAAAGCTGAAGCAGCAGACAATTATATTGCCGGGCTTATTATCCTGAATGATTTCAGTGCACGCACTTTACAGATGGAAGAAATGCTGCTCAACCTGGGCCCTGCAAAGGGAAAAGACTTTGCAACGGCCACCGGTCCCTGGCTGGTAACCCCGGATGAATTAAAAAATCAGGAAGTGGCCTGTAAAAAAAATCATACCGGAAAATCCTGGAACCTGCAGATGACCGCTTCGGTGAATGGTAAGGCAGTCAGTGCAGGCAACCTGTCGGATATGGAGTGGACTTTTGCCGAAATCATTGCCAGGGCCTCTTATGGCGTGGATCTTTACCCCGGAGATATCATTGGTTCGGGCACGGTGGGTACCGGATGTTTCCTTGAATTGAATGGTACAGGAAAATTAAAAGATCCCGGGTATCAGGAGCAGTGGCTGCAACCAAACGATGAAATTGAATTGAAGATAGAAGCACTGGGCAGCCTGAAAAATCAGATCCTGGCTTCGCCGACGGACTATTCCATCCTGCAATTAAATAAATAAATTACACAAATTTCTTTTTTGAAATGTGATGGAATGATCCGTTCAAATATATAATCCGAATCATGCCAGTAAAAAGTGACGGATTTATATTCCCTTTTATCCACTTCACATATTTTTTTATAATCCCGGGTAAGAGGCCGATTCTGGCTGAGTTTATTGAAATAAAAAAAATCGAAGCATTTTGAATGATCCCGTTATTTTCGGATACCACTTTCGCATGCGCCCATGCGCTGTCAAAAAGTGAAGTGCTTCTTTTTACAGCAACATTTTCGGAGCTTTTAGGAGGGATGTATAGGGAATAATTTGGGAAAGCAAGATATTAGGTGTTTCCTCTTACAGCATAAAAAATAAAAAACACAGAGAAGGAAGAAAATCGGTTCAACATCAAATTTCATTCCGGGTTACGCTTACAAATTAGAACGATATAATAACTTCCCACTTTCATTAGCATCCGGTTAACCTTAATAAAAAACCCTGCTTCCGCAGGGTTTTTTTAACCATATTCAGATTTTTAGACTATACCAGCCCTGATTATTTCTTTCCTATTTTTTTAAACCCATTGGCTTTGGCGCAGGTCAGGTCAAGCTGTATCACTTTTCCCATTCCCGGGGCGCCGCCATACCCCCAGTCGGACACATATAATTTTTCGTCAGGTCCGAACGTCATGGCAGTTGGCAGGTCCAGATTTGATACAATTGTCATCCGGGAACCATCGGGATCCACCCGGATGATATCCCCGCTACCGGGTGTTGGAAAATCATGTCCTACTGTATTTTCCAGCACATAAAGCCCACCCAGAGGATCGACTAAAACCCCCAGTACATAGGTAAAGCCAGTTGCATAGGTAGTTATTTTACCACCCGGTGTGATTTTATATATATTGGAACCTCCGGCCGCAATCGGGAATTCATCCAGATTGCCTACATAAAAATTGCCTTCGTGGTAGGTAACGCAGGTAGGGACAATATGGCCTTCGAATGCAGAAATATCGATGATCCGTTTGATATTGCCATCAGTAGATACTTTATCCAGCTCTCCATGATTGGGCTCAAGGACAAAGAGATGATCATCCTGGCTAATCATACTGTATGGTGTGCCGTCCGGCTCAAAATCATGTGGATTAGGGTTTGCAACCGGGTTATTTTTCCAGAACGTGCTCATGTCATTAATCAAAGTCCAGGTTTTATCCTTGTTTACTTTGAATACACCATTGTCAATTCCGATCACGCCATGAGAACATCCGGCACCGGTTAATAATCCATAGAGGGTATGCCCTATAAAAGCAACATCCGCTACGCCGCTTATAAAACCTCCGATATTCGGGGAGGTTGTGCTGGATGGAATATTGTCTGCCACTGTTGTGCGTAAACCCGAGTGGTCGAACCGCGAAATGCGTGCCCCGGTGACACTTCCGGTATAGGGACCTGCACCCGGTACCTGGTCACATTGTCCGATGGTGGAATTCGTTCCGCCTACACCACCTTCAGCGACATACAGATTTCCATCCGGTCCGAATTTTAATCCGCGCGGATTATTCAAACCCAACCCGAAATCGGATTGTGTAATAACAATATCATTCGGGTTACAGTTGCAGAAACGAGGCTCCTCCTTTTTACAGGATATTACAAAAAGTAAAAGGGTTATCACGGAGAGGACTCCGGACACCATCGTAAAATTTTTCTTCATAAAAACTTTTGTTTTAATTGGTGATAAGGCAAAACGATTAGTGGTCAGGATAGTGGTTCAGGATAAAAAATACCCGCACAGGCGAATCATATGGCATAACCCATGATTACCAGCTACAGATTACCGATTAAAGAGTAACGATTCTATTTTCGTGGAGTAGCTTACAATTCAGAATTGTGCGGAACAAAGTTAATGGTGTGTAATGCCTTAAAAATTGTAAATTTGGGTCATTCTTTTTGTAGATTTTAGTCAATCCCTGACCAGGTGTTTGAAAAAAAAACGGGCCTCTTCATGCTCGTTCAGATAAAATTTAGGCGTATGTCCGCAAAAACTCCTGAATTCCGGATAAGTTTTTTATCCTGCTTAAATATCAGGACAGCGGAATGTTCCGGGCATTCGGTCATCTGGCATCGGTCACAGGTCACCAGCCAACGCTTTACATATCAGCCTGTGAAAATGATGCGTCCCCTGTTCCCTGGTTACTGAATACCGGCCCTGGTGATAGAACCTGGAACGGATGCCCTTCTGTACGGCTTCCACCACTTCCTCATCCTCCATTTCCACCACATCCAGCTGGGAACCGGCGCCTTTATTGAATAATTCCGCTTTCCATATATAGGTATAAAAGGAGACCCGGGTCCGGTCAGCTGAAACCGGCTGAACCAGGTTGACACTGCATCCCCAGGGATAAAAATTGAACATCATATTGGGGAAAACGAAGAAATAGTAAGCCGCCACACGCTTTCCATAATCAGGAGATGACACCGGCAGTTCAAATATTTCCTCCCCGGGTTTGGCGATTCCCAGCTGCAGGTTGGAGGCAGCAAAAAGTTCTGTAGTGTAGTTTCCGAAATCGATCACGGCATTTAATCCCGCGTGTACGAAGGGAATATGAAATCCTTCCAGGTAATTCTCACAGTAAAGGGCCCAGTGGGCTTTCACCGTATACTCTGCAGAGAATTCCGGTTTAAAAACAAATGCATCCAGGGGAAGCCAGCCCAGCCGCTCACCCATCTCCCGGAAATATTTTTCCGGACGGGCTTTCGAATCCAGCGAGGTAAATAACCAGGGACCCCAGGAATGCAGCGGCAGACGGGTCAGGTCATCTGCCCCGGTCGGAAAATTTTTTACTTCTTTGAATTCCGGCATCGAGAGAAACTGCCCGTCTAACCGGAACTGACGGCCATGATAACGACACCGAAGATGGGCCGTCCGGCAGGCTTCCCCGACCAGCGTGGTACCCCGGTGGGTGCATACATTCGAAAGGCAATAAAGCTGGGCTTCATCCCGGGTAAGCAACAACGGCTCATCGAGAAAATCCGCCAGCAGTGTATAGGGGTAACAACTGCCGGGATGGGAAACCAGGTTCCGGTCGCCGATATACTGCCAGCTTTTTGAAAAAATCTTCTCCCTGCTTACCTCAAAAAGTACCGGATCTGTATAAAAATCCGTGTGCAGGGTCCTGGCGACCGATATATCTGTATCAACTTGAAAACGGGCATTGTTGTCTTGCAAAATTTTTTACTTTTAAATTTTTACTTTTTACTTTTATATTTCGGGTTCCTTGTCTTTCCCTCCGCGACCCATTCGATGGTTGACTTCAGCCGTTTATTTTATTCAACAATTTACCTAAAGCATTTTATATGGCGGAATTCAGTCTATTTTTGGAATGGATATCCCGCATTTCCTTACTTTGAACGGGCTCCGTTAATTTTTTACCATTGCCAGCACCAGCACTTAAACGCACACTCAGCCCCTTCCTCCTCTGGGGACTGGGTGTAGGTTACGTGATATCCGGCATGTACTTCGGCTGGAACCTGGGCCTGGAGCGGGGAGGCACCGGCGGACTGGCCATTGCGACTTTTTTTATTATCATCCTCTATACGACATTCACTTTCAGTTATGCAGAACTGGCGGCTGCCATACCGAAAGCGGGTGGCGTTTTTGATTATGCCCACCGGACACTGGGCAGAGATCTCGGATTCCTTGCAGGCATGGCCCAGAATATAGAATTCATTTTTGCACCTCCTGCCATCGCATTCGCGATTGGTGCTTATTTCAATTTATTTTTTCCGCAGATACCCGTTCTGGCCATCGCACTGTTCGCTTATATCTTATTTACGGCCCTGAATATGTATGGTGTGAAAGCGGCGGCGGTATTCGAATTGATTATTACTCTGCTGGCAGTCGGAGAATTATTGGTTTTTACCGGCATCACCCTTCCCCATTTTGAATTAAAAAACCTGCAGCACCATGCTTTTCCACGCGGCTGGCAGGGCATTCTGGCTGCAATCCCCTTCGCGATCTGGTTTTTCCTGGGCATTGAAGGTGTTGCCAATACAGCAGAAGAAGTGGTCCATCCCCAACGCACCCTCCTGCTGGGATTCGGATCTGCCATCGCCACCCTGGTCATATTGTGCATACTGATTTTTTTAAGTTCGACCGGCGTCAGCGGCTGGGAAGCCATTGTTTACAAGGCAGACGGAACCACATCAGATTCCCCCCTGCCCATGGCCCTGGCTCATGTTACAGGCAGTAACCATTTGCTGTATCATCTTTTAATTACCGTGGGATTATTCGGATTGATTGCGTCCTTTCACGGGCTGATCCTGGCCGCCGGAAGATCAACCTATGAATTCGGGAAGATAGATTTTGCCCCTGCCCGTCTCGGGAAAATCCATCCCCGGTTCAAAACCCCGTCAAATGCCCTGTTCATCAATATGATCCTGGGTATGATGGCGCTGCTTTCGGGCAAAACGGCAGAAATCATTACCCTTTCCGTATTCGGGGCCCTGACCCTGTATATCTTTTCCATGATTTCCATGATAAGACTCAGGAAAAAAGAACCCGGTCTTCACCGCCCGTTCCGGGTGCCGCTCTATCCCCTTTTCCCCGTTACCGCCCTGGTGATCGCCGTATGCTCTCTGATTGCGATGACGGTTTACAATTTCAATTTATCGTTATTTTATATTTTTCTGATGGCATTGTCGTACGGATTCTTTAAACTGCTTAAAAAGCGGGGAACCACTTAAAATGTTCGGTATGGATCTGAAAGAAATTCTCGGGTATGTTAATCATCATGCTTCCCGGAAAGTAAAAATCGCCCTGACAGATATAGATGGTGTATTGAGGGGGAAATATATTTCGGTGGAAAAATTTCTTTCCGTCGTGGATTCGGATACGAGCTTCTGTGATGTCATTTTCGGATGGGATGCGGCCGATGCTGCTTACGACAACGCATCCTATACGGGCTGGCACACCGGTTATCCCGATGCAGCTGCCCGCCTGGACTTGTCAACCTTCAGAAAAATTCCCTGGGAAAACGATCTTCCCTTTTTTCTGGGCGAATTGATCCGGAAAGAAAATGTACCGGAGGTTTGTCCGCGGCAGCTCCTGAAGAAAGTACTGGCCGATGCAGTATCTGCCGGTTACTTCCCCTGCTTTTCACAGGAATTTGAATGGTACAATTTTGCAGAAACCCCGCAAAGCGTTCAAGAAAAAATGTTCCGGAACCTGCAGCCCATCACACCCGGCATGTTCGGCTATTCCATTCTGAGAAGCAGCCTGCAGCATGATTTCATGAAAGATCTCTTCGCTTTACTGAATCAGTTTGATATCCCTGTGGAAGGACTGCATACAGAAACCGGTCCGGGTACCTATGAAGCCGCCATCAGTTATTCGGGTATACTGGAAGCGGCCGACCGGGCTGTTTTGTTTAAAACGGCCGTAAAGGAAATCGCCTACCGGCATGGTTTTATGGCCACCTTCATGGCAAAGATCAGCGAAAACCTCCCTGGTTGCGGAGGGCATGTGCACCAGAGTTTATGGGATGGGAACCGGAAGAAGAATCTTTTTTTTGATGAAAAAGATCCGCTGAAGATGAGCGAAACCATGAAACAGTATGTAGCCGGACAATTGCTCCTGATTCCCCGGATGCTGCCATTGTTTGCACCCACCATCAACAGTTATAAACGCCTGGTAGAAGGAGCCTGGGCGCCTACGACCCTGACCTGGGGCATCGATAACCGTACGGTGGCCCTGCGTGTATTATCCGGCGGAAATACTTCGTGCAGACTGGAAACCCGTGTTATCGGTGCTGACGTGAATCCCTACCTGGCCATGGCGGGCGCCCTCGCCGCAGGCCTGCACGGAATAAAAAATAAATTGTCCCTGAATCAAGCTGCGACNACCGGGAACGGATACCTGGATAAAACAAACGGCCATTTGCCGGCAACCCTGGATGAAGCGACCCGGATGATGAAAGAATCTGCAGTAGTCAGGGACATTCTGGGAGCGGGTTTTGTGGATCATTTCACGGGCACCAGGGAATGGGAATGGAGGCAGCATCTGAAGAGTGTGACAGACTGGGAATTCAAAAGATATTTCGAAATCATTTAACAACGCCAATCCTCCGGAAAATGAACTTTAACAAAATTTATCAATACAGCTTTCCAACCCTCATTCGTTTCGGTGCCGGATCCAGCAAAGAATTGGGAGCCTACCTGATTAAAAATGGATTATACCGGCCATTAATCGTTACCGACCCTACGGTTTTCCAGCTTGATTTTTTTAATGAAATCGTAAAAGACCTGAAGGACCGGGATATTTCGGTGAATATATTTCATGAGATCCATAAGAATCCAGTGAAATCGGATGTGTACAGGGGAACTGAAACATTTGATGCCTTCGACAGGGATTCTGTTATCGGCATTGGTGGCGGAGCCGCCCTGGATGTGGCCCGGGGGATCGTATTGCGGGTTCACCACCGCGAGGATCTTTTCAAATATGATGACCTGAAAGGCGGGGATGTGTTTGTAACAAATGATGTACCCCATTTTATTACCATTCCCACCACGGCCGGCACCGGCAGTGAAGTGGGCCGAAGCGCCATTATATCGGATGATGAAACCCATCAGAAAAAAATCCTGTTTTCTCCGAAACTCATGGCGAAGATTGTTTTTGCAGATCCGCTGCTTACCATGGAACTTCCTTCCTTTATTACGGCTGCCACAGGCATGGACGCGCTTACCCATCATATGGAGGCATTCCTGACAAATATGTTTCATCCCATGTGCGACGGCATTGCATTGCAGGGAATTTCCCTGATCCACGATTCCCTGGAAAAAGCAGTACATCATCCGGACCTCGAATCAAGGAGTAAAATGCTGATTGCTTCCCTGATGGGCGCCGTGGCTTTTCAGAAGGGACTGGGCGTGGTGCATTCGCTCGCTCACCCGCTTTCATCCCTGCTGGATACACACCACGGACTGGCCAATGCCGTCAATATACCTTATGGAATGGATTTTAATATAACAGGATTTGAACATAAGTTTAAATTAATCGCGCGTACTTTAAACCTGAAGGAAGAATCCGGGCAGGCCGTAGTCAGTTACCTGTTTGAATTAAATGATAAAATACACATTCCGCGCAAACTGAGTGCCATCGGCGTTAAACCCGAACATATCGAAACGCTGGCCGACCTGGCTATTGCGGATTTTGCGCACCCGAATAATCCCAAACCGGTCAGCCGGGCGGATTTTAAACAGTTATATTTAAAAGCCCTTTAGAATAACAAAATATTTTTAACTGCCCATGCAAATCATCAATCCGGCAACAGAGGAAATTATCTGCGAGGTCACGGAAGACAATACAAAATCGCTTGCTGCAAAATTTCAGCTATTGAAAAATGCACAAAGGGAATGGATTGCGACCGGAATGGATGTACGGGTAAAAATCATAAAGCAGTTTTCAGGATATCTGGAAAACCAGGCTGAATCCCTGGCTTCCCTGTTAACCTCCGAAGTCGGGAAGCCATTACAGCAAAGCCGTAATGAAATCAACGGGGCCAGAACAAGAATCAAATGGCTGGCAGAAAATGCTGAAAAATACCTCGGTGAAGAGCTGATGACCAGGGACAATGACCTCGTGGAAAAAATTTCCTATGAACCCCTGGGCGTTATCTGCAATATCTCCGCCTGGAATTACCCCTGGCTGGTAGGTGTGAATGTATTTGTAAGTGCCCTGCTGGCAGGAAATACCGTGATGTATAAACCGTCAGAATATGCCACGCTGACCGGTCTCGCAATTGAAAAATTATTTAAGCAGGCCGGGGTGCCTGCAGGTGTTTTTCAGGTAGCTATTGGCGCTGCCGAAGTTGGAAATGAATTACTGAAACTCCCCTTCGACGGTTATTTTTTTACGGGTTCCTATAAAACAGGGAAATACATCTATGAAAAATGCGCATCCAAAATGGTTCCCTGTCAGCTTGAAATGGGCGGTAAGGACCCGTTATATGTCGCCCGGGATATCAAAGATATTCAGTCCGTGGCTGCAGCAACCGCCGACGGGGCATTCTATAATAACGGGCAGAGTTGCTGTTCGGTAGAACGGATTTATGTACATGAAGCCGTTTATGATGCATACATCCGTGAATTTACAAAGGAAGTGGGTTCCTGGAAAACCGGTGTACCAACAGAAGAAGGTGTTTATTTCGGTCCGCTGACCCGGAAAGCCCAGCTGGACGTGATGGAAAACCAGGTAGCGGATGCGGTCGCAAAAGGGGCCCGCCTTTTATTGGGTGGTAAACGTATGAAAAGAAAAGGATATTATTTCGAGCCTACTATATTGGTGGATGTGACCCATGAAATGGATGTGATGAAAGAAGAATCATTCGGCCCCATTATTGGTATCATGAAAGTCAGGGATGATGAAGAAGCCATCCGGCTCATGCAGGATACGGAATATGGTCTGACAGCTGCGGTTTATTCAGAAAATAAAGAAAGAGCTGAAAATATTTTGCATCAGATAAACGCAGGATCCGGTTACTGGAATTGCTGTGACCGTGTATCCGCCCCCCTTCCCTGGAGCGGAAGAAAACACTCAGGATTCGGGGTTACGCTCTCCCATGCAGGTCTGCGGTCCTTTGTACGGCCTAAAGCCTGGCACCTGCGCGGATAACCGGACAACCGGAACTTATTCCTGAAATCAGTAAAGTGGATTAAAAAAAATGGCCCTGGAGCAGGATCCTGCGAATGCTCTATCCATCGGTATAAAAAGACTTTTTTATTAAAATAATTCGATCTTGAAAATAACAGG
>WSSedB1CaDRAFT_10000922_pt1 | contig 11896 bp, 11 predicted proteins | sample WetSurSB1Cattail_FD_9460 | JGI IMG/M metagenome (IMG submission 9460)
CCGGATTTTCATCCTTTTTCTATTTCCAGAATTTTACGTTTCCGCTCTACGCCCCAGCGATATCCGCTCAATTCTCCGTTTCCGCGGATTACCCGATGGCATGGCGTAATGATTGCCACGGGATTGGTCGCGCAGGCGCGCGCCACGGCGCGTGCTGCCGTCGGTTTGCCGATGCGGTTTGCCAGCTCGCTGTAAGAGACAGTCTGGCCACGGGGAATTCGGCGCAGTTCTTCCCACACACGCATCTGAAATGCCGTACCTTGGACATCGAGCGGCAAGTCCACGTGCGGCGCCTGTCCGGCAAGGCAATCGAGAAGCGTCTGCACCTGCAATTGCAGATGGGCGTCATCCCGCCCGATTTCGGCATGGGGGAATTCGTGGCGCAAACAGTCCGTCAATTCTTCATTACTGTCTCCAAGCATTACTGAACAGGTTCCCCGACTGGTAGCCGCGACAAGCAACCAGCCCAATTGGCTCTCTACGATTGTGTAGGCGATTGTCATACCTTTTCCCCCTCTCCCATACGTGGCCGGAGTCATTCCGAGTCGAGCGGATGCTTTTTCGTATAACCGGCTGCTGGAGCTGTAACCGGCGTCATACGCAGAAAAGCTATGTTCCGATTGTTCGATAGAATCGCTCTGTCGGGTTGTCATCTATTCACCTCTGGGTAAATAGTAACGAAAAAATGTGCGGTCATCTATCCGAATCGTGCGATGCAATTTAAGATTTTTCATTCTCCCCAAACGCCCGCTCAAAATCCTTTCTCAGCAGTTCCTTGTCCGCGGTTCCGATCAGATCCCAAGGCAGCAGCTCATCTCGCGGGATGGTCCGATACACCAGCTCGTCCGTGTCAATGCCGCAGGCCTTGGCAGCCTTCTTCAGGCTTGCGCCTGCTGCCATTTCCGCCAACAACGCGGAACAGCGCCGGTCGCCCCGCGACAGCAGGGCCTGGAGATACGACCCCTTCAGGCTTTCGACCTTAAGGTGCAGGTTGGCGATGCCGCGAAAACTCCGCTCCAGCAGCTTGACCTTGCGCTCCAGGGAGGGAAGAGGTTCCATGCCGCACCACTGGAACGGTGTAAATGGTTTGGGTATGAACGGGTTGATGGAAAGAGTGATCTCACCCAGCCTGCGGTTGGCCCGCGCCCGCTCCAGTACCCGCTCTCGAATGGCCATGACCAGCCTGACCAGCTCCTCCAGATCGGTTTCGATTTCCGTGGGAAGCCCGATGATGAAATAGAGCTTCAGGTTGAGGATGTTGCGGGAGATGAGTGTGTCGCAGGCATCCAGAATCTGCTTTTCGGTCAGGTTTTTGCGGATCAGGTCGCGCAGGCGCTGGGAGCCCCCTTCCGGCGCCAGGGAGATGGTCTTGTGCCCGCAGGCCACCAGGGCATCGAGCATGTCCGGATCAAGCCGGTCGATGCGCAGGGACGACACTGAAACCTTGGCGCCCCGTTCCACGATGTAACGGCAGAGACGGCCGATGTCGTGGTAATCGGAAACAGCCGCGCCCACCAGACCGACCTTGTTGCGATGGGCGAGCCCCTGGTCCACTGCGGCAACAATGGCCTCGAAGGGGTGTTGCCGGAACGGCCCATAGATAAAACCCGAGCTGCAGAAACGGCAGCCGCGCGGGCAACCTCGGCTTACCTCCACCAGGAACATATCGCCAAACTCGGTGTTTTCCGTCAGGATGACCGATTGGGACGGTGGGTGCTGCTCCAGCGCGATACAGACCCGCGTGATTTCGCTGTCGATTCCCTGCTCCGTATCGAAACCGGCTAGCCTGCCCGACTCATTGCGGGGGTGATGGAAGCGGGGAACGTAGATGCCGGGCAATGTGGACAAAGCGGTCAGCAGTTCCCGGCGGCCCATAAGGTCCGGCGACATGAGTGTGGATACCAGTCCGGGAATGATCTCTTCCCCTTCGCCGATGCAGATCACGTCCATGAAATCGGATATCGGTTCGGGGTTGATGAAGAGTGCCGCGCCGCCGGCAATTACCAAGGGGTGAGTTTCGTCTCTATTGGCAGATAGGAGGGGGATACGGGACAGACCGAGCATGAGCGGTATGTTGACGTAATCCGGTTCGAACGAGGTGGAAAAGGCGATGATGTCGAAATCCGCCAAGGTGCGGCGGCTCTCCAGGGACAGAATCGGTATGTTGTTGCGACGATGCTCTTCCAGTTCTGCGTGGCCGGGCAGGAAGGCCCGTTCGCAGACAATACCGGGAAACGAGGCCAACAGACGGTACACTGTCTGGAACCCCAGATTGCTCATGCCGGTCTGGTAGCGGTTGGGGTAGATGAGGCAGGTCGTCAGGATGCTGCGATCATGGTTGTGGGGGCACAGGTTGTGTTCCGCAGCCAACAGGCCGGGCTGTTTCTGTTTAGCGGCTTTGCTCATGGAATGTATGGTTGCACACGGATACCCCGCTAAGCAAGGGAAAATACGCCATTATCAGGTATGATGTTCATGCTGTTCCCACGGCGCGGTTTCTGTGGTATAGAAGAACAGATTTACGCCATCTCGACCAGGAGAACAGTTGTCATGAGCATTCTTGCGGGAGCATTCAGATCACTCTTTGAAACCAACATGGCCATTTGTCAGGGAGAGAGGGTGCTGGTCTTCAGCGACATCATCCGGGAGGATGAAACGCCATCCGATTCTGATCGCGATCGCCGAGTACGGCTGAACGCCACCGCCCGTGCGGCCGCCGAATTCGCTGATAACACCTGGGGCCGTGCCTTCTTCGTGGAATTCCCCGCTACATCGGCATCGGGAACCGAACCACCCGAAGCGCTTTGGTCGGCAACTTTTGGAGAAAAGGCCGTGGCCGAACTCGCCAAGGCCGGACTGCTGGAAAAACTACTGGCCAAGGCCGCCACAACCGATGACATCTCCCGCGCCAGGCAGATCGTGCTGACCCACCGGGAAGATGCGGCCGATGTTATTATTGCCATGAGCAACAACTCTACCAGCCACACCCGCTATCGTGCCCTGGCCAACGACACCGGCGCTCGTTTTGCCAGTCTGCCGCATTTTGATCCGGAGATGTTTCACACCTCCATGACGGTTGACTGGAAGGTCCTTGCAGCCCGCACCGAGCGTCTGGTTACGGCGGTCAACCGGGCAGAATGGATTCGTGTTACCACCCCCAATGGTACACACATGCAGATCTGCAAACAGGGACGCCATGCCGAGGGTGACGACGGCCTGCTGACAGCTCCGGGCAGTTTCGGCAACCTGCCGGCCGGCGAAGCCTATCTGGCTCCACTGGAAGGGAAGAGTCACGGAGTAATGGTGATTGAGTGGGGGCCGACCCGCAAGCTGGATCAGCCGCTGCGCGTGACCGTGGAGCAGGGTGTGGTGGTCAGCATCGAAGGTAATGACCAGCATCGGCAAAAGCTGGAAGCCCGCTTTGTAGAAAACGCCAACTGCCGCAGCATTGCCGAGCTGGGCATCGGCACGAACGACAAGGCCAGCCGTCCCGACAACGTGCTGGAGGCCGAGAAAATCATGGGCACGATCCACATCGCCCTGGGCGACAATACCGGTTTTGGCGGAGCGGTCAGCGCCCCCTTTCATGAGGATTATGTCTTTTACCGGCCAACTCTGACGGCGATCATGGCTGATGGGAGTGAAGAGGTTATAATCGATGACGGCAAGCTTCTGGTGTGACATTATTTATGCCTGCGGGGTATTCTCCTGACCGCCCCTGAATCATCCTCAAACCTGATTCGCCATGCCCGCTCACGCGGAATTCGCCGATGGGTGCCCGGCCTGACGTTGTTGAGCCGCTACAATCGCGCGCTGTTTTTTCAGGATGTAGCGGCAGGTGTGGTGCTTACGGCACTGCTGGCGCCGGTGGGCATAGGTTATGCCGAAGCAGCCGGTCTGCCCCCGATCTATGGTCTGTACGCTACCATTATGCCGCTTCTGGCGTATGCCTTGTTCGGACCGAGCCGCATTCTGATTCTGGGACCGGATTCGGCGGTTGTCGTGCTGGTTGGCGCCACGATTATTCCGCTGGCGGGAGGCGACAGCGGGCACGCAGCCATGCTTGCCGCATTGCTGGCCGTCATTTCCGGCTCAATGTGCATCCTTGCCGGCCTGGCCAGATTCGGATTCATTACCGACTTGCTTTCAAAGCCGATCCGCCACGGTTATATGAACGGCATTGCGCTTACCCTGATGATCGGCCAGTTCCCCAAGCTGTTCGGCTTTTCCGTGAAAGGGGGCAGCTTCCTCGATTTGTCGGGTGANGTGGTGCGGGGAATCATGGACGGGCGGGTAAACTGGATTTCCTGTGCTCTTGGNATATCCTGTCTGGCAATTATCCAGGGGACCCGGCGGTGGGCTCGACGCATTCCCGGTGTGCTGGTTGCGGTTGTGCTTGCAACCCTGACGGTTGCCCTGTTCGATTTGGCACATCAGGCCCATGTCGCGGTGGTCGGGACGCTTCCGCAGGGGTTACCGGACTTTCGTATTCCCACAGCCACTGCTACCGAATTTGCTTCCCTGTGCACCGGCGCCCTGGCGATCACGCTTGTCTCCATTGCAGAAATGAGCGTGCTGTCTCGAATTTATGCCCTGCGCGGCGGTTATTACGTGGATGATAACCAGGAGTTGATTGCCCTCGGCATCTCCAATATTGCCACCGGGCTATTCCGGGGGTTTTCCGTGAGCAGCAGCGCTTCACGGACACCAGTGGCGGAATCGGCCGGCGCCAAGACCCAGATGGCCGGTGTGGTCGGTGCGTTCTGCGTCGGTCTCTTGCTGGTTTTTGGGCCACGGTTGATGCAGAATCTGCCCGCTGCGGCGCTGGGTGCGGTTGTTATTTCCGCCTGTGGTTCGATCTTCGAGATTCCCCAGGTCCGGCGATTGTATGGTCTGCGGCGTGGAGAATTTTATCTCTCCATGGTTTGTTTTCTGGGTGTTGTCTCTCTTGGTGTCATCCAGGGCATTTTCATTGCTATCGGTGTTGCGTTGCTGGCGTTCATCTGGCGAGCCTGGCGGCCCTACTGCGCCGTTCTCGGACGTGTGGACGGCGTGAGGGGGTACCACGACATCACGCGCCATCCCGAGGCGCGTCGCATTCCGGGGCTGGTGCTTTTTCGCTGGGATGCGCCCCTGTTCTTCGCCAATGCGGAAATGTTCCGCGAACAGATACTCCGGGCGGTGTCCACCGCGCCTACACCCACGAAATGGGTTGTGGTTGCCGCGGAGCCTGTTACTGATGTGGATATCACGGCTGCCGACGTGCTGGCCGAACTGGAAGATGAACTAAAACAGGCCGGTATTGAGTTGTGTTTTGCCGAGATGAAGGGGCCGGTCAAGGATCATCTCAAGCGCTACGGGCTGTTTGCCAAGCTCGGTACGGAGAATTTCTTTCCCACCATCGGTCAGGCCGTGGGCCACTACGTGGACAAGTACCGCGTCGACTGGGTTGATTGGGAGGATGTGCAATTGCCGGTTGTATGACAGGACGAGATGGCCCATTCCGCGGACTCGTTTTCATTCCCTTTTCGGAGCATTCCATGAATACACAAACGCCTCTATCGCTCGGTTTTTCCCCCTGTCCTAATGATACCTTCATGTTTTACCCGCTGGTCCACAGCCTGGTGGATACCACCGGCATCTCGTACCATGAGCGGCTGGAGGACGTGGAAACCCTCAATCTGCTGGCGCTCAATGGGGAACTGGATATAAGCAAGGTTTCCTATCATGCCTTGGGGCATATACGCGACAACTATGCCCTGCTTCGTTCCGGCAGTGCCCTGGGGCGCGGATGCGGACCATTGCTGGTGGCATCCGCCAATCTCAAGCCTGGCGAACTGCGCGGCAAGACTATCGCCGTGCCGGGGCGCTACACCACGGCTCTGTTGCTGCTGCGCCTGTTCGACCCGACGCTGGAGAATTTTATTGTAATGCCCTTTAACGAGATTATGGATGCTGTCCTTAAGGGTAATGTCGATGCAGGCCTGATCATCCACGAGTCCCGTTTTACCTACCATGGCTATGGCCTGCACAAACTGGTCGATCTGGGTGAGTGGTGGGAAGCTGAAACCGGTCTGCCGATTCCGTTGGGAGGGATTGTTGCCCGGCGTTCACTGGGACGAGATACCATTGGGGCCGTGGAGCGGGCCCTGCGTGACGGCGTGGCCTATGCACGCGCACATCCCGGCCAGGCGGCCCACTACATCTGCGAGCATGCCCAGGAGATGAGCAGGGATGTTTGTGCATCGCATATCGAGTTGTATGTCAATGACTTTTCCGTTGATCTTGGCGACGAAGGGGTGCGGGCAATCCAATGCCTGATGGAGCGGGGCGAGCGGGCCGGGATTATTCCTGCCTCGAAGGCGCCGCTTTTCTGCGAAGGTCCCTGAATTCGATGACGTCTTCCCGGCTTCTCTCGCTTTGACTGCCTCAGTCCCGGCGTTTCAGGCATGAGTTGCGGTGGGGCGCGGACTATCCGACACTGGCGGCATGGAACGTCATAGGCGGCGATGGACTCCGGCATTCCGCTCGCTACGCCGTACAGGCGTCATCGAATTCAAGTGATTTACATCAATTTGCATCGAGTACAGGAGGTAACCGAACATGTCGGACCAGAAGGAACAATGGCAGGGTAGAGTGGCGCTTTCCACCGCCATTATGGCGGTTTTGGCGGCGCTGACCACGCTCTATATGGGCAAGTATTCATCCCGGGCCATTATGGCCCAGGGGCAGGAGAGCGATCAGTGGGCCTATTACCAGGCAAAGAGTATCAAGGAACATGCCTTTGAAATCAGCCGCACACAGCTTGAGTTGCAGATGGCGGCGCAACAGGGGCTCAGCAATGCGGCATCCGGGTCCTATCGCACTGCCATTGCCCGTTACGAAAACGAAATCAAACGCTACGAGAGTGAGCGTAAAGAGATTAAGGCCAAGGCAGAGCAAATCGCCAAGCGAAAGCTCAAGTCCCAGGATATGGGGGGAAACTTTGCCTATGCATTGATCTTCCTACAAATTGCCCTGATGCTCTCGTCCATTTCCAGCCTGACCAAGAGAAAGTATCTTTGGTACATTGCCTTGATAGCCAACGTAGGTTGGGTATTCTTTTTTACTGATGCCTGGCTGCTGTTTTATTGAAGTATGAAAGGGTGTTGTGTGAAACGGTTTTTCTTCATCATCAATGTTCTTGGCTTGCTCTTGGCGCTTGTTGTCCCTGCCGCTGCCAAGGATGCGTCCCTGGCCAAACAGGTTCTGGCTGAGATCAATCTGGCCCGTACCAATCCCCGTGTTTACGCAGGTTTCCTGCGCGAGTTCCGCAGCCGGTTTTTGGGGAACAGCTATACCCTTCCTGGCAGTCGTGTCCGCGTCTTGACCAGTGAGGGAGTTGCCGCTGTCGATGAGGCGATCAGGTTTCTTTCCCGCCAGAGAGCCCTGCCGGCCCTGACCTGGTCGGCAGGGCTTGGCGCTGCGGCGGCTGAGCTTGCCGGGGAACAAGGCGAGACTGGCGCAACCGGACACGGTGATGCGGGGAACAACGGTATGCGGGAGCGGATTGAACGCCAGGGGAAGTGGGAAAGGAGTATAGCGGAAAACATCGCTTATGGACCCGATAATCCACGGAGCATGGTTATGCAACTGATCGTTGATGATGGTGTGCCGGGCCGGGGGCACAGAAAAAACCAATTCAACCCTGCTTTTGGCACAGCCGGGGTTGCTTGCGGCCCCCATCCTCGTTTCGGGAATATATGTGTCATCGATTTTGCAGGCGGGTTCCGGGAGTAAAGATCAAGCGGGAGAGGTGTTCATGGAGTTGATGGAAAATTGAAACGCGGATGACGAGGATCTGTCTAATCGGCATATATCAGAACCGAATCAAGACACAGGGCTCAAAAGATCAGTGCAAATCGGTTTGCTGACCATTATGTCCGTGGGCGGCGCAATCCTCGAACATCCGCGTTTTAAACTGTTTTCACGGTCTGTCAGGCGTTGCCGTGTTTGGCCCGTTCAGCTTTCTTCAGCAGAGCTGCTGCCAGGGGGTGATTGTTGTTTTCGGCATACTGTGCCGCCGTTGTGCCGGCAAAGGTCTTGAGCAACGGGCTGGCGCCACCATCCAGCAGGGCCTGAATGGTTTTGTTGCAGCCATAGATGGCGGCCAGCATGATCGGGGTATGTCCTTCGAGATCGCGGACATCGACATTTGCTCCCTTGTCAACAAGCAGTTTGACGATTTCGGTATGGCCATTGGCGGCAGCATAGTGCAGAACGGTCTTACCCTTGACGCTGGTGGCTGTTACGTCCGCACCGCGATTCAGCAGGTCGAACACAAAGTCTTTCCGGCCTTCTTTTGCGGCATTGATAAGCGGTGTGTGTCCGTGGCGATCTTTTGTGTTTACGCTCTCCATGTGCATTTCCTCCTGATTATGATAATCGGACCTTTCGGTCCGTGGATCACGATTTCCGGCTGTCTGATGTGTAGTATTCCGATGATGGCGGTTGAGGTTGGCGTGAGAAAGAATGTTGCGGGAAAACGGGGTTGTTCTGGAAGAAGCTTTTGTTCGAGGGGGGAGGAAACGTTCCAGGTGTTCGGCGTGGATGAGGTCATTGCGATGCGTGACCCACACCTTCTGCTCAACCGATCCGGCACGGAAAGGCAAGATCAGTATAGCCGGCATCACCATTCCGAACGTTGCCGTAAACGACACTATATCGGGATCACAAAGTATCATCGGGACCTGTCACCTGCCTGTAAGAGGAAAGTAACCAATACGTAATTTTTATACCACACAACAGTTCCGAACGCCATAGCATTTCGCTGATGCCTTACAGGGGAAATAAGCGCTTGTGTCCGTGGAGAACGGCGCACTATAATGCCGGTCACGGAGGATCATTATGGAGGTTTCAAAGGCCGAGTTTATAAAAAGCGCAGTAAAACCCAAGGACTATCCGCAGACAGATCTGCCGGAGGTGGCTTTTGTCGGGCGCTCCAATGTGGGAAAATCATCGCTGATCAACGTGATTGCCAACCGCAAGTCGCTGGTTCGCACCAGTTCCACGCCGGGCAGAACGCAGCTGATAAATTTTTTTGACATCAACGACGGTGTGCTGACCTTGGTGGACCTGCCCGGCTACGGCTATGCCAAGGCGCCACCCGAGTTGCGCAAGCAGTGGGGCCCGATGATCGAGACCTATCTTGCCAAGCGGAATAACCTCAAGGCCGTGGTGCTGATCTTGGATATCCGCCGGATCCCTTCCGAGGGTGACCTGCGAATGCTGGGCTGGCTGATCACCTATGACATTCCGGCGATCATTGTGCTGACCAAGTGCGACAAACTCTCCAAGCTCGAACGGGCCAAACAGACTGCCTTGATAGCAACAGCTATCAAGCGGGAAAAGAGTGAGTTGTTTTACTTTTCGGCGCTTTCACGAGAAGGACGCGACCGGATCTGGCAGGAGATCGTGCGGCTGACGGCGCCGGATATTGAATCGGATACTGAACAGCAGACTTGAATCCCATGGAAGGCATATGAAAAAAAACGCGACAACTCATACCGAAAACAAACCCTCCCCGGCAACAGCCATGCCCGACATGCAGAAGCGGCCGGACCATCGCCGGATTCCGATCTCCAAGGTGGGTGTCAAGGAGATCACCTATCCGATCGTGGTTATGGACAAGAACCGCTCGCTCCAGCATACCGTGGCGCGGGTAAATATGTATGTTGATCTGCCTCATCATTTCAAGGGAACCCACATGAGCCGTTTCGTGGAGATTCTCGACCGTCATCGGGAACAGATTGCTCTGGACGACAAACTGGAGGTTATCCTTAATGAGATGAAAACGCGGCTTGGCTCCGCCAGCGCCCATTTGGAAATGCAGTTTCCCTATTTTATCGACAAGCGGGCGCCGGTCTCGGGCGCCAAAAGCCTGATGGAGTACAACTGTGAGTTCAGCGCTTCTATGACCGATACCCTGGATTTTGTCTTGGGTGTCAAGGTGCCGTTGACATCGCTCTGCCCTTGCAGCAAAGAATTGGCGCGTTACGGCGCTCACAATCAGCGCAGCGTCATGTCGGTGCGGGTGCGTTATCGCGATTTTATCTGGATCGAGGATCTGGTTGAGTTGGTTGAACAGTGCGGCAGCAGCCCGCTGTATTCGTTGCTTAAGCGGGAGGACGAAAAGTTTGTTACCGAGCAGGCCTATGAAAACCCTCGTTTCGTGGAGGATATGGTGCGGGAGGCTTACTCCCGTCTGGCGGCGCTCGAGAACATCACCTGGTTTTCAGTGGAAACGGAGAATTTTGAGTCGATCCACAACCATTCGGCCTTTGCCGCAGTGGAGCTGGACAGGAGAGGATAAGAGAGCTTCTGCGGAATATGCCGGAAATCCTTAACTCCCCAACAAAGGAATGTGCTTCATGAAACCGGTTCTTGTTATTGCCGCTGTTCGTCAGGAAACGAAACTGCTGGAGTTGGCTCTGGGGAGCGTCACCCACGTGATAACCCCCGGCTTTACAACCGTGGTGGGGGCATTGGGGAGCTTGCCAATAGTTATCTGTGTGTCCGGTATCGGCAAAATCAATGCTGCCGCGGCCACGGCGACCCAGATCGAGCGTCATCAGCCACAACTGGTCATCAATGCAGGTTGCGCCGGTGCGTATCCGGGCAGCGGGCTTGCCATCGGTGATCTGACGGTTGCAAGCGTCGAGATTCTGGGGGATGAGGGAGCCATAACCTCCAACGGATGGCTGGGGCTCCAAGAGATGAATCTTCCGTATATCATCAAGGGTACACAGCGCTATTATAATGAAATCCCGATATCGCGTCTTGCCGCCGAAAAGGCAATGCAATTGGCGGACTACTGTGGTGTCAGCCTGACTCGTGGACGTTTTGTAACCGTATCCACCTGTAGTGGTTCGCTGCCGCGGGGTGAAGAGCTTGTACGGCGTTGCGGCGCCATTGTGGAAAACATGGAAGGCGCTGCCGTTGCCATGATGTGCCTGAGGTATGGTGTTGACTGTCTGGAGATCAGGGGGGTCAGTAATCTGGTGGAAGAGCGCAACATGAAGGCATGGGACATACCACGGGCAGTTGAAGCAGTGCAACGGTTTGTGCTGAAATATCTGGAGGAGGTTTGCCGGCATGAATCGCCGGGCGCGCATGGATGATCAGGTATAGTGCCGTTCCCCGAAAATGGCGGTTCCGACCCGGACCAGGGTTGCTCCTTCCCGGATGGCGGCCACGGTTTGATGAGGGAGGGCAGTGAAACCTGCTTTCTGCTCTACCCTTGTTATCTGTTCTTTTATATTATTAATTTACTTGACATTGGCCAGCGCGGCAATTAATGGTAACAGCCAATTAATGCGCATCAACGCCGCTGAAAGGGCAAAACGCGAGTAATTGCGTGACGCAAAGTTACCTGTCCGGGAAACCGGATAGAGGGACTGTCGAAGGGCCAGCAGTACAAGCCTATCCTTTTTTCGGGGTAGGCTTTTTTTGTTGAGCGCCAGTCGAAAAGCAAAGGCTTTTGATCGCGCCAAAGGCTTTAAAAACAGTTTCGCGCAAAGCTCGCCAAGGTGCAAAGGACGCAAAGAGAAGCAAAATCTTGTAAAACCTGAGTTATTTCCATATTGATTCTGGTTTTGACCTTAAAAAGTATTTGAATTTCAGCTTTCCTTTGCGCCCTTTGCACGAGAAAAAGTTTTTCGTTTTTTTTTGTCACTGTGAATTCATGATTGCGTATTTTCGGGAGGGATAGATGTTTCACAAATATTCGAGAGTTATAGCCGCAATTGTCGTATTTTTCTTCACCTGGACCTCCGGCGGGGTATTCAGCATTGCCAATGCGGCGGCTATCGAGGCTAAAAAGGCAAAGACAAATAAGCCGGCGCCCACGAAGGCTGCA
>WSSedB1CaDRAFT_10000923_pt1 | contig 11894 bp, 13 predicted proteins | sample WetSurSB1Cattail_FD_9460 | JGI IMG/M metagenome (IMG submission 9460)
CCTCATGTTTTGCGTATCCCTTGACCACTTCAACCAGATTTGGTACCAGATCGGCCCGCCGCTGGTAGGATGATTCCACATTACCCCATGCGGCAATGACCGCTTCCTCATTGGCCTGCATGGTGTTGTAGCCGCACCCGGACAACAGAGCGAGCAGCAGGATGAACGACATTTGTATAACAAGCTTTTTCATGGTCATACCTCCAATATGTGGGATGGATCTGATGATGTGCCGTTGTTAAACGGATGTTCTGTCATAATGCAGCTTCAGCACGCATAGTACGCCGTTGCAGGCCAGCGGAATAATGTTGGCCAGAATCAGCGGCTGATCGTGGATAAGGATACCGTAAACCATCCAGAGCGCAACACCGATTGCAAGCAGCAGCGGTTGCCAGATGGAGATGTCCCTGGCATGACGGGTCCTCAGGGTTTTTATGACCTGGGGAATCGCGGCGATACTGGTGATGGTTCCCGCAACCGATCCGACGATAGTGGTCGGGTTCAAGGGCGTTTCCTGCCGTCAAAATTGGAGCTGGCCCAGTCGATCTGGGTCAGCATGCCTCTCAGGATGGCAACTTCGCGGTTATCCAGTTCCGAGCGGAAGAAGATCCTGCGCATGGAGCGCATGATGTGCCCCGGGTTTTGCTCGTTGAGAAAACCGATTTTTTGCAGGCAGGAATCCATCTGAGCGAAAAGCAACTCAATGTCAGCCGAGGTGGCCAGCTGTTCAATTCTGCCTCCGCCGGGGGAGTCTGCTGCCTTGCCCAGTTCGTAGCAGAAAATCAGAACAGCCTGGGACAGATTGAGTGAACCGTATTCGGCAGCCGAAGGAATGGTTGCGTGCCAGCGGCAGAGGGAAAGTTCATCGGTGGTCAGGCCGCTGTCTTCACGGCCGAAGACGATGGCGGCCCGGGAGCCGGGGGTGGCATGTGCCTTGAGGAGTGTGGCGACTTCCGGGGGGGAGAGAATTTCCTGGCGGTACTTGCCGTGACGTCGGGTGGTTCCCACTGTCAGGGTGCAGTCGGCCAAGGCGGAGGGGAGATCGTCATACACTTCGGCCTGCTCCAGCAGGTCCTTGGCTGAGACGGCAAATTTAAGCGATTCAGGGTGAAAACGATCGCATCCCTTCACCAGTCGCAAGCGGGACAAGCCCATGTTCTTCATTGCACGGCAAGTCATGCCGATGTTGCCGGGCGACTGGGGTTCGACCATGACGATGGCGATATTATCAACTGCACTGCTCATTGCTGTAAGCTCCGAACGGCCCGAAGAGCGCGTATTCTGGCGAGGCGGTCGCGGGCCGGTTTTTTGGTTTTCCAGGCATGATATAGATGGACCAGCCAGGCGGTCATGACAAATCCCATCAGAATCAATATCAGGTAATGCTCATATTTGCTTACATCTTCGAGGAAAAACGAAGCGCTCTTGCAGAACAGATAGCCGCCCAGGGAGAATGCAACCGACCAAGAGAGGGCACTGATCATGTTTATCAACAGAAACGTTCGCGGTGGAAGAGTGGTGATGCCGAGAATAATGGGAAGTACAATACGAAATCCATACGTAAACCGGGAAAAAAAAGCCACCAGAATGCCGTATCTTTTAATTAAACTTAGGGCTTCACGAAATTTGCGGGCGATGGAGTGGAATCGCCGCAAGAGGGATTTCCCTTTGTAATAACCAAGGTAAAAATAGAATTGGTCACCGAGAAATGAGCCGGCAAAAGCCGTCACAATAACACCTGTAAGGTTAAGATAGCCCTGAAAGGCGAGAAACCCGGCCATGATCAGAACGGCTTCTCCCTCGAGAAAGGTGCCGATGAATAACACCCAGTAACCGTAAAGTTCAAGGTATTCCCTTAGATACTGCTGGAGATGCATTCATCCGCTCCCGTCAGGTGACCGCCCAGGTGAGAGCCGCATATACTTGCCCGAGTTGTCTTTCAATTTCCGATTTCATCGGAGCGATTCATGTTTCATCCAATAAGCTCCGCTTCAGGGCTTGATTTGCATGTGTCCGAGGGCAAATAACCCTAATTCATTTTTGGGACAGTGTCAAAACATTCAAAACAACGGATGCCGTTTAGAACATGTTAATCTAGCGGACTTATTATACTTGACATCCGTTGCCGGTTACTATTATTTTTGTGCAGTTTTAATACTGCCGGTATTTAGTTTGAGCCCGTCTTGATACGGTGGAAAGGATCTGTAAACGGTGAGTTCTAAGAAGGATAAACTTATAGAAGAAGCACAACGATTGGTCCTCCGCGGCCAACTTGATAAGGCCATCAAGGCCTACGAACAAGTGATCACACTCGATCCCACCGCCATCAACCAACGCCAAAAACGGGCCGAGCTTCTTGTCAAGGCGGGTCGTATTGAGGATGCCCGGAGTGAATTCGGGGCAATCGGGAAATTCTATTCCTCCAATGGCTACTACCTCAAAGCCATTGCCGTCTATAAAAAATTGCAGGTCATGTTCCCCAAAGACATTGCCATTACGCTGGTCTTGGCTGATCTCAACGAAAAACATGGGCTTGCTGCAAATGCACTGGTCGAATATAAGCAGGTCTACGATTACTACGAGCAGAACTCAAATAGTGTGGAATCGCTGAAAATCCTTGAAAAGATGCACGCTGTTGATCAGAAAAATATAGGCATCAAACTAAAATTGGCCGAGGCGTATTTTCAGGCGGATCAGAAAGATGAGTCGTATGCGCTTTTTGGACGTTTGGCATCACTGCTCCAGGAACGGCACGACAGTGTGGGGCTCAATAAGCTCAGCGCCCGCATTCAACAACTTTTCCCGGAAAAAACAGAGTTCATGATCGAGGTGTTGACCGAGCAGGTTAGGGGGGACGCCGCCAGTACGCTCAATGCGGTCAACAGTATCCAGGCTCTGCTAAGAAACAATTCCGGTGATAAGCGCCTTTGGGATCTTGTTGTCGAAGCCTACCAGCGGCTCAACCAGCCGCAACGCGTCAAGATCGCCTATCAACATTATCTCAAGTTCTTTCCGGAAGAGCTTTCCGTTCAGAAAGGTCTGATTGAGTGTTTGATTGCCGAAAGGGATGTGACAGGCGCCATCCAACTCCTTGATCAGTATGAACAAAATTTTTACGACAGTTCATCTGTCAAGAACCTTCTGGATATTTACACGTCTCTGGATCTGGTTGAACCCATAAACCTTCGCGTCTTGCATGGATTAAAACGATCATTCGAAGCAATCGGCGACGTTGAAAATGCAGCCACGATAGATCGTAAAATTGAGTCCCTGCAATCATTTTCTGAGAAAAATGCTTTTGATGAGCGGCTGGGTGGTTCCGTTACCGGTTCTGATTCTGACCAACAGAGCGAATCCACGCTTGAGATTGAGTTCGCCCATGTGGAATCTGGTGTAGCGAAAAAAAAGGATGNTTTGCCGCGCCATAACGTTGAGTCTCCCGCAGAACCCGCTGCATTTGATTTTTCAGAGCCGGAAGAAATTGAGATCGAAATAGAGGTGGATGACGGTGCCAGTCCCTTTGCGACACTGGCTCAGGATGATGCTGTTAGTGGGGCAGAGGAAGGTGCTTGGCTTGACGCTGTGGATGATGTCTTCGATTCCATCGCCACGTCGCCGCGAAGTGTTAGGTTCGGCAGTGATGTCGATATCACGGATGCCCAGACGCACTATGATCTTGGGGTAGCTTTTAAAGAGATGGGACTTTACGATGAAGCCATCAACGAATTGCGCCAAGCTGCCGATGATCCGGAGCGCAGGGTGGCTTGTCTCATTCTGCAGGGAACATGTCTTCGGGAAAAAGGAAGCCTGGAAACCGCTGAAAATATGCTGCGTACCCTGCTGAGGCCGGGATTGGCCACTGAAGATACCTGCTCGATCAAATATGAGTTGGCGCTGACCTGTGAAGCAGCCGGTAAGGGTGAAGAGGCAGCCGGACTGTTGGCCGAGATCGATGTAACTCATCCCGGCTTCCGCGATGTCCGATCTCGCCTCGCGGCCTCGGGGGAGGAGTCGTCTCTTGAGTTTTCAGAAGAAGAGCTTAAAGGTTTTGATTTGAAATAACACTCGAAGCCTTAAATACATCGTCTTACTACGTCAAGAACCGTCGGTTGTTGTTTTCCTCTTGCGGTGCAGAACGCGAAACTTCGCACAAATCTTGACAGTTAATTCCATTCCGCAGAGTTCCTTTCGAGTGTCCCGGTCGTTGTCTACGTCTGATAGTGGGCAACGGTGCAATCCCATAGTTTTTGGATATTTATCAATTCAAGCAGATCTGTATCCATAGGATCTTCCACTCCTTGGGTTGAGAAAAGATCAATTCTGGCTCCGGGAAGAGAGGCGATCTTTTGGGATTCCATGGCGGTTTTTTCTATGTCGTGGGACCCATCGTGGAAAAATCCTTTTTTTGTAGAAGATCAGGGCCGATCTGTTGGCAGTGTAGATGCGCAGGCAGCCACTAATACGGTCGGCCTTGATTTTTTCCAAAACATCCCTGATGTTGACCCGTTCCAGCTCCTGAGCCATGTAAACTGTTTTGCCTCCGAGGAGAGCCCGGATCCGGTTTCCGAGATTGTCGGAGAGCTTGTAGGCACTCATGGAGCCGCTATTGGTGGAAAGCATTTGTGCGGCGAGGTTGATCAGCGCATCCAAGCTTGTTTGTCGTGCACCATTTTGTTCTTCGAGGAGGATAATGCTCAGTTTGCCTGATTCAAATACCATAAAGGTCGTTGATGAAGGGAATATGAAATTGACATAACCGGTAAAGCTGGTCGCACTGAGCTTATTGAGAATATCAGGCAGCCTTAGATTCGTTGTTTCGATGTTTTCGAATAAGGGGGGGGCTTTGGGGAGAAAAAGCATCTGTGCCTCCATGGGCGAACAAATTTCGTGATAGTTGCCGGTAAATATCTGCTTAATGTAACCATTTATTTTATGAAGTCAAACAGATCATGCAGATATGTTTGCATGAGTCTCAATTGTTTCATTTGTCTCTTACGCTGGTGCTGATACAATGTTAGGCAATGACATTGAATGGAGAGGACAAATACATGGATAGAATTTGGGCACCGTGGCGCATGACATATCTCAGTACCCTCGGCCATGAGGACGGCTGTGTCTTCTGCAAAGCCAGAGACGCGGTGGGTGAAGATCGCGAACGGTTGGTGCTGCTCAGAACGGAACATTCGCTGATCATGCTAAACCGTTATCCTTATTCGTGCGGCCATCTCATGGTTATTGCCGGGAGGCACACGGCGGAGTTGGATGATTTTTCCGATTCCGAACAGTTGGATCTCATGCGTTGCGTGCGTCGTGCCCGGGCGCTGTTACGGGAAGTGGCCCGGCCAGATGGCTTTAATGTCGGAATGAACCTGGGTAAGGCAGGTGGAGCGGCAATAGAGGGACATCTGCATATTCATGTCGTGCCGCGCTGGAACGGCGATACCAATTTCATGTCTGTCAGTGCGGATGTGCGGGTCATTCCCGAAGGTTTGTTTGAGTCCTATGACCGCCTGTACGAAGTTCTCCAGAAACAAATGTGAGTGCAGCCGTGATGGAAACCCATGCTATCGGTATCGATATTGGCGGAACAAATCTCCGATTTGCCCTTGTTGACAGTTTGGGGCGAATTATGCATCGCAGCCGGACGGTCAGTCGCATTGAACAGGGGCGAGATGCTTTCTGCAGGCGGTTGCTTGATGGAATTGCCGAAATGAGAGGGTTTGCCGGTAGGTGTGGGGCGTCAGTTGTCGGGATTGGCGCGGGCGTACCCGGATTGCTTGACAAAAAAGGGTTGATCCGCTCATCTGTCAACATGCGCCCGCTGGATGGTTTTGATCTATCCGCGTATCTTGAACAGCAAACCGGCTTTCCGGTGGTCTGTGGTAACGACGCCAATCTTATAGCCTTGGGTGAATATATCCATGGAGCTGGCCGTGGCCTGGAATCCTTTGTCGTTATCACCGTTGGAACCGGTTTGGGGAGCGGTCTGGTGCTTGAAGGCCGCCTCTGGACCGGTGTTGGCGGTTTTGCCGCCGAATTCGGCCATGTGACGGTTGAACCGGATGGTGTCCCCTGTCCCTGCGGCAACCGGGGCTGTCTGGAACAATATGCTTCCGCCGGTGCAATCGTTCGCACAGCCAGACAGTTGCTCGGCAGTGAGTTGCCCGGCATTATCGCCGATTCGCTGAACGCGGAGAAGGTTGCGGGACTAGCGCGTCAGGGCCAGACCGCGGCGCTGGCAGCATTCGAGGAGGCCGGTCATTATCTGGGTATCGCCCTGGCCTCGCTGGTAAATACCCTCAATTTGGAGGCGGCCGTCATATGCGGTGGGGTGGCCGCCAGTCTTGACTTGTTGTTACCCCCTCTGCGTAACGAACTTGAAAACCGCTGTTTTCCCCAGATTGCCGCGGATTTTTCCGTCATTGCCGGCGAACTGGGAGACGATGCCGGGCTTTTGGGTGCTGCTGCAATCATACGGGCACATGTGAAGCCATGACATTGTTGATACATATTTCTTGAAAACAGGAATGTGCCATGCGGAGCGGAACAATGAAAAAAAGAGTGACAAGTTATTGACTTTGCATGAGTACTTCTTTAATCATGGTGCTTGTCTGAATCAATGAGATGTTTTGCGCAAATCGGGGTACTCACGTAATGCAAAAAATTCCCTTGATGAATGCTGTTGCCGGTATGGTGCTTGCCCGTGATGTTTTCCGAAACGGCAACTCTACCGGTTTCCCGGTCTGTAGTAAAAATACCGTTCTGACCGAGTCTCTCATAACCCGCCTCGAGAATATGGATATTGCTTTCATTCATGTTAAAGGACATTCCCTTTCTCAGGATGGTGACCGTTCACTTGACGATATTCTGCATGATCTTGAACATCGCTTTGCCAAGGTGCGGCAAGAACCCCTGATGGCCACATTGCATGATATGTACGCTGACTATTATAAGCGTTCCATGGGAGATGACAGTGGTCGACAGGCGGAGTGAAATCAAGAAAATCATTATGGACACGAAGACCCTGCCGACTCTGCCGGGAGTTATCCTTCGACTCAATGAACTTTCGGAGAGCAACAAGGCTTCTGTGCAGGAATTGGCTAAAATCGTAACTTCCGATCAGGTTCTTGCCGCCCGTATCCTGCGATTGGCCAACTCCCCCTCCTACGGCTTTTACCGGGTTTCGACCATTTCCAGCGCCATGATTCTTCTGGGTGTCAATGTAGTCAAGAGCTTGGCACTCTCTTCTTCCTTTTTTGAGATCATGGAAAAGGACCGTATCGGTCTGTGGGAACACTCCTTGGGAGTTGGCATGGCGGCCAACCTGATTGCCCGTAAGCTCGGTCTTCCGGAGTGCGAGGAAATAGCGACCGCGGCGTTGCTCCATGATATCGGTAAGGTGGTTATTTCCCTGAAATGCAGGGATGCCGAGACACAAATTCGTTCTATCGCCCATGAAAAGCAACTTTTTACGCTGGAAGCAGAACAGGAGGTTATTGATTCCGATCATGCCGAGATCGGCGCTTGGCTGGCAAAGTCCTGGTTTTTACCTGACAAACTGAGCGAACCGATTGCGTGTCATCATAACGTGGACTTGGCGGCGAACCATCGCGTAAAGACCGCGGTTGTACACGTTGCCGATGTGTTTATCAAGGCCAGCGGTTTTGGAGATAGCGGCGACTGTTTTGTTCCGCAGATTCAACAAGCTGCCTGGGATGTTCTTAAACTCACCGAACAGCAAATGACCGAGCTTGTGGAAGAGATAGAAGAAATGCTGGTTGAGGTGAAAAAATTCAGCCTTGAAATGCAGGCATAGCCACTATGTAGAACACAGCTTTGTCGAAAACCTGCTGCCGACAAATAAATATAAAAGGCGCCCCACCAGAAGGAGGGACGCCTTTTATATTTAAATCAGGTGGCGGGTCGTCACATTTTATGGCATTTACCACAGTCATCCTGTACCGGAAAGGCATCTTTGCCCTTGTTGTGGCAGGTACCGCAGGATTTGCCCTGCCCCATTTCTGCCATGGTTGCTTTCTGTACTCCAGTTTTGTAGGGAAATATCTTCGTGTGGCAGTCGATGCACTTGTAGTTTTGCAGATGGTTCTCATGGCTGAATGCCGCTTCGCCGGCTTCCGTTTTGAAAGTGATTCCGGCGGGCCTAAATCCCTTGTGGCACTTGTCGCAATCACCGGATGTTGAAAAAGCATCCGTTCCATTATGGCAACCACCGCAGGATTTGCCCTTGGACATGTCGTTCATGGTGGCTTTGCCGACAACGGACCTATAAGGAAAAAGCTTGGTATGGCACTCCTTACATGCAAAGGCCTGGGTGTGAAAAGAGTGGCTGAAGGTGGCCGAGGCAACCCCCTTCAGTTTGAAACTGACATCGGTGGGTTTCATTCCTTTATGGCAGCGGTCGCAACTGCCGGAAACGGCGAAGGTGGCCTTGCCGTTATGGCAGGCTCCACAGCTCAGGCCTTTCTCCATCTTAGCCATGGTTACAGGTGTGCCTTTGCTGGTAATGACTTTGCCGTTATGGCAGCTTTTGCAGGCTCCCTTTGTTGCTGCAAGGTGGTTGACATGGCTGAAGATTGTTTCGCCCGCTCCTTTTACCTTGTACGTTACATTGCGCACCTTGCCCCTATGGCAGAGAACGCAATCTTTTTCTGAAGCAACGCTAAAGGCTTTGACGCCACTGTGGCAAGCGCCGCAGGATTTGGTTTTCTCCATTTCGGCCATGGTGTAGTGACGGCGTGCCCTGAGATTGAAGAGTGCATCGTGGCATACTTTGCAGTTGTTGTTGTATTGATTGAGGTGGGATGCATGGCTGAAGACGACGGGAGCTGCATACCTGAAGCTGAAACGGATATCATTTATGTCAGCCGCAATAGTATAGGCTGCCATCAGAAAAAGAATCACTACGGCCAGGATGGGAATTCGTTTTGCCATTTCTGTGCTCCCTTGTGACGATGGACTTTGATTCTGGAAATTTACACTAAGCAGCGCCTGTTTTGCAAAGGTCAATTTTAATCGGCTTTGGTGTGCCCAGCGGTTCAGCTTACTGGTTTTGCGGTTGATACCCCCCCTGTCCTGTGGTATACAGGGACACACTTCAATTCTAGGCGGACGACATGCTGACACTTGACCTTATTATCGATGCTGCCTTGCGCGAAGACATTCATACGGGAGATATTACCACACGAGCGCTGGCTTTGGAAAAACGACCAGCCATGGCGCGTCTGGTTGCCAAGGAAAATTTTGTTCTGGCGGGTATTTCCGTTGCGGAACGCGTCTTTCACCGTCTCAATACCGGGATAGTCTTTTCCTCCTGCTGCTCCGAGGGAGCACCCGTTACGAAAGGGAGTGTCATTGCTTCGGTGAAGGGTGATGCGGCCGACCTTCTCATGGGGGAGCGGGTGGCACTCAACCTGCTGCAGCGATTGTCCGGAATTGCAACAATCACCTCACTTTTCGTAGAAGCGGTGCGGGGAACAAAGGCGCGTATCGTGGATACCCGCAAAACAACACCGGGACTGCGGGAGTTGGAAAAATATGCCGTCAGGGTGGGTGGTGGTTACAACCATCGTACCGGATTGTACGACGGCGTACTCATCAAGGAAAATCACATCACTGCTGCCGGCGGTATTGGTGAGGCGATCAGCCGTGCCAAGGCATATATTCCTCACACACTGAAAATAGAGATTGAAACCGAGACATTGGCGCAGGTTGAAGAGGCGCTGGCTGCCGGCGCCGATATTATCATGCTGGACAACATGAGTCTGGCCGAGATGCGTTCGGCTGTGACGCTTGTATCCGGTCGTGTTCCCTTGGAGGCATCGGGAGGGGTTAACCTGGATACAGTACGCGCCATTGCCGAGACAGGTGTTGATATCATCTCTGTCGGCGCCTTGACGCATTCCCCACGAGCCATGGATATATCGATGTTGCTTGAATAGCCCGGATTTCTGCTTGTCCGGGCTTATTTTATTTGTCAGGGAAATTGGGTCGTGACCACCGCATCAGGCGCCATACTCCGTTTGTTTCGCGAACAGGGCGGTTTTGTCTCGGGCGAGACGATCAGCCGGGAACTGCACGTCTCCCGCACTGCCATCTGGAAACAAATCAATGGTCTGCGCAAGCTCGGATATGTGATCGAGGCGGTGCCGTCGCGCGGCTATTATCTGATGTCGGCGCCGGACGTTCTGACGGTTGAAGAAATTTCCACGCGCCTGAATGCTTCCCTGATCGGCAGACATGCCGTCTGTCTTAATGAAACTGTCTCGACCAACAGCCATGCCTTTCGTCTGGCGGAACAGGGCGTGGACGAGGGGACGGTGGTTCTGGCCGAGACCCAAAGCAGTGGCAAAGGTCGCATGGGGCGTGTCTGGACGTCGCCGGCAGGGGTCAATCTGTACTGTTCGATCATCCTGCGGCCAAGCGGCATGCCCTATGAAGCGCCGCAACTGACCTTTCTCTCCGCTGTTGCCGTGACGCGTGCGATTGAGCAGGTTAGTGACCTGAAACCGGAAATAAAATGGCCCAATGACGTGTTGATCGGCGGCAAAAAAGTGGCTGGGCTGCTGAACGAAATGAGCGCAGAGACCGATGGTATCAATTTTGTTGTCCTCGGTATCGGTGTGAACCTGAATATGACCGCCGAACAGTTTCCGCCGGATCTGCGACATCCCGCGACATCGCTTCTGCTGGAAACCGGACGGCCGGTGGGGCGGGCACATTTTGCCGCGGTCATGTTGAACGAACTGGATAGTCTCTACGCGGATTTTCGCGCCCATGGTTTCGGCTCGGTGCGTGAGGAATGGCAGCGGCGTTGTAACGCCCATGGTCGTGAACTTGCGGTAAGCGATGGCGGCGCCGAGATCGTCAGGGGGATGTTTGCCGGCATTGACGGTTCCGGCGCCCTGTTGGTGCAAGGGGCTAACGGGATCATCAACAGAATTCTCAGTGGAGATGTGAGGGTACTCTGAAATGCTTCTGGTAATTGATGTCGGTAACAGCAATATAGTTCTGGGAACGTACGATGGCGCGCATCTGATCCGCAATTGGCGGCTTTCCACCGACAAGTCGCGTACCTCTGATGAATACGCGGTACTCCTGCACAGCCTGTTTGCCTCGGCCGGGCTAGCTTTTGACACCATTCATGCCGCCATCATCTCCTCGGTCGTTCCGCCGCTCACCGGAGTAATGGAAGCCATCTCCCATGATTTTTTCAACCTGACACCCTATGTGGTGGGGCCGGGCATCAAGACCGGCATGCCGATTCATTACGACAATCCCCGTGAAGTCGGTGCGGATCGCATCGTCAATGCGGTGGCCGGTTACGAGAAGCATAAGTGCTCACTTGTTATCGTTGATTTCGGTACCGCTACAACTTTTGATTACGTCAACTCAAAAGGAGAATATTGTGGTGGTGCCATTGCGCCCGGAGTGGCTATCTCGCTTGAGGCATTGTTCCAGCGCGCCAGCAAACTTCCAAGGGTAGACATTGCCAAACCACCCCAGATTATTGCCCGCAATACGGTTAACTCCATGCAGGCCGGAATTTTTTACGGCTATGTTGGCTTGGTTGATGAGATCGTCAACCGCATTAAGGCCGAGAGTAAAGATACCCCAAAGGTTATTGCAACCGGAGGGCTTGCCAAATTGATTGCCCCTGAATCCAGCACCATTGTCGAGGTTGATGAATTTCTGACATTGGAAGGTTTGCGGATTTTGTATGAGAGGAACCGGTAAGGATTTTTCGAGAGCGACGTGCAGTCGTGATGGGTCAAGGCGGTTGCGACAGCGTGCCGTTCCAGTGGAAAAGTTGGTGCACCGATTTTGTTTCATTCCAAAGGAGGAATCTTAATGGGACGGTTTGACACGAGCAAGAT
>WSSedB1CaDRAFT_10000924_pt1 | contig 11893 bp, 8 predicted proteins | sample WetSurSB1Cattail_FD_9460 | JGI IMG/M metagenome (IMG submission 9460)
ACCTCTTTCAATCAGTTTACGGATGATAAACGGTTTGAACAGTTCGGCCGCCATATCCTTGGGCAATCCGCATTCGTGCAGTTTCAATTCAGGACCTACCACGATTACGGAACGACCGGAATAGTCAACGCGTTTCCCGAGCAGGTTCTGGCGGAAACGACCTTGTTTCCCTTTGAGTACGTCACTCAGTGATTTCAGCGCCCTGCCACCCTCCGCTTTCACGGCGTTGGACTTACGGCTGTTATCGAAAAGAGAATCGATGGCTTCCTGCAGCATTCTTTTTTCGTTACGCAGGATCACTTCCGGTGCCTTGATCTCCAGCAAACGCTTGAGGCGGTTGTTACGGATGATCACACGCCGGTATAGGTCATTTAAGTCTGAAGATGCAAACCGGCCGCCATCCAGGGGCACCAGCGGACGTAATTCAGGTGGGATAACAGGAATATATTGCATCACCATCCATTCCGGACGGTTTGTAATTCTTGTGTTGGCATCACGGAAACTTTCAACAACGCTGAGGCGCTTCAATGCATCGGCCTTCCGTTGCTGGGAGGTTTCGTTGGCGGCTGCCGCACGCAGGTCAAAACTCAGCTGGTCCAGGTCTATGCGCTGTAATAAATCATGCACGGCTTCGGCCCCCATCTTGGCAATGAACTTGGAAGGATCCTCGTCGGGCAGGTACTGATTGTCTTTCGGAATTGTCTCCAGTATTTCCAGATACTCTTCTTCCGTCAGCAGGTCACCCTGATTCTGGTTTTTATCTGCGCGGATACCTGGCTGGATCACCACGTATCTTTCATAATACACAATACTCTCCAGTTTCTTTGAACTCATACCCAACAGGTAACCGGTTTTGTTGGGGAGACTTTTAAAATACCAGATATGGACGACCGGAACAACCAGTTTAATATGCCCCATGCGTTCCCGGCGCACCTTCTTCTCTGTAACTTCCACACCGCAACGGTCGCAGACAATCCCTTTATAACGAATTCTTTTATATTTTCCGCAGGCACATTCGTAGTCTTTTACGGGACCGAAAATGCGTTCGCAGAACAAACCATCCCTTTCAGGCTTATAGGTTCTGTAGTTGATGGTTTCCGGCTTCAAAACCTCTCCATAAGATCTTTCCAGAATGGAATCGGGAGAAGCAAGCCCGATGGTAATTTTTGAGAAAGTGGCTTTGGGACGATTTTCTTTTTTAATAGCCATATATTAATATCAGGTTTTTAAAAGATAAGTTACCACCCATGCATTTACAAAGCAGTTTACAGCAGGAGGCCTCCACCTCAATTTGCAACTTACTTCATTGAAAATCAATAATTTACAGAGAAAATGATTCTGAAAATGCCAGCATAAGGAGGGCAAAGGTACGGGGTTTGGATTAATTTACCAAGATATGGAACCTCGCCCTGCAATGGATTTTAGCGTCCCCATTCGCAGTCCTTTGTATGTTCCCGGCCGGTTATTTCAGCGTTTAACCCTGTTGAAAAATTCATCCTGAAGTTCCAGGGTCTTTTTGTCTGCCTTGATGGCTTTCAACGCCTGGACCAGTGCGTCGATATAATGTTCATTAACCAGCTTTCCCAGTTCAGCGGTTGCTTTAGCGCCTTCGCCGGCATAGTGATTGGGATAATCAGCATACCACCAGATGGCCGTATATACATTGGGTATATTCAGTCGTTTTTGGTTCGCACCCGACTCATTGCGGGCACTATCCATCTTCACCAGGTCGGGCCTCAGGTAGAGAAGCGATGATGTTTCCCTTTCTCCCGCATGCTGGTCCCCCGCCGGATCTGACTGATGTAATCCGGCCATTTTCTTTACATAGGCAGAATCAGCCGGTGGTTCAAAAAAGTATACGGCATAGTTCCGCTGTTTTTCCAGTCTCGTTTGTATAAAGTACCTGATCAGCTCCGGGTTCCCACCGTGTCCGTTGATGATGACGATTTTCTTAAATCCATTCCTGCCGATCTCATCACAGGTTGCTTCCAGCAAATCCCACACAACACGTTCAGGAAGGGCAAAAGTTCCATACTGGTGCCTTGCCTCATTGATCTGACCATAAAAATAATCAGGGAACACCACTGCATATTCCTTTTTCGTTGCCCGGGCAGCCCATTCGCGCACCTGGATCAGGTCGGATCCAATGGGAACATGGGGACCATGCTTTTCCAGGATACCAAAGGGCAGTATGCAGGTCTGGTCCGACATTTCCAGGGCCTTTGGCCATTCGCTTGCGGTAAGTTCATCCCAGCGGCTGTGAAGTTCCTGGGCTATCGTATATCCTGAAAAAATTAAAAATGCCAGTACCATACCGGTCGCCTTTTTCATTTGATGAATCATATTGCTTTTTTTATATGGTGTGTAATCTCCCTGTAGTTTATTGTACCGCTATCGCATGCAAATTGCAAATTAATATTTGCGTAATACTTTTATCCTGTGAAATAATTTGTTCATGTACCTGGAACCATTTTGATACATACATTTTAAATTCCTCTTTATTCCATTCCCGGTAATGCGAAGTATTTTCGGGAGGACCGAAGTCCTTAATTCCCCTTACACTGTTTCTTTCGGGTGTACTGATCACCAGCCATTTAAAATGGATTCTTTTCAGAAAGTCCATCATTCCATCTGGATTTTTTATATGCTCTATGACGTCAGAGCAAATCAGGATATCACATTCCAGTTGTGAAGGGTCAGCCTGTTCGAAAGAGAGCCATTTTTTTGACGGATACTTCTCCAGCAGCCACCGATAGGTGTCTTCGAGTTCAATTCCTGTTGTATCACAGCTGCCAAACATATCCATCAGTTTGTAGGCAGATCCGCAACCTGCATCAACAACCGTTTTACCGCCGGTTTTTTGTAATTGCCGGCTTGCCAGTTCATAAACACTGCGCTGCCATTCATCTTTATTAAACCGGTCGTCAAAGTTTTCAACATGATCCGCATGATGGTATCCTGCTTTTATGCAGTAGATTTTTTTGGGCTGAAATCGTATATTCAATGGTCCCAGCAAACGATACATCCTGCTCAGGATCATTCTCCGTAAAACAAATACACGGTGTTTACCTGGTTTTACTTTCAACATCATCCGGTCTCCATTAAGCGTAAAGTGTATCGGTTATCCATGAAGTTATTCACCTTCCGTTGCTTTTTTCATATGCTCCCCGTTTCTTTCCAGGAATTTTTCCCGGATGATTTGCTGAACCGGAACACCCCGGATCTTGCTTTCAAGCCAGGAAATGATGTCCAGGTACACAAAAGCGCGGGTTTCAAAACGGTTTTTTTCATAAGTTTTCAGCCGTTCCAGCAGGCCTGAAAATTCAGGTTTCAGTTCTTTGGGCTCCAGTTGAAATGATTTTCTCAGGAAGCGGAAAATCTCCTCTTCCACCCTGCTCAGGTTTTCCATTTTTGCCATAAACCGGTAAACCGATTTGATCAGGTATTCCAATATACTGTCATTACCCAGTTCATAGTGCGCAATCAGGTGCAGCAGGCGCGCATAACACTGGAGATCCGTGCGCAGATCCATTTTCCAGTTTATGATTTTGTTGAGATACTTAATGGTATTTTCATAGTCCCCGCTGCCGAAATAGAGACTCGCGAATTTGTAATAAAAAATGAGGATCCGGTGACGGTCCAGGTAGATTTCATATTCCTTCAGCTTTTCTTCGATAAAAGGAACCAGGGTAAGTCCCTCTGTAAAAGTGCCGTCGATAAAATGCTGGTTGATTTTTGCAATGTGCAGGTAAACGAATGTCTGGATGCGGTTGTTATCATTTTCCCTGACCGTATCCGAGTGAAAAAATTTTTCGAAACGGCTGAGCGTTTCAAGAAATTTCGGATAATTCAGCAGGTCGAAATGGGCTCCCAGCAGGTTGTGCATGCCTTTGATATAGTGGGCAGTCTCTATCGGAATCATGCCGGGCTGTTTTTCGAATAATTCCACCCAGCGGTGGGTATACCGGTAGTAGGACAGAAAGTCCTGGCCGATAAATGCAAACCAGCTGTAGCATTGGTACAGGTAAAGATTTTCGTAAAACCCCTTCCGGTCCGGCATCCGGGCCGGAAGCCTCGATTCAAAAAACTCTTTCACGGCAATTTCATCTTTTTCATTGCGGGCCACACCGTGCTGGATATACCAGCCATAGAGTTGCAGGGAAAGACTGGACAGTTTTCCGGTGAGTTGAAGCTGGTCATTGACGTTCTGCATCTCGGCAGCCAGCTTGCCGGCCCGGTCCTGCATACTGCGGGTTATATGCAGCGCTTCGATTTTCTGTTCAAAAAACAGGGTTTCCAGCACGTATCCGTACTGGTGATATTCACGTGCATATTCCTTGATCCGGTCCAGGATTTTCAGGCTCTGCAGGTAAAGCCCCTGGTTATAGAGTATTTCGGCATAATCCAGCTGTTCGTGTAACTGGATCACGATATCCTGTTCACTCCGGATCAGCCGGAGACTGGCCAGGATCTGTTTATACAAATGGGCTTTGACATTCGAAAGCTGCTGTTTGCTCAGCTTTTTGTTTTTCTTCAACAGCTCCACTTCATCATAAGTGTCCATCTTATCCAGAGCATCGAATAAATAAATGATTTTCAGGTCCTCGGAAGCTGTATTTCGCTTCACATAGAGCTTGAAATTCCGTTTTTCGGACTTTTTTAAAGATTTAACAAGTTGATACAAGGTATCAGAGGAGCGGTTGGGCATCGTAAATTAAATCGTCTAAATTAAGTACAGGAGCGGGTTTCAGCAGTTTAAACCCCATTTCCGGGCTGTAATTCAGATCCGAATATGATTTGTGTACTGAATCAAACAAAAATACCTTCGAAAACACTTATTTCCCAAAACGATATGAAATCCGATAAAATATACATTTTCGATACAACCCTGCGCGACGGGGAACAGGTTCCGGGCTGCAAACTGAATACCAGGGAAAAGCTGGAACTGGCCCTGGAACTGGAAAACCTCGGAGTGGATATAATCGAAGCGGGTTTCCCGGTCTCCAGCCCGGGTGATTTTCATTCAGTGGAAGAAATCTCAAAAGTGGTTCGCCATGCGCGTGTTTGCGCCCTGAGCCGGGCTGTTAAAGCTGATATTGAAGTGGCCGCCCTGGCTTTAAAAAACGCCAGGCATCCCCGGATCCATACGGGTATCGGCACGTCGGATTTCCATATCAAATCCAAATTCAATTCAAACCGAGAAGATATTATAGAAAGGGCTGTACAGGCCGTGAAATGGGCGAAAAACCTGGTGGCAGATGTGGAGTTTTATGCCGAAGACGCCGGACGTACGGAGAACGCCTACCTGGCCCGTGTAATCGAAGCGGTGATCAAAGCCGGAGCCACGGTGGTAAATATCCCGGATACAACCGGTTACTGCCTGCCCCATCAATACGGGGAAAAGATTGCCTACCTGGTGAACCACGTGAGCAATATCGATAAGGCCATTATTTCCTGCCATTGCCACAATGATCTCGGTCTGGCCACGGCCAATTCCATCGCCGGCATCATTGCCGGCGCCCGGCAAATTGAATGTACCATCAACGGTCTCGGAGAAAGAGCCGGTAATACAGCCCTGGAAGAAGTGGTCATGATCATCAAACAGCATCCGGACCTGGGTTTTACCACGGGTATCCGGGCGAAGTCACTCAACCCGGTGAGCCGTCTGGTAGCCGATACCATGCGCATGCCGGTGCAGCCCAATAAGGCCATCGTGGGGGCCAATGCCTTTTCCCATTCATCCGGTATACACCAGGATGGATTTCTGAAAAATGCCCAGACTTACGAGATCATTAATCCGGATGATGTGGGTGCCGACGGTTCCAAAATCGTACTTACAGCCCGTAGCGGCCGCAGTGCGCTGGCCCACCGTTTCCGGATCCTTGGATACGATTTCACCCGCAATGAAATTGATTCACTCTATACAGAATTTCTCCGTATGGCCGATACGAAAAAAGAAGTGGGTGAAGATGACTTACATGAACTTGCTAAAGTAGCAGTGAACGCCTGACCAGCTACTGCCATTAAATTTAATATGAAACCAAAAACGCTTTTCGAAAAAATCTGGGATACCCATGTGGTGAAAACCATTGATGAAGGCCCCTCCGTTTTATATATTGACAAACATTTTATTCATGAAGTGACCAGTCCGCAGGCTTTCCGGGGACTGGAAGAAAGGGGCCTGCCCGTATTTCGTCCCAAACAAATCGTCGCTACGGCGGATCACAACGTGCCGACCCTGAACCAGCACCTGCCCATCCAGGAAGCACTATCCCGGATTCAGGTACAGACGCTGGAAAAAAACTGTGCGAAATTCGGTATCGAACTCTATGGCCTGGGACATCCGTACCAGGGTATCGTGCATGTGATCGGGCCTGAACTGGGTATAACTCAACCCGGTATGACCATCGTTTGTGGCGACAGCCATACATCCACCCATGGTGCCTTCGGGACCATTGCCTTTGGGATCGGTACCAGCGAAGTGGAGATGGTAATGGCTACCCAATGCCTTATGCAGACCCGGCCCAGACTGATGCGTATCAATGTGGAAGGCACCCTCCATCCCGGCGTCCTGTCCAAAGACATCATATTATATATCATCGCCAAAATTTCATCCAGCGGCGCAACCGGATATGCAGTGGAATACGCCGGTTCGGCCATCCGCGCCCTTTCCATGGAGGCCCGGATGACCATTTGTAATATGAGTATTGAAATGGGAGCCCGCTGCGGCATGATCGCACCCGATGAAACGACTTTTTCTTATATCAAAGGAAGAAAATTTGCTCCTTCCGGCAACGCATGGGATCAGTCCCTCGCTTACTGGAAAACACTGTTCACCGATCCAGGCGCATCCTTTGACAGGGAAATGAATATTGACGCTTCAGAAATTGAACCCATGATCACCTACGGAACCAATCCGGGTATGGGTATCGGTATCTCGGGGCATGTACCCAATCTCAGGGATGTGGAAGAAACGGAAAAACATTCTTTCGAAAAATCGCTGCGGTATATGGGCCTTGAACCCGGAATGGGCATCAAGGGGAAAAAAGTGGATTACGTTTTTATCGGCAGCTGCACCAACAGCCGGATCGAAGACCTGCGCCTCGTCGCATCTTTTGTAAAAGGAAAACAAAAAGCAAAAGATGTGCAGGTATGGATCGTACCCGGCAGCAAACAGGTTGAACAGCAGGCACAGCGCGAAGGTATTGATCAGATTTTTGCCGATGCCGGATTCACACTCCGCCAGCCCGGATGTTCGGCCTGCCTGGGTATGAATGAAGATAAAATTCCGCCTGGCAAATATTGCATATCCACCAGCAACCGGAATTTCGAGGGAAGGCAGGGACCCAATGCGCGGACTTTCCTGACAAGTCCATTGACAGCTGCGGCAGCGGCAATAACGGGCAGGGTGAGTGATGTGCGGGAACTGATTTGAGAACGTGAGCATTTGGAAACTTGAGAATTAACATTAGAAATATGAAAGCGATTCATACAGTCACTAGTCCCGCTGTACCGGTGAATATTGAAAATATCGACACCGACCAGATCATTCCTGCCCGTTTCCTGAAAGCAACCAGCCGGGAAGGATTTGGCAAGAACCTGTTCCGCGACTGGCGGTATGAAAACGATGATGAACAAAAACCCAGAAAGGAATTTGCCCTGAATGATACCCGGTTTTCCGGGAAGATCCTGGTTGCAGGTAAAAATTTTGGCTGCGGTTCCTCGCGGGAACACGCGGCCTGGGCCATTAAGGACTATGGTTTCGACGTGGTTGTCAGCAGTTTTTTTGCCGACATTTTTAAAAACAACGCACTCAACAATTTTCTCCTGCCCGTGACCGTATCGGATGAATTCCTGAAAAAGATTTTCGATGCCATCGACCGGAATGCTTCCACCCCCGTCACGGTAGACCTCGAATCCCAAACCATCCGCCTGGAAGAGAAAGGCGAACCCGTAATAAAAGAAAAATTCGAAATCAGTCAATATAAAAAAACCTGCCTGCTCAACGGTTATGACGACATCGACTACCTGCTGAGTATGATGGATGAAATCACCGCTTTCGAAAACAAACCACTCACCCACCTGAATGCGATATGAAAAAAAACATTGTTGTAATTGAAGGAGACGGGATCGGTCCTGAAGTAACCCGGCAGGCCGTCAAAGTGCTCAACGCAGTTGCCGAATGCTTTCATCATGAGTTCCGTTACAAGTACTGTCTGATGGGCGCCATCGCGATCGACAAAACCGGCAGCCCGCTGCCAGACGAAACCGTTGATCTGGCCCTGGAAAGCGATGCCATCCTCTTTGGCGCGATCGGTCATCCCAAATATGACAACGATCCCACGGCCAAAGTACGCCCGGAACAGGGTTTGCTGAAACTGAGAAAATCCCTGCAGCTGTATGCGAATATCCGGCCCATCAGCACCTACCCCTCCCTGCATCACCTGTCGCCTTTGAAATCAAAAAATATTGAAGGCGTTGATTTTGTGATCTACCGGGAACTGACCGGCGGAATTTATTTCGGAAAAAAAGAAACGAATGCTGACCAGACAATAGCTTCAGACGAATGCACTTACAGCAGGGAAGAGATCGAACGCATTGCACACCTCGCGTTCAGACAGGCGGCACTGCGCAGGAAAAAACTGACCCTGGTCGACAAGGCCAATGTGCTGGAAACTTCCAGGCTCTGGCGCAAAGTGGTCCAGGAAATCGCTGCAGGATATCCGGATGTAAGCCTGGACTTCCTGTTCGTGGATAATGCAGCCATGCAGATCATCATCAATCCGAAACAATTCGATGTGATCCTTACAGAAAATATGTTTGGCGATATCCTCTCCGATGAAGCCAGTGTGATCAGCGGCTCCCTGGGTCTGCTTCCTTCCGCATCGGTCGGAAAGGGACCCGCCCTGTTCGAACCCATCCATGGTTCCTATCCGCAGGCTGCGGGGAAAGACATTGCCAACCCGCTGGGATCCGTGCTTTCAGCCGCCATGATGCTGGATCATTTTGAATTGCATAAGGAAGCCGCCCTGGTTCGGGAAGCCGTGGAATGGACCCTGGTAAACGGGTTTGTAACCAAGGATATTGATCCGGTGAATTTTTATTTCACCACCACCATCGGCGAACTGATCAGTGATTACCTGGTCGGAAAAATTTCCGGCCACGAGCTCAACCAGGAAAATATAGCGTTGAGGAAGTCGACCATTATTTAGTTCTTTGTTTTATAATTCGCGGTTCGTATATTCGCATTCAACACGTCTCATGTTGCAAAGCAGTATATATAATAAAGTCCAGGTCATCCGCTTCGTGGTGGTCATTATTATTATTGTACTTGCTCTTCCGGGAGGCGGTTGATCGCGTTAAAATTTAAAAATCATTATAACGACCCGCCTCCAAAAAGGCGGGTTTAATTTTTTAAGCTCATGCAGGAACTCAACAGATATTCCAGGACGCTCACACAGGACCAGACCCAGCCTGGTGCACAGGCCATGTTTTATGCCATTGGTTTTTCTGAAGCCGATTTCAAAAAGGCCCAGGTGGGCATTGCCAGTATGGGCTGGGACGGGAACCCCTGCAATATGCACCTGAACGACCTGGCCCGTTCAGTCAAAGCCAGTATCAATAAAACCGATCTGCTGGGACTCATTTTTCATACCATCGGCGTAAGTGACGGGATCAGTATGGGTACCGACGGTATGCGCTTTTCCCTGGTCAGCCGGGACATCATTGCCGACAGTATTGAAACCAATGCCGGCGCCCAGTATTATGACGCGATCGTCACCATCCCGGGTTGCGATAAAAATATGCCGGGCTCCATCATGGCCATGGGCAGACTGAACCGTCCGGGCATTATGTTATACGGAGGCACCATCGCGCCGGGCCATTACAAAGGACAGGACCTGAATATCGTTTCTGCTTTTGAAGCATTGGGACAAAAAATTGCCGGCAACCTGAGTGAAGCAGATTTTAAAGGCATCGTACGGAACAGTTGTCCGGGTGCGGGCGCCTGCGGCGGCATGTATACAGCCAATACCATGGCGAGCGCCATTGAAGCATTGGGCATGAGCCTGCCTTACTCTTCTTCAAATCCCGCCCTGAGTGAAGACAAACAAAAAGAATGTGAAGCCATCGGCGCAGCTATCAAATTGCTGCTCGAAAAAGATATTAAGCCCAGAGATATCATGACACGGAGAGCATTTGAAAATGCAATTACCGTAGTGATGGCCCTCGGCGGATCCACCAATGCCGTTCTGCATCTGATCGCAATGGCAAAAAGTGTGGACGTCCCGCTGACGCAGGACGATTTCCAGATCATCAGCAACCGGGTTCCCGTGCTTGCCGATTTTAAACCCAGCGGGAAATACCTGATGGAAGATCTCCATCAATATGGCGGCGTGCCGGCCGTGATGAAATACCTTTTGAAAAAGGGCATGCTGCACGGAGACTGTATAACGGTTACCGGAAAGACAGTGGCAGAAAACCTGGCTTCGGCACCCGATCTCGATTTCGAAAAGCAAAATGTAATAATGCCCCTGGATAAACCTTTGAAAGCAAAAGGACATTTACAAATCCTGTATGGCAACCTGGCCGAAGGCGGCAGTGTGGCCAAGATCAGCGGCAAGGAAGGTGAGCGTTTTGAAGGAACCGCCCGGGTTTTTGATGGAGAACACGAACTGATCCACGGTATCCAATCCGGGAAAGTACACGCAGGAGACGTCGTCGTGATCCGGAACATCGGTCCGAAAGGAGCACCCGGAATGCCTGAAATGCTGAAACCCACCGGGGCCATTATCGGGGCAGGTCTGGGGAAAACGGTTGCCCTCATCACAGATGCACGCTTCAGTGGCGGAACTCATGGATTTGTAGTGGGTCATATTACACCGGAAGCCTATGAAGGCGGACTGATCGCCCTCGTGGAAGATAATGATATCATTGAAATCGATGCAGTTAAAAACTCCATCACCCTGAAAGTACCGGATCAGGTGATTGCAGAAAGAAGGAAAAAATGGAAGCAGCCTGCTTTGAAAGCGACCAAAGGGGTACTGTATAAATACGCCCGGGTGGTGAAAGATGCATCGCAGGGATGTGTGACAGACGAAAGTTAAAAGTATGGGAGTGTTGGAATTGAATTCTAGCCGGCCAACGGTCAACCGCCAACGGCCAAAGAATATAAACATGATCTTATTTAAAATGAAACCATATTCAGCATGGAAACGCTTGAAGTAAAAAAAGATAAAACAGCGAAAGCAAAACAAAAGATTCGGAAATTAACCGGCTCCGTTGCCCTGCTGGAAGTATTTCTGTCAGAAAAAGTGGATACCATTTTCGGATATCCCGGAGGAGCCATCATGCCCATCTATGATGCATTGTACGACTATCAGCAGAAAATGAAACACGTGCTGGTACGTCATGAACAGGGCGCCATCCATGCAGCCCAGGGATATGCCCGTGCTTCGGGCAAAACCGGGATTGTATTTGCCACCAGCGGCCCCGGGGCGACCAACCTGGTCACCGGTCTCGCGGACGCCATGATCGACAGCACTCCGCTGGTATGCATTACCGGTCAGGTATATGCGCACCTGCTCGGCACGGATGCCTTCCAGGAAACAGACGTCATCAACATCACCACCCCGGTTACCAAATGGAATTACCAGATTACCGATGCTTCGGAGATTCCTTCCGTTCTCGCCAAGGCATTCTATCTCGCTGCTAGCGGTCGTCCGGGACCCGTGCTCATCGACATTTCCAAAAACGCACAATTGCAGGAATTCGATTTTGAAGAATACGTTCCCTGCGAACATATACGCAGCTACCGCCCCAAGCCGATCATACGGAAAAAATATGTGGAAGAAGCGGCCCGCCTGATCAATGAAGCCAAAAAACCGTTCGTGAT
>WSSedB1CaDRAFT_10000925_pt1 | contig 11889 bp, 7 predicted proteins | sample WetSurSB1Cattail_FD_9460 | JGI IMG/M metagenome (IMG submission 9460)
CTTGGCCACGCCCTGAAGCGGGTGGGCCACTATGCCGACTACGCCGTTGATCGCCTGTCCTCGTCGACCGGCGAGTCCCGCCGTGTTCTTGCCTTGATGAATGCTTCGGCCGATGGATTCTGCTCTACAGCGGAGATCGATCGGTTTCGCACCCTGGTGTTTCAGTCCCAGTTCCTGAAGGAAGCTGGCCGCATTCGAGATGGGCGTTTGGTCTGCTCCACCACCCTTGGCCGGCTGACGGATACGCAGGCGCTGCCGCGGCCCGACTTTACGCAGAAGGATGGCACGCGGGTCTATCGCAACCTGCAGCTATTCCGCGTAGCTGGCTATACCACTGTCGCGGTCCAGTTGGGCGACTCCTTCATTGTCTACAGCCCATTCAACAACAGCGATCTGAGTGCCCCGCAGACCAGTTTTGCTGTCACTTCGGTCGACACAACCTCCAATAGCACCGGCCTAGTGTACGGCAAACTGCCCCAGATCGATGGCCACGGGCTGACGCAAAGCACGCAAACAGTCGGGAGCGGGCTGCTCTACGCTACGCGCTGCTCCGCGCAGGGCATCGCCTGTGTCACGGTTTACATGCAGCAGGCGGATGCGCTGGCGGGTGGTGGCTCGGCGATGGCGCTGCTGGCGGTGATCGGTGCGGTGGTTGGCGGCCTGCTAGGCTTTCTTTGCTCGCGTCTCTACCGGCGCAAGCGCAGCCTGCCGTCGCAACTGGCGCAGGCGCTTCGAGAAGATGCGCTCACCGTGGTGTATCAGCCGATTGTGGACCTCGAAAGCGGCTGTATTGTGGAAGCAGAAGCTCTGGCGCGCTGGACCGATGACGATGGCAATCCGATCAGCCCCGAAATATTCGTCAAAATTGCTGAAGAGCGCGGTTTTGTAGGCGAAATCACGCGCCTGGTGGTGCGGCGCACGCTGGGCGAGTTTGCCCGCACGCTGCGTACGCGGCGCTACTTCAGGATCAGCGTAAACGTGGCTGCGCCGGACCTTGCCGATCCGTCGTTTCTGCCTATGCTGCAGGATGCGCTGGAGCAGGCTGGAGTATCGCCGGAGAATCTTGGCATCGAAATCACCGAGAGCTTTACCGCGCGCCAGCAGGTGGCTAAAGAGACCATCGCTCACCTGCGCCAGCGCGGCCACCATGTGGCCATCGACGACTTCGGCACCGGGTACTCCAGCCTCGCGTATCTGCACGACCTTTCGGTGGACGCGATCAAGATCGACAAGGCTTTCACACGCGCCATCGGCACGGATGAGATCACCGTCTCGATTCTTCCGCAGATTCTCTCCATGGCAACGGAGCTTGGATTGAATGTCACGGTCGAAGGTATTGAGACGCCGGAGCAAGCGCGCTACTTTGCCGGAACCGGCAAGTCGATCCGCATGCAAGGCTGGCTGTATGGGCACCCGGTGTCAGCGGAAGCATTCCAGCAGATGCTGGACGAGGGCCCGGTCCGGCCGCTGTACCCACCAACGCTGAGCGGTCCCGCATCAGTGACTGAGATCTCCTCTATCCGTTAAGCGCTGGTTCGCTGAAGCCCGATCCGTGGGCGGCTTGGCGTGAGCCCCCGCCAGCGACGACAATAGCGAAATGAAATCCACTCGCCTCCTGATTGGCGTCGTGCTTGCCGCATTGTCGCTGGCCCCCGTTCTTCACGCTCTCGAGAAACAGCCCGCCAGCGCCTACCGTGCGCGTCGCGCTGCGCTGGCTGCGAGGCTGGACGGCGGTGTGGCGGTGTTGTTTGCAGCGCCGGAGCCGCTGCTGGACTTTGCGCCCTATCGCCAGGACTCAAACTTCTTCTACCTGACAGGCTGGAACGAACCGGGCGCGGCGCTGATGATAGTGAGCCCTTCGGGCACATTGCAGAAGTATCAGGAGATTCTGTTCCTGCCCACGCGCGACCCGCGCATGGAGAAATATACCGGCGTGAAGATGGACGCGGCGACTGCGGGCGTGGAGCAGGCAACGGGAGTGGACGCTGTGGAGCCGATGACGACGCTGCCCGCAGAACTGAACAAGCTGGTGGACGCCAATCGCCGCCTGACGCGCATGCTCTGGACGCAGCCCGACGCGCAGCCCGCGCAGGCGCTGGTGCGCTTTAATGCCACCACGCTGGGCATGGACGCCGCACCCGCCACGCACGACGTGACCGCTCCGTTGACGGCCCTGCGCCTGGTAAAGGACAAAAGCGAGATCGATCTGCTGAAGAAGGCCAGCACGGCGTCGATTGTCGCGCAGCGCGAGATGATGCGCTCGGTGAAGCCCGGCGTGACCGAGCGCACAATTGCCGGAAGGATGACCGCGGTTTGGCTGGAGCAGGGCTGCGAGCGGCCGTCGTATGCGCCCATTGTCGGCTCCGGCATCAACTCGACGACGCTGCACTATGCGGAGAACGCGCGCACTATCGAGGCAGGCGACGTCGTAGTTGTCGATGCGGCTTGCGAGTTCTCCATGTACGCCTCTGACATCACACGTACCGTGCCGGCGAGTGGGCACTTCACGGCGCGGCAACGCGAAATCTACGACATTGTGCTGGGTGCACAGAGGGCCGCGATCGAAGCTTTTGTCGCGGGCAAGTCCACCATCAATGACCGCGATCGCAAAGACCCCAACTCGCTGGACACCGCGGCTTACAACTACATCAACACGCATGGCAAGGCGCTGGACGGCGCACCGCTGGGCAAGTACTGGCTGCACGGCCTGGGCCATATGCTGGGCATCGACGTGCACGATCCAGGCGAATATCCCGCTGTGCTGAAGCCGGGCATGGTGTTCACCATCGAACCCGGCGTGTACGTTCCTGAAGAGAAGATCGGCGTGCGCATCGAGTGCAATTTTCTGGTCGGCTCTGATGGCAAGCTGATTGACCTGGATGCAGACCTGCCACACACCGCGGACGAGGTAGAAGCCGCGATGCAGGCCAAGTGAGCGAGGTAGCGATGGATCCGCGCGACGAAATGGAACCCGCGCAGCTTGACTCGCTGAGTCGCGTTTTCGCCGACCAGTTGGTGGCCTGTTTGGAAGAGTGCGCGCGGGGACGACGGGGTTTGTTCTCTGACGTGGAGCTGATCGCAGACGATGAAGAGCAGCGCACTTGGCCCGAGGCTGCTCAGTTGCGTGAGCTGGCCTTCGCGCTGCAGGCGATTCTCAATCAGTCGGAAGAGCGCAACGCGCTGTGCGATGAGTTCCTCGACCTGTGCACGATGCATGGCGAGAGCCATCCCGGCGAGCCGCGGTTGGCCCGGCAGTTTCTGGCGCGCATCGAGCGTGGAGAAGTGGGCACGCCCACGGAAGAGGAGCGCAAGCTGTGGTAGTGCTGCATACGTTTCTAGCGCTGGCCGCGGGCTTTGCCGTGATGGCGCTGTTGGTGGCTGTGGTAACGGCGCTGCTGGCGCGCCTGGTGCCGGGCTGGGCGGCAGAGCAGGCGAAGCCGCATCCTGCTTACGTTCTTGTCACGCTCGGCGCATCGTTTCTGGCTGGTGCTGGGGGCGGCTATATGACGGCGTTGATGGCCGCCGCCAATCCGTTGGTGCATGTGCTGGTGCTTGGCATTGTGGTGCTGGCTCTGGCTGCGCTCAGCGTATTGCAGGAGAGAGGCAAGCAGCCGATTGCATATCAGCTTGCGCTGGTGGCGCTGTCGCCGCTGGGCGTGCTGGCCGGCGGACTGTTGCGGCTGCGCGTGCTCGGCATTCTCTAAAGAAACAGAAGCCCCGCGCGGTGCGACAAGCTGCATCGTACCGGAGGGGCCGTGTGTTTCTCAGCGCGGGCGGTTACCAGCGCACGCCAAGCGTGACCGGGATGATTCTTGTGTTCGCGCCCACGCTGGTTTCCGGAAGGCCATTGGGCGAAGTGGTCACGGCCGGCGTCAGAACGTCAAGGTAGCGCGCTTCAGCAAACAGCTTCATCGTGCTGTCGCTGTAGTTGCCTCCCATCCGGTAAGAATAGCCGAGGCCGATGTTCCAGCCGCCCTGGTTGGACGAGAAGTGGCCAACCACCTCGTTGGTTGTGCCGATGTAGCAGTAATAGTAATCGCAATACTCGGCGAGCACCGGGTTAGTGAAACTGGTGACCTTGCGATAGAAGCCGCCGCCGCCTGTGATGTAGAGGTCGTGGGTGTGCTTGGGCGCCAGATCAATCACCGGGGCCAGCGTGAACGACCAGATGTGTGCGTGACCGCCGTCGGCGCCGGTGGGCGCGATGACTGAAGCGGGCAGCTTGCTAGCGATGAACTGGTACTCGGTGAGCAGGCTGAAGTGCGGATCGAAGCGGTAGCCCGCGCCCAGGGTGAAGTTGCCGCCCCAGGTGATGTAGGAAGAGGACTCAGGCGTAGGTGCGTTGAATCCGGCGCCCGCCTCAAACGTAAGGTGGCTCCAGTGACTGTGGTTGTAACCGCCGTAGCGGTCGCTTTGTCCGGCCGCAGGTGCCGCGGGCTCGGCGTTTGCAGTCGCCGCATCAGGCAGGCCCGCGCTGGAACTGGACTCGGTGGCCGTTGGCACTGCGTTCTCGTTAGTGTCAGTGAGGTGCGCGGACTGTGCGCGCGCCACGCCAGCGGCAATAATAAAGGCCGCTGCAAGGATGGCAAGGCGCCGCCATAGCGGCGTCGAATTAGAAGTTGACATGTCCGTACCTCAAATCTCGGGTTAATCGTACATCTACCGGGAAGTCGTTTCATGCTTCCCGCTAGTGCGTTAGACACAGAGGACGCCGGGAAGTTGCTCGTCACAAAGAAGAAGGCCGGCCGCTTGCGCGGCCGGCCTTGTGTGTGGTGAGGGGGATGCTTAGCCCTGGATGTCGAACTGCTCCGGGTGCAGAGCGGGATCGCTCTTGACCAGAATGTTCTTGCCGGTGAGTTCCTCGAAATCGGTGAGCCAGCGCGCATTGTTGGCCTTCAGCGCCTTCACGGTTTCGGGGTTCACGCGCAGCAACACGTCGGCGTTTTCAAAGTGCTTCCGCATCTTGCGCAACTCAATGAAGATCTCGTTGCACACGGTGACGGGGCTCTTGACCATGCCGGTGGCCTGGCAGACGGGGCAGGGTACGCTGAGCGTACGCTCCAGCGACTGCTTGACGCGCTTGCGGGTGATGGCGACCAGGCCGAAGTCATTAAACTGCAGGACCTTGGTCGGGGCGCGATCGTTCTTCAGCGCTTCTTCCAGAGCGGCCATCACCTTGAATCGATTTTTGCGCTCATCCATATCGATGAAGTCGATGATGATGATGCCGCCCAGGTCGCGCAGGCGAATCTGCCGCACGATCTCGGGCACCGCGTCGAGGTTGGTCTTGACGATGGTGTCTTCAAGCCGCGCCGATTTGCCCACGTACTTGCCGGTGTTGATGTCGATGGCCACCAGCGCTTCAGTCTGGTTGATGACAATGGAGCCGCCGGACTTGAGCCACACCTTGGAGCGCAGGGCCTTCGAAATCTCGTCCTGAATGCCGAAATGCTCGAAGAGCGGCACTTCTTTGGTGTAGAGCTTGACGCGCCGCACCAGCGTGGGTGAGAAGCGATTGAGGAAGCGCACGATGCGCTCGTAGTCGGCTTCCGAGTCGACCCAGATGGACGAGAAGTTCGCACTCACCTGGTCGCGCAGAATGCGCTCGATGAGCGAGAGGTCGTGATAGATCAGCGCTGGCGACTTCGAATCGTCTGACCGCTGCTTGATCTCGTTCCACAGGTGGATGAGGAAGCGCAGGTCGGCGCGGAGCTCTTCTTCCGAGGCGCCTTCGGCCGCGGTGCGCACGATGAATCCGCCGGAGGCTTCGCCGCGCTCGTGGACCAGAATTCGCTTCAGGCGCTGGCGCTCTTCGTCGGAGGCGATCTTGCGGCTGACGCCTACATGCGAAACGGTGGGCATGAAGACCAGGAAGCGGCCCGGCAGCGCGATGTGTGACGTGATGCGGGCGCCCTTCTTGGCGATGGGCTCCTTGGCGATCTGCACCAGGATCTCCTGACCGGGCTTCAGCAGGTCAGAGATGATGGGGAGGTCACTTGTCTGTGCCGAACGCCGCGAGGGTCCGCGCCGGTCGCCCTGGCGATTTCCGCCACGCTCACCACCGCGACCACGGCGGCTACGGCCTCCGCGCTCGCGGCGCGGCTGGGCCTGGCCGTCGCCTGCGGGCTGGCCTTCGGCTGCGTTCTCTTCTTCGTCCTCTTCGACGCCCTCTTCGTCCTCACCTTCGCCATTCTTCTCATCGAAGTTGAGCTGGATGCGGTGGTCGAGGTGCGCCTCCTGCAGCATCTCGCCGACTTCGCCGGAGCGGATCTGCGTGTGTAGAGTTTCCTCTTCATATTCGTCCAGATCCTGCTCGTCGGCTCGATGGTGGTGACGATGGCCTGGCAGTTCCAGTTCCTCGCCCTCAATCAGTTCTTCTTCCACTAACCCGCTGCCCGGCGCGAAGGCCGAGACGGACGCGGCGCGAGTCTCCTTAGGCGCAGGCTCCGCGTGCGCCTCTTCCTTTTCCTTCTTCTTCTTGCCACCCAGGCCGAACAGGCGGAAGCCGCTCGGCGGCAGCGGATCAACGTGGTGCGAGGCGCTGGCGTCGTCCTCCGGCTCAGCGCCGTCGGTCTCTTCTTCTTCCTCGTCCTCGTCTTCCTCTTCTTCTTCGAACTCGCCGGTTTTGGCGATAAGGCCCGCCCGGGTCAGATCCTCTTCCACCAGCTCCTCGTCCACGCGGATCGCTTCATCGGTGCGCGCGGCTTCAGTCTGGGCGGCGGGGGACTTGGTTTCCTCGATCACCTCTTCATCCGTGACCACGGCCTGCGCTTCGGCGGCGGGCTCGGGATCACGGTCGCGGTGGCGGGCGAGAGACTCGCCGGGCAACAGTCCGCTGCCGTCCCAAGCAAGGGGCGCTTCTACGAGGGTGGAAGGCCGCGATGTGGTGAGGGGGCGTGCCAGCTCAGCGGGCTTGGCCTCGGGCTCTTCCTCGGCCGGGGCGCCGCCGTATCTCTGCAGCGACTCGCCGGGCAACACGAAGGGCTGCGGTGCGCGCTCGGAGCGCTCAGGCCGCTCGGACCGAGCGGAGCGGGGTGAACCGGCCTCAGCGTAAATCTGGTGCGTCTCGGGCTGGCCCGATTCGCCTTCATCTGCCGGAGCTTCGGTTTCAGTGATCTCCAGAGTTTCGGACTGGCCCTCGGGGGCAGCCTGTCCGCGGCCGCCGCGACGGCGACGACGTCCACGCCAGCGCCTGCCGCCGCCTTCACCGGCTTCGTGCGCTTCATCGCGCGGCTCGCCGGGGACGGCAGCTTCTGGGGCGCCGAGCTGGATTTCAGTGACTTCGCCTTCGCTGTCGACTTCACTCTGGACAGCCGGTCGAGCTTCGCGGGACGGGCGCTCGGAGCGTCCACCGCGTCCGCCACGCTCAGTCCGCTCACCGCCGTGGCGTACTTCGCGCGGAGCCTGGTTGGGGGTGCTGGTGGCGGCCTTCTCGAGTTCGTCGGTCTCTTCCTGATCTTCGAGCTCAAGGAAGTCGGTTACATACAGGAACGCGTCGCGCTCCAGACCGATGTCGACGAATGCCGACTGCATGCCGGGCAGCACGCGGGTGACGCGGCCGTTATAAATCGATCCGGCGAGGGTATATTCGTTTTCCCGCTCGTAATAGATTTCAGCAAGCTGATCGTCTTCCAGAATCGCGAGCCGCGTCTCATGCGGCGTTGAGGAAATGCATATCTCTTTTGCCATCGTACCTTTCCGCCCGGCGGCTGAAAGCGGCCGGGGCCTGCGGCAAGGCGGGATGGAGACGCGCGAAACCGGAAAGGACGGAGAGGAGCGAACGGGAGGACCTATCTACCGCTGGTGGGCCAGCGTTTTCGTGGCGGTTTGTCCAAAGGGGTGGACTACCGCGTCGGGCGTCCAGACGGACGAGCCGTACGAGGGGGGGATCCTTCAGCAGAGAGTTTGTGGCCGCCGTGGCCGGAGTGTCCGGCCGGGCCGTTCGCCCGCTGGCAGAGGCACGGCTGAATCGCGTAACAGGGGCGGAGCAGAAACGCTCCAGCAATCCCGCGCGACTCCCACAGCCGATGCGCTGCCAATGGGCTTCCCGTCTCTGCGTGCTCATTGAACCCAATCCTGCCGGGCCGCGGGTCCATCACGAACCTGTGCCGGCGTAAATGCTTGAATCAAATCTTCTTGCGATTCCCGCAGTCGCGGTGCACCACAAGAGGGTGAACCTGTTAAGGGCGTCCGGAACTTCCAGCCGGACGCTTGGGCGGCTCCCGGAACTTCGCGGCTCCGGAGCTGCCTCAGTTTACGAACCGGCGCATGCGCACGTTCATTACCACGCCCAGCGCAAGGAAGGTAAACAACACCGAGGACCCGCCATAACTCATTAACGGTAGGGGGATTCCGGTGACGGGCATAAACCCTATGACCATGCCCACGTTGACCGCAATCTGAAAGGTCAACACAGCCACGACGCCCATAATAATAAGGGAGCCTGGCAGGTCGGAGGCTGTTTGAGCGTTTTGAATCAAACGCATCAATATGAAGAAGTATAGCAGCAGCACAAAAATCGCGCCGACAAAGCCGTGCTCCTCTCCGAAGGCGGCAAAGATGAAATCTGTGTAGGGGATAGGCAGGAAGTATCCCTGGGTTTGAGTGCCCTTGGCGGCGCCCTTGCCCCAGATGCCGCCCGAGCCGACGGCGATCAGCGACTGCCGCACCTGGTAGCCGGAGCCCTTGGGGTCTTCGTCGGGATTGATGAAGCTGGTGAGCCGCGCCTTCTGGTAGGGCTTGAGGAGTTTACCGCTGGACCACGCGCCCGCTCCCAGAACCAACCCCACGGTGAGCAGGATGAGCGACTGGCGCAGGTTGATCCCGCCCAGAAACAGCCCCGCCACCAGCACCGGCGCGTAGGTGAGCGCCGTGCCCAGGTCAGGCTCTTTGAGCACCAGCAGCATGGGGATGCCGACCATGGCGAAGGCCTTGCCGATGTCGCCCCAGGTGAGCCGCCGTCCACCCAGGTTGGCAAAGTAGCGCGCGACCATCAGGATGAGGACGAGTTTCATCCATTCCGAAGGCTGGAAGAGCATGGGTCCGAGCTTGATCCAGCGCCGCCCGCCTAGCGCCTTATGGCCGATGCCGGGAATCAGCACTGCCGCCAGGCCCAGCAGAAAGAAGCCGTACGCCCATGGCACGAAGTCGAGCAGGCGATGGTAGTCAACACGTGAGAGGACGAACATCGCGATCATGCCGCCACAGATCCACAGGATCTGCCGGGAGTGGAAGCCGTGGAACTTGGTGAGCAGCGTGGCGGAGTAGATCTCGGCCACGGAGATGGCGCAGAGAACCAGCACAACAACCAGCAAGCCCCAGTCGAAGTCGCGGAAGGAAAGGAAACGGCGCATCGGCATCAGGGCAACCGGATCCGGCGCACGGGCAGTGCTACGCCAAGTTGGGAGGGGGAGACGGCCTGGGCCGGACGTGGCCCGGGGGCCGGTTGCGCGGTGAGTCTGGCGGCATCGCTGTCCGCAGGGGCCACAAAGAAGCGACCTGCGTGCAGCCGTGCGGACTGGGTGCCGTCGGGCTTGCGTGGCCCATCGGGCGTGGTCCACACGGCTCCCACTTCGGCCGGCTTGTCAGGCGCTGCCTGCTTGGTAGGCGCGAGATTGTGTGCGATGCGGCGCTGTTTCTCCACGTAGGCGGCGACGACCTTTGCGCCGATGCGCGCGGGGTAGTAGCTGAACTCGCCGTGCTGCCAAAGCACAGCAACAACCAGCTCAGGGTTGCGGCGCGGGGTGACGCCGACGAACCATACGTTGGGGTTGGTCGAGCTGCCCTTATCGGTCCGGCCCAAGGCCTCGTGGCTCATCACCTGTGCCGTGCCGGTCTTGCCAGCCAGATCAATGCCTTCAAGGTGCGCCGAACCGGCCGTATGAAAAGCGCCCGGCTCCGTTACCTGGGCCATGCCGTCGGTGATGATCTGCCAGTTGGCCGCATCGATAGGCAGGTCGACTTTGCCGGTGCCGGGGTAGGTGTCCTCGATTGCATGGCGAAAGTCGGCAGGAAGTTGATCGGGCATGACCACGTGCGGCCGCACCATGTGGCCGCCGGAGGCGATGCCGCCGATGATGCGCGCCAGTTGCAGCGGTGTGGCTTCGATCGCGCCCTGGCCGATGCCTACGGAGATGGTTTCGCCAGCGTACCACTTGCGGTGATAATTCTTCATCGCCCACTGGGCAGAGGGCATCATGCCCGCCTGTTCGCTGGGCAGGTCGATGCCGGTCTTCTGGCCGAACCCGAACGCTGTTGCGTACTTGGCAATGCGATCAATGCCGAGCTTGTCTGCCAGCGTGTAATAGAACGTGTCACAGGAGTACGGGATTGCGTTGTGAATATCCACTGCTCCGTGGCGCGCGTCGCAAGCGAAGAAGCGGCCGTAAAAATTCGCGCCGCCTGAACAGTTCACGTGCAGATCCTGCGCAATGCCTTCCTGCAGGCCCGCGACGGACATGAGGATCTTGAACGTGGAGCCGGGCGCGAGCTGCGCCTGAATGGCCTTGTTCAGCAACGGATGGTCGGGGTCGGTGATCAGCTTGTTCCACTCCGTGCGGTCGATGCGCACGGTAAAGAGATTGGGGTCGAAGCTGGGGCGCGAGACCATGGCGAGAATATCGCCGTTGCGCGGGTCCATGGCCACGATGGCGCCGTTGCGGTCGCCGAGGGCCAGCTCGGCGGCTCGCTGCAAGTCGTTGTCGATGGTGAGGCGCAGGTCCTGGCCGGGCGTGGAGTGCTGGGTGCGCAGGTAGCCCACTTCGCGGCCGTGGCTGTCGACGATCACGTCGCGCGAGCCGTCCTGCCCACGCAGCACCTGGTCGTAGGTCTCTTCCACACCGGCTCGGCCCACAACGTCGCCCGGTTCGTAGGCGGCGTAGCGCATGTCGTTGTTGAGCATGTCCTCGCTCACTTCGCCCACGTAGCCGATCAAGTGCGCCGCAAAGCCGTCGCGCGGATAGAGCCTGCGCTCGACGTCGATGGTTTCCAACTCAGGAAGCTCGTTGCGATGCGCCTCGATAAAGGCCTGTTCGTCCGGGGTGACTTCCTGCTTGATGGGGATGGGCTGGTAGCCAGGCGCGGCGCGGTAGTGATTGAGCTGGGCCCGCAACTGGTCGAGGTCGAGGTGCAGGCCGTTGGCGATCATCGGCAGGTCAGCGTCGACGTTGTGGTTCTGCTCGCGTACCAGGAAGCAGGAAACCGAGGGGTAATTGTCGACGATGAGGCGATTTTCGCGATCGAAGAGCTTGCCGCGGGGGGCTAGCAGGGGCACCTTGCGGATGCGGTTCTGCTCGGCCAGCACGCGGAAGTTGTCTGCGCCCAACACTTGCAGACGCCACAGTCCCGCGGCCAGCGCCAGCATCATCAGCAGGATGCCATATTGCACTGCCGTCAGCTTGGCGCCGGAGATCTTTTCGCCGCGTGTTGCCCTGTCCAGATACATCTGCCCTGATTTTTAGGATACAGAGATTTGCCCGGCGGCTCCAGACGGGCCAGTCTCAGGGCTGTGCAGCGGCGACCCGTCTTCCGGACCGGACCCAGAGCCACTGGCCTCCCTGGTCGAGCTGTTCCGGGTTGTTGACGACGAAGAGAAGTGTTGTCTCCGGCCCGTAGCAGCGGCGGTAGACGAGCGCGTGGGCGGAGCCTCCGTTGCCGAACTCGGTGTCAATCTCAAACTGCGCCGGCGCGTGCTCAATACGCAGCACGCCGTTGTGGAACTCCTCGGTGACCTCGTGCAGTTCGCCTCCGGCGAAGGTCACGTGGCCCTCCGGGGTGACGCCGAGGATGTAGCGCGGCGGGCGAGCGGGATCGACGGCGAGGTCGATGGCGGTTTGGAAGCCGCTGGTGAGAAGTTCGAGCGAGCCGGCACGGACCACGCGAAAGAGAACC
>WSSedB1CaDRAFT_10000926_pt1 | contig 11889 bp, 8 predicted proteins | sample WetSurSB1Cattail_FD_9460 | JGI IMG/M metagenome (IMG submission 9460)
ACCAGATTTACAGTTTCTGGATGCACTCCATCTGGTATTACTACAATTTGCCGAATTGGTTCAGAAAAATTGTTTGCTAAGTGAGCAAGCCGTCCAACTAATGCTAGATTCGTTTCTACAGGAACTACCATCCTTATGGACTGCAAGTCTGCAAAAATGTTCCTAATATTGGAATCTACTGACCGATTTATATTGAGTTTTCAAGGCTCACAGTATATTTTTCGTGTGCGAAGTTTGAGTCATTTAGTAATAAAGTATGTTCTTTGATTTTTAAATCCTTAGAAAATTTCTTTTTCATTAATTATGGTAGGGTTTATATTTGGGGGTTCTTTTGAGTCATAAATTTGTATTAAGATAGCCGATTTGTTAAATGTTTTCTTATGGCACACAGTTCATGGAAAGATCTAGTACGTCTTCGGGTTGACGTTCTGGGGTTGTTAGCAAACAAAAGGCGGGGGAATGTTCAACAGGAAGCAGGGAATATGTTGCAACCCAATAATAAAAGCTCCATAATAAATATTGTGATTTTCATCGAAATTACAATATTTGTTATGGAGCCTTTTTGTCTTAATTTGGTAGGCTGTGATGTAGAGTACAATTAAGTTCGCAAAAGTACGCGCATCATCTAACTCTTTATTTCATTATCCAATGAACAGGAGATAGTCTCGTTTGAGAAATCTACAGGGTTTATATATATATGTCTAGAATGTGTTTGACAAAAGTCTTGACCACAGACCTATCTAAGGCGCTATTCTTATAGAGTAAAGAGGTTCTTAGTACCAGACGCCATTCTTCCAAATTACGGGATGAGTGAATAATGAACAGTATTTCTTCAAACCGATTGATTGCTCAGCCTAGTCCGTGTAAGACTAGTTGAAGACAGGTATTGATAGAATGACTGCAAGATGGCAAAGTGACTTCTTGCCTTGTTAAGGTGACGGCATTTTTGACGCTTATTATAATAATAGAAGGAAACGTATTATATGGAAGGCATTAACAATATGTGTTTAAAATATAATACTCAAGAAAGCCATTTCGCAGATGAGATGCTTACAAATGAAATCTAGTTTTATCCACAAATTTTAAAATCAATAGAGAATTGGCCGATTCATATTTTGTCAAACTTGGTTCATGTCATTTAATGAGTGAATTGTCAAATCAAAAGTTTTTAGGTATTATTATAATTACGTTTATATGCTTTAGTAAAGATTTCTTTTATTTGTTTAAGGAAAAATGCAGTAGTAAAGTCGGATATTTTATTGTTGTATAGTGAATAATTCGGGTATAACATTATAAAATAACAAACCGATAAATTAAGTTCTAAAAAATATATATTATGCCTAAGTATGTATACAAAGCAAAAGTAGATAGAACGGATATTTATAGGTTGACGACAATTATATGTAATGGTATATTATAATTAATCAAATAAAACATCCGTTGTTTATCGATCCGCCGGGATTGGTAAATGTAAGGAGTGTCTGAATGTGCGTAGGCCGTAGAGTACATTCAGATGCTCCTTTTTTTGTTTCCATAAATAAAAGACGAGGGAGTCTTCATTTTGGGCAGTAGTTTGCTGTCTGAGATGAAGACTTTTTTTATTTGAGAAAATTGGCTGGTATGATGCTGCAGCAGAATTTGCCAGAAGTTTTCCAGTGTTAGTTGAGGAGTGATTAGATGCTAAAAATAAGAGGTGCCATAAGTAAACAGTCTTATACGACATTATCGATCATGGCCTTTTGTTTCGTTTTTCTGGTTTGGATTTTTTTGAGTAGTTTTAGGTTAGTTAATGCAGTGTTTTTGCCATCACCATTGAATGTATTGAGTTATTTTGTGGATGCGATGCAAGATGGTTCGTTATTGCCTAATATCATGATTAGTTGTCAGCGTATTTTGTTTGGTGTGTTTTTCGCCGTAGTAGTAGGTTTTCCTGTGGGAATTCTGTGCGGAACCTTTAAGGGAGCTGAGGCAGTTATTCGTCCGTTATGTGAATTCGTTCGTTATTTACCGGTACCAGCGTTTGTTCCATTGGTTATGGTTTGGGCCGGTATTGGTGAGTCTGCGAAAATCTTACTACTTTTTATTGGTATATTATTCCAGTTGATCTTGATGATTGCAGATGATGTGACGAGCGTCAGCGATGATTTGCTTAATGCAGGTTATACCCTAGGAGCTACGCGTCGACAGACCATTACGAAGATCCTAATTCCGGCGATGCTGCCACGTTGTATGGATACTTTGCGCATGATGATTGGCTGGGCATGGACCTATTTGGTTGTAGCGGAAATGGTTGCTGCAAATTCCGGACTAGGTTATAGCATCATGAAAGCACAGCGTTTCCTGAAAACGGATGCAATTTTTGTTGGAATTCTTGTCATTGGCCTTTTAGGACTTTTTACGGATCGATTCTTGTATTTTCTGAGCAAAGAATTATTTCATTGGGTGGAGGGGAAATAAATGGTTAGTTTTAGTACACTAAGCAATGCACTGGGCTTGAATCGTTTGGCTGAACTGAATGTAGGGAGTGTTGAGGCAGTTGGTCCATCCTCGGTTCTACAGGTAAATAATGTAGAAAAAATATATTCTTCCCGCCGTAGTAAGACAGTTGCCATGCAAGATTGTAATATGGAAATCAATAAAAACGAATTTGTCTGTATCATTGGTCCGTCGGGATGTGGTAAATCTACATTACTGCGTATGCTGGCTGGCATAGATTTCCCAACAGCTGGACAGATTTTTGCAAATGGGCGGCTAGTAACCGGACCAGGATCTGATCGTGGCATGGTATTCCAGACATATACACTGTTTCCGTGGATGACGGTTGAGGAAAATATTAAATTTGGTCCAAAGCTGCTTGGGAAACATTCTGATGTGCAGAATACGGTGGCAAATGAATATCTGAAAGCCGTAGGTTTGGAGAAGTTTGCCAAGAGTTATCCGAAGGAGCTTTCCGGAGGCATGAAACAGCGAGTGGCTATCGCGAGAGCGCTAGCAAATCATCCAGATGTACTGCTTATGGATGAGCCCTTTGGTGCTCTTGATCCACAGACAAAATCTGCCATGCAGCTTTTAATGCGTCAGATTTGGCAGATACGGCATACGACTGTTGTATTTGTTACGCATGATATCGAGGAAGCAGTGTTCTTAGCAACAAAAATCTATGTTATGAAAGCCCATCCAGGAATGGTGAAGAAAGAAATTATTGTTCCTCTGCCAGAGCAGCGTACCTTGGATTTAAAGGACAATTTGGAATTCATTAAGGTGCGCCGTCAGATCAATAGATTGATTGAATAACAGTTTAGTTAAAAAATGCTTATTGGAAAGAAGCGAGAGAAAATGAAAAAAAAATTATTAATGTGCCTTTGTATGATTTTAGCAACCTGTGTGCTGATGGCTGGCTGCGGTATGGCTGGCGATGATGCAGTGAAAAGCAGCAGTTCATCTGTCAACGACGCGAATGGCGGAGTCAAAAATTCTTCGGCACCGTTGGGGTCAAAAGAAAATCCGTTTAAGTTGGGCGTTAGTCCGATGTCTGGATGGTATGCCTGGTATGGTGTGAAGGGCACGGGGATTTTTGAGAAAAATGGTGTAAATGTCGAAATTAAGTTTTTCCCGGTTTATAGTGATTCACTAACTGCCTTTTATTCGAATCAGCTCGATGGTATCTGCATTGCGGCTTCAGATGCTGTAGCACCGACAAATAGTAATATTAATTTTAAGATGGTACTTGTTAATGATAACTCTTATGGTGCTGACGGTCTTATTGTGCATGAAGGCATTAATAGCGTAAAAGAACTTAAGGGTAAGACAGTAGCTACAGAGCTTGGTACGTTAGAGCATATGTTTTTATTAAAAATACTGGAAGATAATGGCATGACAATCAATGACGTGAATTTTGTGAATATGACTATCAACGATGCGGGTCCGGCATTTATTGCAGGAAAGGTTGATGCAGCAGTGCTTTGGGAACCAACGCTTTCTATGGCGATGCAAGGTGGTGGTAAGCTGCTTTATAGTACAAAGCAGACACCAGGACTTATTCCGGATACGCTCGCAATTCATAATGATATTATTGCAAGCGATCCAAAACTCGTACAAGGCATTGTAAATTCATGGTTTGATGGTGTGACCATGTTACAGGCAAACGATCCGAAATTCATGAAAGCGATCTATGACGGAGCAGAGATTTCTGCAGATGATTACGCAATAATGCTGGATGGCGTTACAATCTTCGACAAAGCAAAAAATCAAGCAACATTTAAGGAAGGCAATAATTACACCTCATTGCCTTATACTTTGCAAAAGAGTGCGGAGTTCCTTAAGAGCGTAGGCATGATCGATAAGATCCCGGACAATCTGAAGAGTTTGCTGGAAGATCAGTTCATTAAGAATGCGAAATAAGAAAATAACATAAAGAAAAAGTTTTCTAGGGTTCCGCTGCTACGCAGGTCTGGTCCAAGAGGAAACGGCTGAGATGCTACACGGACGGAGAAAAGCCTGGGAGATACGAAAAATATCTTTCAGGCTTTTTTGCGTACCAAGAAAACTTCATGTTAATCATGAGGTTTTAAAAGCTTATTTTGACAAGTTTTAGAAAGGTGGTAAATATCATGAAAAAAATATGGAGTAAAGTTTTATGCCCTGGTGAAAAATGGTCGGGGAACATTGGCAGAGGAAAATACATTCATTTTAAAGCGATGGGTGATAACGCGAACGTATCCATGCTCATGTACAACATGCGAGATACGTCAGAGCGCTATAATATGCCAGATACGCTGAAAGCACAGTATACGGCTTACCTTACAACAGGGAATATACTTATGAGTGATAATGGACGCGTACTTGCAAGTATCATCGAGGATACTTGTGGCTGGCATGATACGATTTCTGGTTATCTCACAAGGAAGATGGCAGATAAGCGTTATGGTGTGAGCAAATACGAAATGGATCGTAATGATTGGTTACGAAGTGGGGAGGAAAACTTCAAAGTTGAGCTCATACGTAATGGTATGGGACCTCGGGATCTTGTTCCATGCGTAAATCTTTTTGCTAAGGTTTACTGCGAAAGAGATGGTAGTATGCATTACGACAGAGAACATTGTAAAAAAGATATGACTGTCACATTGCGTACGGAGATGGATATGATTGTCATACTCTCTAATACACCGAATATCCTTGATGAAAGCAAGGCATATCCGGCGGTTCCAATCGCTATCAATATTTATGAGGCACCACCAGTAGATTTGCTAGATCAATGTATAACACGTCGCCACGAGAATTACCGAGCTTTTGAAAACACCTGGGAATATTACGAGTTGTTGGGACTTTGATGATTTCATCAGAAAGAAGGTTATTGAAATGCATGAATTTATAGAGAAGCAAAGCAAGCTGAGAGAAGAAGACGCAGTTTATGATGATGTCGTCATGGCTGGTGACGGCTGGATGCACAAACTGAAGAAAGGACAAAGTTTCCGTATTGTCGATCTAAAAGGAAATCAGGCCGCGGATACAATGTTTTATGATATGACAAATCCTGCGGATCATTATGGTGCAGTTGCGACAATTGTGGCTCAACAAAGTATTTATCTTACAACAGGCTCTATTTTGAGAGCTGAATCTGGTAAACCGTTACTGGAAATTACAGCAGATCTGACAGGTCGACACGATACTTTAGGTGGAGCCTGTTCAGCGCAATCTAATACAGTACGTTACGCAAGAGAAAAAATCTATATGCATAACTGCCGGGATAGCTTCATGTTGCAACTCGCAAATTGGGAAGACCAGTTTTTAGCAAAACGAGATATCGCGCCAAATATCAATTTTTTTATGAATGTGCCAGTGACGAAAGAAGGGGGATTGAAATTTGATGATGGAGTATCTTCACCAGGAAAATATGTAGAGATGAAGGCTTTGGAGGATACGATGGTGCTCATCAGTAATTGCCCACAGCTTAATAATCCCTGTAATGCGTATAATCCGACATCTATCCGTTTGCTGATTTGGGATTAAAATAGTATTTGGAAAATGACTGGGAGTGAAGGATATATGTTTAAAAAGATTTTAATTGCCAATCGCGGTGCAATTGCCGTGAGAATAGAGAGAACCCTGAAGAAACTTGGAATTCGATCGGTCGCTGTTTATACGCATGCTGATCAGGACAGCTTACATGTTGAGAATGCAGATGAAGCCGTATGTATAGGTGATGGTCCTGTTAAGGACAGCTATTTGATGATAGATAAAATAGTGCAGGCGGCGTTGGATACAGGAGCAGAAGCCATTCATCCTGGTTATGGATTTTTGAGTGAGAATACAAAATTTGCGGCTGAATGTCAGGCAAATGGTATCGTATTCATTGGGCCCCAAATAAAACAGATTGAAATATTTGGACTAAAGCATCTTGCACGGGAAATGGCAAAAAAGGTGGGTGTGCCACTACTACCAGGAACCGGAATACTGCATAAAGCCAATGAAGCTGTAGTTGCAGCTGAGAAAATAGGCTATCCGGTTATCCTAAAAAGTACGGCGGGTGGTGGCGGGATCGGCATGCGTATATGTGTCTCGGCGGCTGATCTGCAACATAATTTTGTAGCAGTCCGGCATTTAGCTACAGCCAATTTTAATGATGATGGTGTATTTATTGAAAAATATATTACTTCGGCCCGACATATCGAGGTGCAGATTTTTGGCAACAGCGCAGGCGAGATTGTTACGCTTGGCGAGCGTGACTGCTCAGTGCAGCGCCGTAATCAGAAGGTCATGGAAGAAAGTCCCGCACCGAATGTGCCACAGACAGTGAAGAAAGCCATGTACGCCGCGGCGAAAAAGCTTGCAAGCACCGTAGGTTATCGTAGTGCTGGTACAGTGGAGTTTCTCTATGATAACGTAAGCCAGGCATTTTATTTCCTCGAGGTTAATACGCGTTTGCAAGTTGAGCATGGTATTACAGAAGAAGTATGTGGGATTGATCTTGTGGAATGGATGGTGCGCGAGGCGGCGGGGGAGTTAAACCATTTGACCGCTCTTGTGCCGGAACCGCAAGGGCATAGTATTGAAGCGCGTATCTACGCAGAGGACTGCGCAAATGACTTTCGGCCAAGCACTGGTAAAATTGATGCGATTGTAATGGAAAAGAATATACGTGTAGAGACATGGGTGCGTGATGGTATACAAGTATCATCCCTATATGATCCTATGCTCGCAAAACTCATTGTTCATGGGCACGATCGGGCCGATGCAGTGCGGAAAATGACGTATGTTTTGAATAAAGTTCGTTATTATGGCATTGCGACAAATTCAGAGTATTTATCGGCGTTGGTTCAGACTCAAAAGTATAAAAATGGTGAGCTTTCTACCAGCATTCTTAAGGGTTTTCATCCACAGGAAAGGGCGTTAGAAGTTTTAGATGGCGGGGTGCAGGCGACGGTACAGGATGAGCCAGGTCGCATCGGTTATTGGGGTGTTGGTGTTCCGCCCTCAGGTGCTATGGATGCATATGATTTTTGTTTAGGTAATGCTATTTTAGGCAATGCACAGGATGCTGCCGGCATCGAGTTGACGCTACGCGGTGGTTCGTATAAATTCCGTACAGCGATGGATTTCTGCCTGACAGGTGCAGATATGCAGGCTGTATTGGATGGCGAAGTGATTAAGCGCTATACAGTGATCCATGCTGAAACTGGGCAAGTGCTTATGCTAGGCAAGGCCGAAACAGGACTACGTTCGTACCTGACCATCGCAGGAGGACTAGATGTTGCAAAATTTATGGGCAGTACAGCAACTTTTGTTTCAGGAAATTTTGGTGGGCATGGCGGTCGGGAATTGAAAGTGGGGGATGTTATCCGAGTAAATCATTCTTGTGTGATAAAACGGCGTTATACTTTACAAAAAAAATATTGGCCGGAACTTACAAAGAAATGGACAATTGGCGTTATTGCAGGGCCACATTGTACGGAGGAATTCCTACAGCCAGAATATTTAGAGACTCTTACAACTAGTGAATATGAGGTAAATTTTAACAGTGCCCGCACAGGTGTGCGTTTGAATGGTCCAATACCGCAGTGGACACGGATGGATGGTGGTGAGGCCGGCTTACATCCATCCAATATACATGATAATGCCTATGCTATCGGTGCCCTGGATCTTACTGGAGATCAGGCAGTCCTTCTCGGACCGGATGGCCCGAGTCTAGGCGGCTTTGTTTGTTCGGTTTGCACGGCTTCGTCAGAACTTTGGAAGCTGGGACAGTTACATCCAGGTGATAAGGTGAGGTTCCGGTTGCTATCGTTGGAGCAGGCAAAGATCATGCGGGAGAAAGTGCGGGCAAATATCATAGCGGTCGAAGAGGGAAAGAAAACATTTAGTATAGTGAAGCTGCCAGTACATCAGGTAAAAACTGACAGTCAGTATGCCATCCTCTTACAGGAGAAAGATCGTGAGTTTTCTTTAACAATCCGCTGTTCTGGAGACGAATATATTTTGGTGGAATACGGCGAAATGGAGCTTAACATTGAGGCACGTCTCCACGTACATTTACTCATGCAAAAGTTGGAAAAGAGAGAGAACCTCGCAATTATTGATATCACGCCGGGCATCCGTTCCATTCAGTTGCATTTTGATGCAGATAAGATAGACAGTCGTCAGCTTGCAAGATTAGTTCAAGAGATAGATCATGAAATTAAGGATTTAGATAATATTACAGTATCATCTCGGATTGTGCGGTTGCCACTTTCCTGGGATGATGAACAAACGCGAATTGCGGCAGAGCGTTATCAAAAAACCGTACGCCCCAATGCACCATGGTGCCCAAGTAATCCCGAATTCATCCGAAGAATCAATGGATTGGAAAGCATCGACGATGTAAAGCGTATTGTATTTGATGCTAGTTATCTTGTACTTGGTCTAGGGGATGTCTACCTCGGTGCGCCAGTAGCAGTTCCATTGGACCCACGTCATCGCATGGTTACGACTAAATACAATCCGGCACGCCCTTGGACGCCGGAGAATGCAGTGGGTATCGGTGGAACTTATCTTTGTGTCTACGGTATGGAAGGTCCTGGTGGTTACCAGTTTGTCGGACGTACCGTACAGATGTGGAATTCGCTTATGGCGACACGTAGTTTTGAAAAAGGCAAGCCGTGGTTGCTGCGTTTTTTTGATCAAATCCAGTTTTATCCGGTCAGTCATGACAAACTGATAAAAATGCGGGAGGATTTTTTGCGTGGTCGCTTTGATGTTGAGATTCGGCCGATAAAATTTGATCTGCATGCTTATAAAAATTTTCTGGATAATATCCATGAAAGTGCAGTGAGTTTTAAGGAACATCAGGAAGATGCTTTTGAAGTGGAACGTATCCGGTGGCAGGAACAGGGACTGGATTCTTTTGTTTCAGAGGCAGTGAAAGAAAGCATTATAGCAGAGGATGATATTCCGGAAAACTGTGAACGAGTCATTGCAAATATGCCGGGCAGTGTATGGAAGATTGTCGCAGAGTTAGGCGCTAGCATCAAAAAAGGCGAGGATATCGCTATTTTAGAAAGCATGAAAATGGAATTTCCCATAAAGGCTTCTTGTAGTGGTATCTTGGAAAATGTCTACATTAAGGTAAGTGAGCAGATTTCTGCAGGCCATATTGTGGCCTGCATTAGACCATGAAAGGAGAGTCTTTATGAAAAGTTTTCCCGTAAGATTGAACATTAGCTGGCTCCAGCGGTGCTATCAGCAACAAACTTTGACACCACATGAAGTAATAAAGGAGATTTTAGCTAGGACTGAAAGGTATTTGGAATATAATATCTGGATTACACCGCCATCTTGGGCATTGTTGCATCGTTATCTGAAAAATTTAGAAGAATTGGATCCGCAAGAATGTCCGTTATGGGGGATTCCCTTTGTGATCAAGGATAATATTGATCTGGCTGGAGTGCCGACGACTGCTGGTTGTGCGACTTATGCATATACACCGCAAAAGAGTGCTTTTGTTGTGCAAAAGCTTCTAAAAGCGGGAGCTATACCAGTTGGAAAGACAAACCTTGATCAATTTGCTACAGGATTGGTTGGTATGCGCAGTTTTTATGGAGAAGTTCATAATTCATTACGGCCAGAATTTATTAGTGGTGGTTCAAGTTCTGGTTCTGCTGTGGCTGTGTCACTGGGGCTTTCTGCCTTTGCACTTGGTACTGATACTGCTGGATCGGGACGGGTGCCGGCAGCATTAAACTGTCTTATTGGTTACAAACCTTCTCTTGGCGCGTGGTCAACGCAAGGTGTAGTTCCTGCTTGTGCAAGTCTTGATGCTGTGACAGTATTTGCAGGTAGCCTAAAAGATGTCGAAATAGTAAATGAAGTCGTACGTGGTTTTGACAAAAAGTGTTGTTGGTCTAAAGAGATTATTAAACCAGTAAAAACACTGCCAAAAAAAATCTGTCTCCCGAAAAACAACTTAGAATTCTTCGGCGATTTTGCGGCAGATTATCAGAAAAAATGGCAGCAGGCTGTTTATCGGCTAAAAATGATGGGGATTGTAGTGGAAGAAATCAATATTGAACTTTTCCAACGGGTGGCATCATTACTTTATGATGGGCCTTGGATTGCCGAGCGCTGGCAAGATTTGGGTGAATTTGTGCAGGAGCATCTACAGGATGTATTTCCAGTTACAGAAAAAATCCTGCGCTCTGGTGATATGCCAGAGTATACTGCAGCAAAAACGTTTGGAGCAATGCATGAACTGCAACGTTATAAAACCCTAGTCTATCAGCTGTTACAGGATGCGGTACTGATTATGCCGACAACTGGCGGGACATTTACGCGAAATGAAGTTCGAGCAAATCCGATAGAAACTAATGCACAGATGGGGCTTTATACAAATCATTGCAATTTGCTGGATCTTTGTGCTATTGCTATCCCGGAAAACGATCAAGATTTCGAGTTGCCGTTCGGTATTACAATGTTTGCACGTGCAGATAGAGAAGGTCTAATATTGAAATTGGCGGAAGAATTTCTGTCTAGTCAGAGCAAGGATATTGCAGTCTGTGGCCTACATATGAAAGGGATGCCATTGGAATATCAGCTGACTAACCTAGGTGCAGAATATGCAGAGACCTGTCAGACAACAGCCACCTATAAGCTCGTGTGGTTAGAAGATGAACCAGCTCGCCCTGGGCTCGTCTATACTGGAAAAGGAAGAAGCATTGAGGTAGATATCTACCATTTGCCGATAAAGGCATGGGGAAGTTTTATTGCGAATATAAAAAGTCCGTTGGGTATTGGTGATATTCATCTGGCCGATGGTCGCATCGTCAAAGGATTTCTGTGTGAAGATTATTTTGCTAGTCGGGTCAAGGATATATCAACGTTTGGCGGTTTTCGGAAGTTCGTGGAGCAGAAGTGAAATAAAAATGCGTTAAAAACAAAGCGTACTAATAGCACTATGATTCAAGATAAGTATCACTTGTTAGAGAAATAAATAGTATAAAAAAAGATATTTCTTTATAAAACTAGAATTTATAACAAACAGATCTACAAGTTAAGTGCAATATTCTGAACTGAAAAAGCTTATAAATAAAACATTAATTTCTCCAATAAAGGTTCTATAATAAATGTTACAGTTTTAATTTTTATTAAAACAACAAGATTTATTATGGAGCTTTTTTGTTTTAATTTCAGAACATGCCATAGCCAAGTGAGTTCTTGCCTTGTTAATGTGACGGCATTTTTGACGCTTATTATAGTATAGAAGGAAACGTGTTATATGGAAGGTATTAACAATATGTGTTTAAAATATAACACTCAAGAAAGTCATTTCGCATATGAAACAGATTAGCAATAAAAATCTCAATATGAAGAAAAAATCAGAACAAGTCGCTATCTTAGGCCTTAATGGATAAATAAAGA
>WSSedB1CaDRAFT_10000927_pt1 | contig 11882 bp, 9 predicted proteins | sample WetSurSB1Cattail_FD_9460 | JGI IMG/M metagenome (IMG submission 9460)
GATTGTCCGGATTTTCCTTTTGGAGTCACGATATCGGCGGTTTTGAAAACACATCACCTGCAGATGTTTACAAACGTTGGTGTGCCTTCGGGCTGCTCTCCAGTCACAGCCGTTTGCACGGCAGCAAGTCTTACCGTGTTCCCTGGGCTTATGATGGAGAAGCCGTTGATGTCTTACGCTATTTCACGCAGTGGAAATGCCGCCTGATGCCGTACTTGTATCAGCTGGCTGAAATAGCGCATGAAACTGGTGTGCCGTTAATGCGGGCTATGCTGCTTGAGTTTCAGGAGGACCCTGCCTGTGAATATCTTGACCGCCAATATATGTTGGGGGATTCCTTGCTGGTAGCTCCGGTGATGCAGGAGGACGGCGCGGTTACCTATTATCTGCCGGCTGGTACATGGACGCATTTATTTACAGGTAAAAGCGTCGTGGGGAATTGCTGGCTGAAAGAGACCTATGACTTTATGAGCCTGCCGATTTTCGTGAGGGAGAACACTATATTGGCGTTAGGAAACAACCAGGAACGGCCGGATTATGATTATCTGGATCAGGTCACCTTTTACCTCGCACATCTGAACGATAAAGCGGCAGCGCATACGAAGGTCACTGCTCTGGAACGTGATTATGCTGTTGAAGCAGAGGCTCGCCGTGAGGGTTCGAGGTATGTTCTTCGTTTTACCGGTCTTAAAAAATCGTGCAGTATTCTTCTGCCGTCCGGCAGGTATCGTTTACTGCAGGGAACTGCACGACCTGATGGGGACGACAGCTGTAAGTGGTGTATTGCTCCGGATACAGCGGAATTGATTTTCGAAAAAGTGCAAAATGAAAAATAATGAGGTGCAATGATGAGCACATTAACACAGGGAGAGGCCGTTTTGGGAACAGATGAAGGCATGAAGCTGTCCTGTAAGGAAAAAATCGGCTATGGATTCGGTGATGCGGCCAGCCATATCGTCTTTGATAATGTTATGCTTTATATGATGTTTTTTTATACCGATATTGTCGGCATACCTGCAGCTTTCGTCGGCAGTATGTTCTTGCTCGCCAGAGTGCTGGATGCTGTGGCAGATCCGGTTATGGGGCATCTGGCTGATCGGACGCGTACGCACTGGGGCCAGTTTCGTCCGTTTATCCTTTTTGGTGCGGTACCGTTTGCGGTTGCCTGCATCTTGGTTTATACAATACCATCCTTTGATATGAATGGAAAAATGATTTTTGCTGCGGTAACCTATACGCTGCTCATGGTAATGTATACCTTCGTCAATATTCCGTACTGTGCTCTGGGCGGCGTCATTACCGCCAATGATAAGGAACGTATGTCTTTACAGTCTTATCGTTTTGTGCTTGCGACTGCAGGCGGGATGCTTAGCACGGTACTTATGGTTCCGATGGCCAATTATATTGGCGGCAATGATAAAGCACTTGGCTACCAGGGCAGTATTGCGATTCTGGCTGTATTGGCTTGCTTGATGCTGCTGCTTTGTTTTTATAGCACCAAAGAACGTGTACAGGTAAAGCAGGCGTATCAATCCAGTTTTTTCTCGGATATACGGGAACTGGCAAAAAACGATCAGTGGAGGATTGTGGCCGGCTTTACTTTTCTGAACATCATGGCACTTTCGATTCGTGGCGGTTCGATGATGTATTATGTCACCTATATTTTAGGCAGCGCTTCGTATTTTGCGTTGTTCTTGGGACTCTACTCTGTTGGCAGTATCCTCGGCAGTGCAATTGCCAAGAGGGTGACAGATAAGATTTGTAAGGTCAGAGTCTATATTTTTGATAATATCATTCTGGGGTCGTTGAGTCTGCTTATGTTTTTTGTTCCGACAGATTCATTGCCGCCGATGTTTGTCTTTATGTTCGTTATTGGTTTTTTTCATAGGATGACCACGCCGATTCAATGGGTTATGATGTCTGATACCGTAGAATACGGTGAACGTCAGGGGGGCCGCCGTATTACCGGTATCAGCTTTGCCGGAATATTATTTGTTTTGAAGGTTGGTTTTGCTTGCGGCGGCGCGTTGATTGGCTGGATACTTTCTGCTGTCAATTACCATGCGGGTGTGCCCATTCAATCGGGAGATACGGTTACAGGGATTATCTTCATTTTCACTATTTTGCCAGCCATTGCTTACTTCCTGTGTGCTCTTTTAGGACGCAGCTATAAACTGAATCGTGCTTATTTGGAACAGGCAGCTGTGGACAATGCACAGATCGTAGAACAGCACTGAAAGTGCAGCTGCCGGATATAGCGATTTTCTGCGTGCCTGGACGGTGACAATATAAAGCATGCAGTCAGTTTTCGCTTTACGTTTCGCAAGATATTGATAAAGCCGTTCCTCTGTAACGTACGGGGAACGGCTTTATTGCGGTTCAAATATCCCTATACTAACATACGTTGTGCTGGATATATCCAATGTATATGGCAGAAGTTTGGTTGTTTTACTGTAAGCTTTACGATTTTATCTTATATGTCTGGATTGTTGATTACTTCATTATATATTGTAAATGCAGATCACATTTGTATCTTTGGCACCTCACAGGTCAGATTAAAATGCCGCAGCAATGGTCTATTTCGTGCTGGATGATTTCCGCCGTAATACCGCTAAACCTTTGTTTTTGTTTTTTGAACTTTGGGTCGTGATATCTTACTTCAATACTCTCATGACGGATAACTATTCTTTCGCCTGGAAGGGAAAGGCAGCCTTCTTTGGTTTCGTATGTTTTTGTGGATTTTTTTGTAAGAATTGGATTCAGCATGGGAAGGAATACAGGTCCTGCTTTTACGATGATGATGCTTTTGTTTTGTCCGATCATATTGGCGGCTAATCCTACGCAATGGTCGGCATGTTCCTTGATTGTATCCAGCAAATCATCGACAATCCATACATCGTCAATCGTTGCAGATGTGGCTTGCTGGCTTAAAAAGATAGTATCTTTGACAATTTCTCTGATCATATATGCACTCCTTGCCTGTTTGTTGAAAAATAAAATAAAAAGATTCCCATATATAATTTAACGGATTTATATGGTTTGCACAAGATGAATCCTAAAATTTCATTATGGTACGATGGCGGCTTATATAAGTTACAACAATCCACTGCACGTGGACAAGACAAACAAACAGGAGCTGCAGGTTGGGAAATACTTGAATTGCGTTGACAGCACTCCTGTATCAATGCTATGATATACGAGGGAAATAAGGTACAAATAGTCTCCAAGCTCAAAATGAGGCATAACTATGTCAATTTGAGTCCTTTTTGTGTTGATTTCATACGGCAGAAAAGTGCTGATGAATATAAGGGGGAAATGTATTTATGATCGAACGCTATACCAACCCGGAAATGGGAAGGATCTGGACGTTGCAGCATGAGTTTGAGGTCATGCTCGATGTTGAAATCGCTGCCTGTGACGCTATGGCTGAACTCGGACAGATTCCGAAGGAAGCTGCTGTAAATATCCGTGAGAAGGCACAGTTCAACTTGGAACGCGTAAAGGAAATCGAGAAAGTAACAAACCACGATATCATCGCGTTCCTTACGAATGTTGCTGAATATGTCGGGGAGGATTCAAAATACATTCATAAGGGACTGACCTCCAGCGATGTCAAGGATACAGCTCTTGGCATCATGATGAAAAAATCTGCGGATATCATTCTGGACGATCTCAGAAAATTCCGTGAGGTTCTCATGCGCCGTGCCGCAGAGCACAAGCATACAGTCTGTATCGGGCGTACGCATGGAATCCATGCAGAGCCGATGACGCTCGGATTGAAGTTTGCCCTTTGGAGTGCTGAGGTTGACCGTGATATCGAACGTGTGGAGCATGCACGCAAGATGGTTGCTGTGGGGAAACTTTCTGGTGCGGTAGGTACATATTCTAATATTGATCCGCGCATCGAGGAAATTGTATGCAAAAAGCTTGGTATTGAGGCAGTCAAGCTCGCCACGCAGGTCATCCAGCGAGACCGTCATGCGGAATACATGACGACGCTTGCTATTGTAGCCAGCTCTTTCGAGAAGTTTGCAACCGAGATTCGCAATCTTCAGCGTACAGATATTCGTGAGGCTGAAGAATATTTTACCCCGGGGCAGAAGGGGTCTTCGGCCATGCCGCATAAACGCAATCCGATTACCTGTGAGCGCGTATCTGGTATGGCTCGGCTGGTACGTGGCAATGCGATTGCAGCTATGGAGGACATTACGCTCTGGCATGAGCGCGATATTTCGCATTCCTCGGTTGAGCGTGTGATTTTGCCGGACAGTACAATCAACGTGGATTACTGCATCAAGAAGTTCACGAACATCATTGATAAATTGCTCGTATATCCGGAGGCGATGATGGATAATCTCAATAAAACCGGCGGACTTATTTACAGTCAGCGCATCATGCTTGCCATCGTAAGCAAGGGTGTGTTGCGCGAGGATGCCTATAAGTGGGTACAGCGCAATGCGATGAAGCGCTGGATGGCTGGTGAAGATTTCCGTACAAATGTCGAGAAGGATGAGGATATTGCCAAATATCTGTCCAAGGCGGAAATTGACGAATGCTTCGATTATAAATATTTCCTGCGCCATGTTGATATGATCATGGCTCGTTTCGGGCTTTGAGTGCGAATCTACTGGCAGCGGCCTCTGCGGTATGCTGCTTTAGATATATAAAAAGAACAGATTGAGGGGGTTTTCTCTATGTCAGCAGTTGTTGTAACGGGAACTCAATGGGGCGATGAAGGTAAAGGCAAGATCGTCGATTACTTGGCACAGCAGGCCGATACGGTTGTGCGCTATCAGGGCGGCAGCAATGCAGGCCATACGGTTTCGGTCAAGGGCGAGGAATATAAACTGCGTCTTTTGCCGTCCGGTATACTTTATAAAGGTACGCATTGTATTGTAGGGAACGGTGTGGTAGTAGATCCGAAGATCATGCTCGAGGAAATGGATGCTATGACGGCCCGGGGCATTGATGTGGCGGGTATCCGCCTGTCAAATCGTGCGCATGTCGTATTGCCGTATCATTGCCTTATGGATGGTATCGGCGATGAGTCGCGCGGCAAGAATAAGATTGGCACGACAAAGCGCGGCATTGGTCCATGCTATATGGATCGCGATAACCGTATCGGCATCCGTGTTTGTGATCTCATGGATAAGGATGAATTTGCTAAACGCCTCAAGGAAAATCTTGTAATTAAGAATAATGAACTTGAAAAGCTTTATAATCATGAGCCACTGGATTATAAAGAAATGCTTGCCGAATATGAAGGTTATGCAGAGCGTCTGCGCCCGTATGTTTGCGATACGATTGCTTTGCTCAATGATGAAATCAATGCGGGCAAGAAAATCCTTTTTGAGGGTGCACAGGCAACGATGCTGGATATTGATTATGGTACATATCCGTATGTTACGGCCTCACATCCAATTTCTGGCGGTGTAGGCGTAGGTGCGGGAGTTGCGCCGAAGAAGATTGATAAGGTCGTAGGCGTTGTTAAAGCTTATTGTACACGCGTTGGTGAAGGTCCATTCCCGACGGAACAGCTGAATGCGGTTGGCGATAAGCTGCGCGAGGCAGGCCATGAATATGGCACGGTTACCGGGCGCCCACGCCGTACAGGCTGGCTCGATGCCTGTGTTGTACGTTATGCGGGACTGCTTTCGGGTATTGATTACATGGCGATTACGCGTCTGGACATCCTTGATGGTTTTGATGAAATCAGGATGTGTACAGGTTACAAGTATAAAGGTGAGCTGTTGCATGAAATACCGGCAAGTCTCAAGGTGCTGGCCGAGGTAGAACCGGTCTATGAGACTTTCCCCGGCTGGAAACAGGATATCAGTGGTATCCGTGATTATGCGGAACTACCGGAGAATACGAAAAAATATCTTAAGCGCATGACTGAGGTAACAGGTATTGCACTGGGCATCGTATCGGTTGGCCCGAATCGCGACCAGACAATAATCATTGCCAGAGACATTTTTTAAGCTGGAACAGGGAAGGGCGTACTGCGGTGCGTCCTTTTTTTGTCGGGAAAAAAGGGTGATTAGCTATTTGACAATGGTGTTTTTTTATAAGGTACAAGAAAAATGATGATGGTTTTATTCATTCTATTTAGGAATGGAAAATAATGAAAAACATGACTTTTACAAATGAAACAGAATCGTGTTAAATAAAAGGTGGACGAAAGATAAATAGTATCGTCAGAAAATAGTGAAAAGAGGAACAGCGTATGGAAATTCAAAAAACGGCAATGGCCGGAACACTGGAATCCAGCGATGCGCAGATTACGGTTGAGCCTGCCGACAGCGGAATCCAACTGTCGATTGAGAGCAGTGTTATGAACCAATATGGCCGCCAGATCAAGAAAACGGCAGAAGAAAAACTCCGGGAGCTGGGGATAACAAAAGGAAAAGTCAAGGTTGTCGATAAAGGTGCGCTTGATTGCACATTGAAGGCGCGTATTGAGGCAGCTGTATTCAGAAGCTGCGGCGTCTCGCAGAAAAATATCCCATGGGGAGGCGTTGTAAGATGATTCCACGTCCAATACCGGAAAGATTCCGTCTGCGCAGGACGATGATGTTTATGAATGCGCAAAAGCCGGGACTTATTAAGGATGCCTATATTTATGGAGTAGACAGCATTATACTCGATCTTGAGGATGCGGTAGCAGAAAACCAAAAGGATGCCGCGAGGTTCTCTCTTTATCATGCTTTGAAGAGCATTGATTATGGAGATACAGAAGTCATTGTACGCATCAATGGACTTGATACGCCGCATTGGGAAGAGGATATCCGTTGTGCTGTTGCAGGTGGTGCGGATGGTATCCGTATTGCAAAATGTGAGAGTGCGCAGGATGTAAAAACGGTCGAAGAACATACGCTGGCAGCAGAGCGAGAATTTGGCGTAACGGAAGGCCGTACGCTTTTGATGGCGGCGCTGGAAAGTCCGAAGGGCATTCTGCATGCGTATGAGATTGGTGAAGCATCTCCACGTATGTTTGGTGTTGCTATCTCGGGCGGTGATTTCCGTAAGAGTATGCATGTGCAGATGATTCCGGGCGGCATTGAGATCAATACGGCCCGCAGCCTGATGCTGCTTGCAGCGCGCGCGGCTGGCATCCAGTGTTTTGATACGATGTATCCGCATTTGAACGATAAGGAAGGCTTTGAGGCTGAGGTACGCCAAAACCATGCGATGGGCTTTGACGGTAAGAGCCTTATCAATCCTCGTCAGATTCGTTATGTGCATGAGACCTTTGCTCCTACGCCGAAGGAAATCACAAATGCTGAAAAGATTGTTCGTGCGTATAAAGAGCATGCCAAGAGCGGTGTGGGTGTATTTACAGTCGATGGAAAGATGGTTGATATTCCGTTTGCTGAGGATGCAAAGCGCGTGATCACTTTGGCGAGGGCCTGTGGTGTATACCATGGCGATTTATGATAGGGAGCGTGAGATAGAATGATAAATGCAGTAGGCAGAAATATTCCTGATGAACTCTTGCAGGATGGACGTGAGGTCTATCAGGGAAAATATTATATGGATGGCAAGTGTTTTAAAAAAGCTGGTCCGCAGGTAAGGCGCTGCGAAAAGCCGACAGAGAACAAGCTGTGCACGACAATCCGCGAGGCTTGTGAAAAATGCGGCGCGCATGATGGCATGACGGTTTCCTTTCATCACGCACTGCGCAATGGAGATTATGTGACGAGCATGGTCATGGAAGTTCTCATTGAGGAGATGGGACTGAAGGACCTGACAGTTGCCACGACCTCGCTCGGCAGTGCACAGGATCTTTTGGCGGATTATATCGAGCAGGGAAAGATCATCGGCATCCAGTCATCCGGTGTGCGCGGTCGTATCGGTGAAGCCATTTCGGCTGGCAAGCTCAGGACACCGGCAATTATTCGCAGCCATGGCGGCCGTCCGCGTGCTATTGAGATGGGCGAGCTCCATATCGATATAGCGTTCACGGCAGCTTCAACTTCTGATTACTGTGGTAACGCTAAGGGGACAGGCGGAAAGAATAACTGTGGTGCTATGGGTTATGCGGTAGCAGATTCGCATTATGCAGACCATGTTGTTGTTGTCACAGATACGCTTGCCGATTATCCGAATATCCCGGCGCCAATCGACTGTATTGACGTAGATTGTGTCGTTGTGGTAGACGAAATCGGTGATCCTTCCAAAATTGGCACGAAGGAAGCGCGCATGACCGAGGATCCACGTGACCTTATGATGGCGGAAAACTGTGCGAAGGTCATAGCCGCTACACCGTATTTCAAGGATGGATTTTCTTTCCAGACAGGTGTCGGCGGGCCTTCTTTGGCAGTGAACCGCTTTTTGGAATCGTACATGGTGGAGAGAAATATCAAGATGGGTTTTGCACTCGGCGGCATGAGTGGCAATATCTGTGCCTTGCAGGATAAAGGCCTCGTAGGCAAACTTCTTGATACGCAGGATTTTGATATGGTAACGATCCAGCATCTGGCGGATCATCCGGATAAGCATTTTGAGATTTCGACGAGTGAATACGCAAGCGCAGCGAACAAGGGAGCTTATGTAAATCATTTGGACTTTGTCGTGCTGGCGGCTCTTGAAATTGATACGAAGTTCAATGTGAATGTACTGACGGGTTCTGATGGTGTGCTGCGCGGTGCTCCGGGCGGACATCCGGATACAGCTGAGGGCAGCAAGGTCTGCATCATTGTAACGCCGCTTGTACGCGGGCGGATGGCGACGGTCTGCAAGGATGTCGTAACGGTTACGACTCCGGGCGATACAGTCGATGTACTTGTGACGGATTATGGTATTGCGGTAAATCCGCTGCGTCAGGATCTTATCGAATGTCTCAATAAAGCAGATATTCCGCATGTGAGCATCGAATCCTTGCAGGAAAAGGCATATAGCCTTGTCGGGACACCGGATGATCTCGAGTGGGAGAACAAGGTTATTGCGGTTCTCGAAGCCAGAGACGGCACGATTCTTGACGTTATACGAAAAATCAAGCCATTAGTGCTTGAATGATAGCAGGAATATTTTTACTGCGCCCCGAAATGGTATAGTGTTTCGGGGCGCATTTTTTAGCAATGCTGCGGTTTTTAACCGCGAGGAAAGTGCATTGCACAGATAGGGGGAGAAATTTTATAATGATGGAGATCGTCCATACAATTGGGGCGACGGCTATGGAAAGCATGCTTTTTGAGGTGGCGTCGACGCCAAAACCGGGTCTTGTGGATCGCAGGAACTGCGGCGCGCATCACGATATGGATTATTTTACGTTCATGTCCTCTGCAGCCGCCCTGCATGCGAGTTTTGCCGCGATGGCTGCACTCGGAATCGAGCGCAACAGCGGGCCCGTGGCAGATCTTTTGGGGCCGCTGCGGGAAATCGGCAGGGAAGCGGAACGGAAGATGTTTGCGGCTACAGGGAATGTGAATACACATAAGGGCATGATATTTACTATGGGTATTCTGTGTGCCTGTGCGGGATGGGCAGGAGGAAAGCTGCCACTGCAATCGGAGACACTCTGTGCACTGGCGGCAGAAATGTGTCGCGGCCTTTGCAACAGGGAACTCGGGGGCCTTGCGGAGCAGGAGACACGTACGAAGGGAGAACGCATGTATCTGCAATATGGTTGTCGTGGCGTACGCGGTGAGGTGGAGAGCGGTTATGAAACGATTCGTAAGGTGTCTCTGCCGGTTTACCGAAAGCTGCGCACGAGGGGACTTGCCATAAATGATGCACTTATACAGACACTGCTGCACCTTATCGCGAAGACACAGGATACGAACATTGTTTCCCGGCATGATCCCGAGACGGCTGCATATGCCAGACAATATGCGCAGCAGGTGCTCGCGCAGGGCGGTATGCTTACGCCGGAAGGGCGGGTGGCAGTCGATGCCATGGATGAGGAATTCATCCGACGCTGGATCAGCCCGGGAGGTTGTGCGGATTTGCTGGCTGTCACACATTTCTTGTATACAATTGAGGAAAGGACCAGTTAAAGCCTTTCTTTTCACAGGTTCCCAAGCAGGCCCTGTTCGGCTATAATATACATAGGTATCTCTTGACGATATTGCGAAGCTGTTATCGATTGGCTGAGGAGCGTATAGTATGGATGAACGGGATTTTGAGTTACTGGCAGTATTGAAAAAAACAAAGAATATCACGCATGCAGCGGAGCTCTTATATATATCGCAGTCATCGCTGTCGAAACGCATCTGCGCTATGGAAAAGGAGCTGGGCACTACGCTCATGCTGCGTTCCCGGCAGGGTATTCATTTTACGGCGGAGGGCGAGACGGTGCTGCAGCATACGGAAGCGGCTGCCGGGAATCTGCAGCGTATGCGGGATGCGCTCGCGACCAGCCAGGGCTGTATCTGCGGTACCCTGGAAGCCGCAATTTCCATCAATTATGCGATGTATACACTGCCAGCAGTGCTGGAACGATATCATTACCTTTATCCGCAGGCCAGGGCGCATATAGCGACCGGGCAAAGCCCAAAACTTTATATGCAGCTTTTGGAGGGGGATGCCGATGTAGCCGTCATGCGCGGTGAATATTCATGGCAGGGGGAGAAGATACTTTTGTCGAGTGAGCCAATCTGCCTCATATGCCATGAAAAAGATAAGGATGTTCCTTTATCGGAGATTCCTTATATAGGGCGCAAGACGGATTCGGTATTTGAACGTGAGCTGGCCCGCTGGATGCATGAGAATAATCTTCAGCCCGATTTAAACGGTGCTTTTGTCGATAATATCACCATTTGTGTGGAGATGGTGAAGCGTGGTCTTGGCTGGGCGGTTGTACCCAGCATATGCCTGAATGGGTTTTCAGGTACTGTGCGGCCGCTCGTTTTTGCTGATGGCAGGGCATTTACGCGCCCAACTCATATTTTTTATACAGAGGAATCCGCCTCATTGCCGCAGGTCCGGGCTTTTATTGAGGTTGTGCGTGATATTGCAAATAAGAAGCAGGAGAATGAACCATGAGTTATACGATTTCCAAGATTTATCCCGATGACGCTTGTGCAACGCGGCAGGTTGAAGCTTTGCTGCAGCAGGAGGGCATCCGCCGCGATGCCAATCTGGATTATACTTGCGGCATGTTTGACGAAGATATGGAACTTGTGGCTACGGGCAGTTGTTTTGGCAATACGCTGCGCTGTCTGGCTGTGAACCATGCCCATCAGGGTGAGGGCCTTATGAATGGCATTGTGACACATCTTATGGAGGTGCAGTTCGCACGGGGCCATATACAATTGTTTTTATATACAAAATGCAATTCCATGCGTTTTTTTCAGGACCTGGGTTTTTACGAGATTGCTCGTGTGGATGAAAATGTCGTTTTTATGGAGAACGACCGGCATGGTTTCCATGATTATCTGCAGGAACTGCATAAACAGGCCAGAGAAGGCGTGCGTGCTGCGGCTGTAGTTATGAATGCCAACCCATTTACACTGGGGCATTTGTATCTGGTTGAAAAAGCCGCGGCAGAAAATGATATACTCCATCTTTTCATGGTGAGCGAGGACGCGAGCCTGATTCCGTTTACGGTGCGCAGGCGTCTTATAGAACAGGGAACGGCGCATCTCAATAATATCTGTTATCATGCTAGCGGTTCATATATTATCAGCAATGCGACTTTCCCAAGCTATTTTCAGAAGGATGATGCGGCGGTCATCGAGGGACACGCGCGGTTGGACATTGAAATTTTTACCAAAATTGCGCAGGCACTGCATATCCAAAGGCGCTATGTGGGGGAAGAACCTGCGAGCCAGGTTACGGGCATCTACAACCAGATCATGCAGCAGGAACTGCCAAAAGCTGGTATCGACTGTATCATTGTGCCGCGCAAGGCGAAGGATGGCAGGCCTATCAGCGCCTCG